>Ga0316203_1000714_pt1 | contig 33820 bp, 27 predicted proteins | sample 6monrhotite_MG_FD_204940 | JGI IMG/M metagenome (GOLD analysis project Ga0316203, IMG submission 204940) | Microbial mat bacterial communities from mineral coupon in-situ incubated in ocean water Damariscotta River, Maine, United States -... | ecosystem: Environmental > Aquatic > Marine >... | reverse complement strand
ACTATTTTTCAACCTAACATCGTTAAAAATGGTTAAAGTAGAATGACTACATTGCACAATTTTTGCCTTGTTATCTTAAAAAATAGCCTATAGCAGAGACTAAAATGAAAGATCAACAGACCCTAATCTTAATATTTTAAAAAATAAGAACAATAATTTATGAAAAAAACAAACACACTTATCTTTATTTTGCTAGCAACAATGTTTGTAGCAACCCGCTTTATAGAACCTTTTTCTTTTAGCTGGTTAATGAAAATATTTCCCATGCTTTATTTAATTAGAATAACTTTGACAAAATCGAATAATAGTAGCGAAAAAGTATTTTTAGTTGGATTACTTTTTTCAACTTTAGGTGATTTTTTTCTTGAATATGACACGATTAATTTATTCATTTTTGGCTTGATTTCATTTTTATTGGCGCATACCTTTTACATTATTAGCTTTGCGCCATTATCAAGGTTAAAAATAAAAACACGATTACCAATAATTGTTTTTTACGTCATTTTTGGATTAACTATATTTGTTTTTCTTTCGAAAGGTTTAGGTGAACTATTTATACCGGTATTAATTTATATGACGGTATTGCTATTAATGGCAGTTTCAACATTAGTAAGCTATAAATCAAATAATTGGTTAATAATAGGAGGAGTTAGCTTTGTTATTTCAGATTCCTTATTAGGTATGAATAAGTTTTATTTACCTATTCCTTATGCCGAAATATTAATTATGATCAGTTATTATTTTGCTCAATATGCTTTGGTTAACAGTGTATTACATTACAGAATATTTCAAAGTAACGGTAAAATTTAACAGAAATATAGCATTTACTTTAGCGTTAAAAAAAAGTATCGCCGGTTAAATTAACTGGCGATACTTAAATTAACTAAATGTCGCTACATGTTTGGATAGTTTGGACCACCAGCACCTTCAGGTGTTACCCAAGTAATATTTTGACTAGGGTCTTTAATGTCGCAAGTTTTACAATGAATACAGTTTTGTGCATTAATGACAAACTTATTACCTTCTGCTGATTTTTCAACTTCATACACCCCTGCAGGGCAATAACGTTGAGCAGGTTCATCATATTTATCTAAATTAATCGTTAACGGAATACTGCTATCGGTTAATTTTAAATGACATGGCTGCTCTTCTTCATGATTAGTATTTGACAAAAATACCGAGGATAACTTATCAAAGCTCAATTTATTATCAGGTTTTGGATAATTTATCATCATGGCATCTTTCGCTAATTCAAGTTGCTCATGGTCTAAACGATCATCTTTAAAATTAAACGGCAATTTACCCGCAAAAAAGTTTTGATCAACGGTATTGTAAACACCGCCCCAAAACATACCAAATTTATGCATTGCTGGGCCAAAATTACGGGTGTTATATAACTCCTCATATAACCAAGAGTTTTTATAATTTTCAGTGAACGAGGTAAGATCTTTACCACCTTCATCACCCTTTATTAAGGCATTAACAATCGATTCAGCCGCTAACATACCCGACTTCATCGCCGTGTGATTACCTTTGATTTTAGCGAAATTAATAGTGCCAGCATCACAACCAACTAAAATTGCGCCTGGCATGGTCATTTTCGGTAAAGAATTAAAACCACCTTTTGTCATTGCGCGTGCACCATAAGCAACACGTTTACCACCCGCTAAATACTGACTGATTTTAGGATGGTGCTTATAGCGTTGAAATTCATCAAATGGACTTAAATGTGGATTACTGTAATTTAAATCAATAATTAAACCGACAAATACTTGGTTATTTTCGGCATGATATAAGTAGCCTCCACCACCAGTATGCTTGTCAAGCGGCCAACCTGCTGTATGAACAACTAAACCTTCTTGATGCTTATCTGGTTCTATATCCCAAATTTCTTTAAAACCTAAACCATAATGCTGTGGGGATTTACCCGCATCTAAATTAAATTTAGCAATTAATTCTTTTCCTAAATGCCCTCGACAACCTTCCGCAAAAATAGTGTATTTTGCTTTTAATTCCATACCAGGCATAAACGAGTCTTTTTGCTTACCCTCAGCGTCTAACCCCATATCCCCAGTTATAATACCGCCCACACTACCATCGTCATTATAGATGACTTGCTGTGCTGCAAACCCGGGGAAAATTTCAACGCCCATTTGTTCCGCTTGTTCTGCTAACCAACGACAAATATTACCGAGACTGACAATATAATTACCATCGTTATGCATAGTTTTTGGTACGCTAAAATTGGGTATTTTCAAACCATTATTTGGACTATTCAACAAGTAAATATCATCACTAAGAACGGGAGTATTGAGTGGTGCTCCTTTTTCTTTCCAATCAGGAAACAACTCATTCAACGCACGCGTTTCAAATACAGCACCAGATAATATATGTGCGCCTACTTCTGAGCCTTTCTCAACAACACAAACCATCAACTCTTGCTCTTTTTCTTGAGCTAATTGCATGATTCGGCACGCGCTTGCGAGGCCAGCAGGACCAGCGCCAACGATGACAACATCAAATTCCATTGATTCTCGTTCCATGTTATTTCCCCTTAATGTGATTTTGCATAATTAAAACCTATCTGAGACATTAATTCAAACAGTTGTTTGATTTTTTATCAAATTATAGTAATAATGTACAAATTAATATTATTTTTTCTACTAAAAAAGCATTTTATTGATCAATAACAATTATACTCAATATTTAGTTTAATTAATAAAAGTAAAGTTGACCTTTACGTAAACAACAAGTAGCATTTCGAGCTATTACTCGAATTATAAAAAAAAGCTTAATTATAAACGTAGATAGTGCTTATTTTATTTTGAGTATTATCTTAACACAACAAGCATAACCCCATAGAGGCAATGATGAAAATATTAGTCCCGATAAAACGCGTTATTGACTACAATGTCAAAGTTCGCGTAAAAACAGATAATTCAAACGTTGATCTTGCTAACGTAAAAATGGCAATTAACCCTTTTTGTGAAATTGCCGTTGAAGAAGCAATTCGCTTAAAAGAAGCTGGCCTTGCCAGTGAAATAGTTGTTGTTTCTGTTGGTGATAAGTCTTGCCAAGAACAATTACGCACCGCCTTAGCATTAGGTGCAGATCGCGCCATTCAAATTGAAACATCAGAAACACTTGATGCTTTAAATATCGCAAAATTATTACAAAAAATTGTTGAAGAAGAAGAACCTAAATTAGTTATTTTAGGCAAACAATCAATCGATAGTGATAATAATCAAACAGGACAAATGCTAGCGGCATTAACTAACATGGCACAAGGCACTTTCGCTTCAGAAGTAAAAATAGATGGTGATAAAGTTAATGTTACTCGTGAGGTAGACGGCGGTTTACAAATTATTTCATTAAACTTACCTGCAATTGTGACTGCAGATTTACGTTTAAACGAACCCCGTTATGCTTCATTACCCAATATTATGAAAGCCAAACGTAAACCACTTGCTGTAAAACCAGCTAGTGATTTCGGCATAGATTTAAGCCCTCGCACAACTTTATTAAAAGTAACACCACCAGTTGAACGCCAAGCAGGTATTGTGGTTAAAAGTATTGATGAATTAGTTGAAAAATTAAAAAATGAAGCGAAGGTGATCTCATGAGCGTTTTAGTATATGCCGAACACGATAATCAAAATTTAAAGGCAGAAACCTTAAAAACAGTTGCTGCAGCACAAGCAATAGGTGACGACATTACCCTTTTAGTGGCAGGTTATCAATGCCATGCAGTGGCAGAACAAGCGGCAAAGGTAAATGGTGTAAGTAAAGTTCTTGTTGCGGATAATGTAGCTTACGAACATCAATTAGCGGAAAACATTAGTTTATTGGTAACAGATCTTGCAAGTAATTATGAACACATTATCGCTACTGCGTTAACTACTGGCAAAAACTTTATGCCACGTGTTGCTGCGTTGTTAGATGTTGCTCAAATTTCTGATATTATTGGTGTTGAAAGCAGTGATACATTTATTCGCCCAATTTATGCAGGCAATGCAATTGCTACCGTACAAAGTTTAGACAGTAAAAAAGTTATTACTGTTCGTGCAACTGGTTTCGACGCCGTAGCAACTGACGGCAGTGCTGAAATTATCACTCTAGACACTGTTACTGATGCCGGTATTTCAAGTCATGTGAGTGATGAATTAACAGTATCTGCACGCCCTGATCTAGGTGCTGCAAATGTTGTTATATCTGGCGGTCGTGGTATGCAAAATGGTGAGAACTTTAAATTATTAGATGGCATTGCCGATAAGCTTGGCGCAGCTATTGGCGCTTCTCGAGCTGCGGTTGATGCGGGTTTTGTACCTAACGACATGCAAGTTGGTCAAACAGGTAAAATTGTTGCCCCTGATTTGTATATTGCCGTTGGTATTAGTGGCGCAATCCAACATTTAGCAGGTATGAAAGACTCTAAAGTTATTGTTGCGATCAATAAAGATCCTGAAGCACCTATTTTTCAAATAGCTGATTACGGAATTGTTGCCGATTTATTTGATGCACTGCCTGAATTAGAAAGCAAATTATAATTTTTTCTTTCTTTTCGTTTAACGCGTATAATAAAGCCACTTTTTAGTGGCTTTTTTTTTGTTTTTAATTTAATGGGATAAATTTGATGAAAAATGCTTTTTCAAGTCTTAGCGAACTTGGTAATGCTTTTGGCAAAAAAATTGATGACTCTTCTCAAATTGCAATTGAAAAGACTGATAACAAATTTTCTGACAATACGTTAGTATATTCTACTGATTCAGGTCGTATAAAAGACAAAAAAAATCAAAAGAAAATCACCCAAAGTGATGGCTTTGCTAAAATCCGACGCGAAACTAAAGGACGAAAAGGTAAAGGTGTTATGGTGATATCAGGTTTAGGATTATCAACTGAAGCGTTAAAAACATTAGCTAGCAGTTTAAAAAAAATTTGTGGTAGTGGCGGTAGTGTTGTTAATGAAACTATTGAAATTCAAGGTGACAAGCGTGAGTTGATCAAAACAACATTAGAAAAACAAGGTTTTAAGGTTAAATTTATCGGTGGATAAATTTAACCGCTCATTTCATGTTTTAAAGTTTTAAAGTTTTAAGGTCAAAAAAATGGCAAAAAAATCTCCAATCGATAAGCTACTTAGCGAACATCAAGAACTTGTTCATACTGAAAATATAAAAGTAGTTTCACACGTACAAAGAGCAGATCGTCAAAATGACGAATGGTTTGTTAATACAATAATGCTTGAAAACATCGATATCCCTTTTAAATATAAACGTAAAAAAAGGTACAAATCATTGAGTGGTCAACGAGTCAATATCACGTATTATCCAGAAAATGAAACTGTTGCAGGTTTTGATATTGAGATCATGAAAATTGTCCGTATCAAAATTTCTTAATAGCTTTTAAATCTAAAAAAAACATAAAACAGCACAAATAGAAATTAAAAACCATTCTATTTACTTTTTTTGGGTTTATTAGCAAACATTCCTTGACGTACGTCCAATGATCTAACATAAATATATTATCAGTTAAGATAAGTTTTCTGATCAAGATCAATCTAATAAATAAAAAATAAAAATCATTCATTGGGGATAGTAGGAGAAATTATGATCTTAAATCACATATGGGGCTTATATACGCACCCGAAAGAAGAATGGCAGACAATTGAAAAACGTCATGAAAGTTCAATGTACAGCATCGTTCATATTCTTGTTGTTGCTTTAATACCAGCCATTTGTGGCTATTATGCAGCGGCACATATAGGTTGGACTATTGGTGCTGGAGATCTTATTAAATTAACAGAATCAAGCGCAGCAATGATGGCAATTGCCATGTATTTTGCCTTATTCGCTGGAGTATTTGCGTTAGCCTATCTAATTCACTGGATGGCAATAACTTTTGATTCAACACCCAGTTTTACCCAATCTTTAGAGCTTGCCGCTTATGCTTCAACTCCTATACTAATGATTGGCATTACTGCATTATTTCCTGTGTTATGGTTTGTTGTTGTCGCTGGTTTAGGCGCCCTTTGCTATTCCATTTATTTATTATATTCTGGTGTTCCAATCATGATGAACATTTCAGAAGATAAAGGCTTTATTTATTCAAGTTCAGTAGTTACTTGCGGATTAATTTTAATCGTTAGCGTATTGGCTGCAAGCGCAATGATGTGGACAATGGGTTTTGGACCAGAATATATTAGCTAAAGGTTAATTTATAATACCAAACCGTTAAACATAAATGGTTTGAAATATTTATTAAAAATAAAATCCGATGAGCTTTACTCATCGGATTTTTTTTGTGCTGTTAAAGCTTATTATCGTAGTGTTTGGAGTGTAATTAAGTGACAAAATAAAGTTTCGAGCTAAACTTGGGTGGTTGGAATGTAGGCGTCGCGGTGGCGACAACACCCATGGCTCCGATAGACTTTGTGCTCAACTAAATTTAATCTTCGTTGCTGAGATGGGAATTGGTGTTTTTAGCGCTTAATATGATCACAATTATTTACTCAGTTTTTGACCATCAAAAAAAACAATCTTATTGAAATCTACCACAATATCAACACGCACCAAGTCTGCTTGAATCAAGTGCCGTAATGAAAGGCAATATTCACGTATCCTCATCATGGTGGGTTATACTTAATTATTGCTTGGCGTTTGGTTCACTGTTCGCGTCGCGGTGGCGACAACACCCAAAGGGATGCTGCCTCCGGCATCCCCTTGGAACCCCACGGAGACCCAACTCAGTGAAAACATGAATAGCCATTTTGAGTTTACAGTCAATTCCTGCCGATATTCATCCATGAAAAGCGGCAGTCTTCGCCATCCATGGCTCAGCTTGACTGACACTTTTTCAAAATAACGATTCATTCACTGAGATGGGTTCAGAGAGTTTGTGACACGGTACTCTCCCGTTAACTAAACACATAGCTCTTTGCTCGAACAAAAAATAATTTTCTCTAATATTCCCCCCCTATCAACATGCACCAAGTCTGCTTGAATCAAGTGCCGTAATAAAAGGCAATATTCACGTATTGCCATCAGGATGATGGCAAAGGCAAAGCAGCACATGGATGTGCGTTCTTTGCCGTTACGTCGAAGATATGGCCTTGAATGTAGGATAACACTTGATTAGCAGCGCCATGGGGTTCCAAGGGGATTTTCATTTTTGCGCGCGAGTGTCCCTCTCTTTTCTGGGTGCTGTCGGCACCCCGACAAAAATATCAATTAACTATCACACCATTAATTACGCGAAAATCACTTAATATAAGATATTACATTGTCAATTTTTTCTGGCAATTTAACAAAACTGCCATAACTTATAATTCCATTTTCCATCTGTGTTTGTTGAATTAAAGAGATAAAACTTGAAATTGGACTAACCTTTACCCGATGCTTTATTCTTCTACTCGGAGAATCTAATTGTTGATCTACCTTTGTCAGCTCGATTAACAAATCTAAATTTATATAATCTTCAAATTGTGCTAAATACTTAATTCCACCAGCTTGTTTGATACATATCTCGCAACTTATTGCACTTTCTAGTAAATAAAGTTTATTTACTAGAATCTCTTTAGATGATTTCCGGCTTCTTTTTTCAATTAGGAAATCTCTACAAACATTTAAACCAAAACCCAATATGGCACCTACAATTAAGAATGTGAGTTTAAGAAGGTCTGGGATCATAATTTCAGAATTAGCCATAATATATTGTCACTTCCGGCTGAAAATGAATGAAAAAACCCGCACTCTTTATTAAAAAATGCGGGTTTTCATTTAAAAACAGTTTATTCTCAATTGATAAAGATCCTGACCTTCGTCAGGATGATAATAAAAAGTCGTTTGACTCTATAAGTCAGATGACTTAAAAGCCAAGTTCCCAATACAATTCAGAATAAAAAAGCCGATTACCAGCCTGTTTTCTCTTTAAGTGCGCTGCCAATCTCAGCTAAAGAACGAACAGTTTTTACACCAGCCGCTTCTAACGCTGCAAATTTCTCATCAGCTGTACCTTTACCACCAGCGATAATCGCGCCAGCATGACCCATACGCTTACCAGCAGGTGCGGTAACACCAGCAATGTAAGAAACAACAGGCTTAGTAACGTTAGCTTTAATATATTCAGCCGCTTCTTCTTCAGCCGTTCCACCAATTTCACCAATCATTACAATCGCTTCAGTTTGCGGATCGTTTTGGAACATTTCCAATACATCGATGAAGTTAGTACCCGGAATTGGATCACCACCAATACCAACACAAGTCGATTGACCAAAACCCGCATCAGTAGTTTGCTTAACGGCTTCGTACGTTAATGTACCAGAGCGAGAAACAATACCAACTTTACCTGGTAAATGAATGTGACCTGGCATGATACCAATTTTCGTTTCACCCGGAGTAATAACACCTGGGCAGTTAGGACCGATCATACGAACGCCACTTTGCTCAAGTTTCACTTTAACATCAACCATATCTAAAGTTGGAATACCTTCAGTGATTGTAACGATTAATTGAATACCCGCATCAATCGCTTCTAAAATGGCATCTTTACAGAACGGAGCTGGTACATAGATAACGGTTGCTGTTGCGCCAGTTGCTTCTACCGCTTCACGTACAGTGTTAAATACAGGTAAACCAAGGTGAGTTTGACCACCTTTGCCTGGTGATACACCACCAACCATTTGTGTACCGTATTCAATTGCTTGTTCTGAATGGAAAGTACCTTGACCACCCGTAAAGCCTTGACAGATTACTTTAGTATCTTTGTTAATTAATACAGACATTATTTGCCCTCCGCAGCGGCAACAACTTTAAGTGCTGCGTCTGTTAATGATTCAGCAGCAATAACATTTACATCAGAGTTTGCTAATACGGCACGACCTGCTTCAGCGTTGGTTCCTTCTAAACGAACCACGACAGGTACTTCAACACCGACTTCTTTAACCGCAGCAATAATGCCCTCAGCGATCATGTCACAACGAACGATACCACCAAAGATGTTTACTAATACTGCTTTAACGTTATCGTCAGAAAGAATAATTTTGAATGCTTCTGCAACACGTTCTTTAGTTGCTCCGCCGCCAACATCTAGGAAGTTAGCTGGCTTGCCGCCGTGTAAGTTAACTATGTCCATAGTACCCATTGCTAGGCCGGCACCGTTAACCATACAACCAACGTTGCCATCTAGGGCTACGTAGTTAAGTTCCCACTGTGCAGCATGTGCTTCACGCTCATCTTCTTGAGAAGGATCATGCATTTCACGGATTTTAGGTTGACGATATAACGCATTACCATCAATGCCAATTTTACCATCTAAACAGTGAAGATTACCTTCATCTGTAATCACTAATGGGTTGATTTCTAATAAGGCGAAATCAAAATCAGTAAACATTTTAGCTAGACCCATAAAGATCTTAACAAATTGCTTCATTTGAGTAGGGTTTAAACCTAATTTAAAACCTAATTCACGTGCTTGATATGGTTGAGCACCCACTAACGGATCAATTTCTGCTTTATGAATTAATTCAGGTGTTTCTTCTGCAACTTTTTCAATTTCAACGCCGCCTTCAGTAGACGCCATAAAAACAACTCGGCGAGAACCACGATCGACTACAGCACCAAGATATAATTCGTTAGCGATATCAGTACAGCTTTCAACTAAAATTTTAGCTACTGGCTGACCATTTTCGTCTGTTTGATAGGTTACTAAGTTTTTGCCTAACCAATGTTGAGCAAACTCTTTAATTTCGTCTTTCGTTTTAACTAGCTTAACACCGCCAGCTTTACCGCGACCACCAGCGTGTACTTGAGTTTTAACAACCCACATATTGCCGCCAATTTTATCAGCCGCTTCGGCAGCTTCTTGAGGGGTGTCGCAAGCGAACCCTTCAGAAACTGGTAAACCATATTCAGCGAATAATTGTTTCGCTTGATACTCATGCAAATTCATGGTGTTTTATCCATTTATCTGTAAATAAAATGGTAGCCTTTACATATGTCTTTATTTTTTAAAAAACATCTGTAAAGGCTACCAATGAAAAGTGCGGGAATTATACCCATTATGCTAAGTTTACTAAAGTATAAAAGTATTAAACTTTAGTCTAATTATTCAAATATTGTAAATTTATAACTTTTTTAACAATCTTTTTACCTAACCTTTATCTAAATTAGATATCAAGTAATAAACGAGCCGGATCTTCTAATAACTCTTTAATGGTTACTAAAAAGCCTACTGATTCTTTACCATCAATTAATCGATGATCATAAGAAAGCGCTAAATACATCATCGGTAAAATTTCAACTTTACCGTCAACAGCCATAGGTCTATCTTGAATTTTGTGCATACCTAATATTGCTGCTTGCGGTAAATTCAATATTGGCGTTGATAGTAATGAACCAAATACACCACCATTGGTAATAGTAAAATTACCACCGGTCATATCATCAATTGATAATTTTCCATCACGACCTTTAATCGCTAAATCACGAATACCGTTTTCAACACCTGCCATGCTTAATTGATCTGCATCTCTCAATACAGGAGTGACTAAACCGCGTGGCGTAGATACCGCAATAGAAATATCAAAAAAATTATGATAAACAATATCATCGCCATCAATTGAAGCATTTACACCAGGAAAACGTTTTAGCGCTTCAACAACAGCTTTAACATAAAATGACATAAAACCTAAACGGGTATCATGGGTTTTTTCAAATAAGTCTTTATATTGCTTACGTAAATCCATAATTGGTTTCATATTAACTTCATTAAAAGTAGTTAACATAGCCGTTGAATTTTTTGCTTCTAATAAACGTGTTGCAATTGTTTTACGCAAGCGCGTCATTGGTACACGTTTTTGGGTACGTTCGCCCAAAGTTTGAGCAGCAGGTGCTATTGGTGCAGATTTAACCTCACTTTTGCTCGCTTTTTTATTAGTTAGCGCGGCTTCTACGTCTTCTTTAGAGATACGACCACCTTTACCACTACCGTTAACATCACTAGCAGATAAGCCATTTTCGGTCAGAAAACGACGAACCGATGGACTCGCTATTTCATCACCACTTGGCGTTTCTTCTGCAGCAGTAGGTGAAACACCAGCAGACGCGCCTGTGGTAAGTTCACCAATTTTTTGTGCACCTAAAACGGTATCACCTTCAACATTGATGATTTTTCCAATAACACCATTATCTTGAGCAACAACTTCTAATACAACTTTATCTGTTTCAATATCAACTAAATTTTGATCCACAGATACGGTGTCACCCTCGGCAACATGCCAAGTAGAAACCGTTGCATCAGCTACTGATTCTGGCAATACTGGCACAACAATATCAATTACTTGCATAGAGCTTGTATTTGCACTAGCAGCCGGAGCTGTTGCAGGAGCAGCTGGCGTTTCACTTTCACCCGAAGCTGAAAGTATGGCAATAACTTGCTCACCTAAAACAGTAGCGCCCTCTTCTTGACTGATTTCAGTGATCACACCATCTTCAGTGGCAACTACTTCTAAAACGACTTTATCAGTTTCAATATCAACAAGATTTTGATCGCGTGTAACCGCATCTCCTACTTTAACATGCCAAGTAGCAACGGTTGCGTCAGCCACTGATTCTGGTAATACAGGAACCTTAATTTCGGTTGTCATTTATTTATTCCTTACTTACATTCTTTTATTTGTTTTCACCGTTAAAGAAAACAAACCATTAGTTATTCTACAGTTAATGCGTCATTAACCAGTGCTTGTTGTTCTTTTACATGAACAGACATATAACCTACGGCAGGAGCCGCTGAAGCATTACGTCCGGCATACATTAAATAAGTACCTTCTGGTATCGCATTTCTAAAGTGGTGTTGTGAACAATACCAAGCACCTTGATTCTGGGGTTCTTCTTGACACCATACAAATTGCTTAACATGTTGGTATTGAGAAAGTACTTCTGCCATTTCCTTTTCAGGGAATGGATAAAGTTGTTCAACACGAACAATAGCGACATCAGTTTGTTCATTTTTACGACGTTGCTCGAGTAATTCGTAATATACTTTACCGCTACAAAATACTACGCGTTTAACATCACTTGGTTTAATATCATCAATTTCACTAATAACATTTTGATACACCCCTGTCGATAATTCTTCTAAAGAAGATACCGCTAAAGGGTGACGTAACAAAGATTTTGGTGACATAACAATAAGTGGGCGTCGCATAGGACGAACAACTTGACGACGAAGCATATTAAATACTTGTGCGGGTGTTGAAGGCACACAAACTTGCATATTATGATCAGCACATAACTGTAAATAACGTTCTAATCGTGCCGATGAATGCTCTGGGCCTTGACCTTCATAACCATGAGGTAGTAAAACAGTTAAGCCGCATAAACGACCCCATTTTTGTTCCCCCGAGCTAATAAACTGATCAAAGACTACTTGTGCACAGTTAGCAAAATCACCAAATTGAGCTTCCCATATAGTTAAACCTTCAGGCTCTGCAGTGGTATAACCGTATTCAAATGCCAATACGGCTACTTCACTAAGTACAGAGTCATGTACGTCAAATGGGCCTTGATTCGTTGAAATGTTTTGCAAAGGTAAATAAGTACTACCGTCATTTTGATTATGCATAACAGCATGGCGATGGAAAAAAGTACCTCGTCCAGAATCTTGCCCTGTAAGACGAATTCGTTTACCTAAATCAACTATCGAAGCATAGGCTAAATTTTCGGCCATTCCCCAATCAAGTAATTTTTCACCTGATGCCATTTGAACACGATCGTCATAAATCTTTTTAACGCGTCCTTGTAAAGGATAGCCTTCAGGTATGTGACAAACTTTATCAGCCAGTTCTTTTAATTTATCAACTGAAATCGCTTTATCGTAATCATCATCCCAATTGTGACCAATATAAGGAGACCAATCTACTGAATGTCCTGTCATAGGACGCCATTGCTCAACAGTACACTGACCTTCATCAAGTAGCTTACGGTAAGTGGCGCTTAATAATGCAGATTCATCAGTAGAAATAGTTTTTTCAGCAATTAATTTATCAGCATAGATTAGACGAGGAACAGGATGCTTTTTAACAATTTTATACATTAGTGGCTGAGTTGCACTCGGTTCATCTGCTTCATTATGACCATGACGACGATAACAAACGAGATCAATAACCACATCACGTTTAAATTTATTACGATAATCAAGCGCCATTTGTGTGACGAGAATAACCGCTTCAGGATCATCCGAGTTAACATGAAAAATTGGCGCCTGAACCATTTTAGCAATATCAGTACAATATTCCGTTGACCGAGTGTCTTCTTGCTTATTCGTGGTAAAACCAACTTGGTTATTAATCACAATACGAACAGTACCGCCCACTTTAAAAGCACGAGTTTGTGACATATTAAAGGTTTCTTGTACTACACCTTGGCCAGCAACAGCAGAATCACCATGAATGGTTATAGGTAAAACAAGATCACCTTGTTCATCAGCACGTCTATCCAAACGCGCACGAACAGAGCCCATAACAACAGGATTAACAATTTCAAGATGAGAAGGATTAAACGCTAGCGCTAAATGAACATTACCACCAGGCGTTAAAAAGTCAGAGGAATAGCCTTGATGATATTTAACATCGCCTGAGCCTAATATATCATCATGCTTACCACCAAATTCATCGAATAACATACCTGGATTTTTACCCATGACGTTGACGAGTACATTTAAGCGGCCACGATGCGCCATACCAATAACCACTTCTTTAGTGCCATGAACACCAGCGCGATTAATAAGTTCTTTAAGCATAGGAACTAAGGCATCACCACCTTCGAGTGAGAAACGTTTTGCGCCCGGAAATTTTGCACCTAGGTATTTTTCAATACCATCTGCGGCAATCAGCCCTTTTAATATGTCGACTTTTTCATCTTTAGAAAAATTAGCTTGTGCTTTTACTGACTCTATACGCTGTTGCAACCAACGCTTTTCACGAGTCGAGGTAATATGCATATATTCCGCACCAATAGAACCACAATAAGTAGTTTTTAGTGTTTTATATAATTCCCCTAATTTCATTGACTCCTGCCCTACAGCAAAAGAACCAATTTTATATTCTGTATCAAAGTCATTTTCAGATAAATCATGATTAGCAAGCAGTAAATCACGTACTTTTTCGCGTTGCCATAATCCTAAAGGATCTAAATTAGCGTTCTGATGTCCGCGAAATCGATATGAATTAATCAGTTGCAACACTTTGACTTGTTTGGCATCACCATCACTGGAAATAATTACCTGAGCGGCAGGTTGTTTTGCTAATGCTTTAAATTCATCACGGATTTCAGAATGCTTATATTCAACATCAGCACCTTCAACTTTAGGGAGGTTTTGGAAAAATTCACGCCACTGTGGAGAGACAGATTGTGCATTGTCCAAATATAATTCGTATAGTTCTTCAATGTAAGTAGCATTTGCGCCACTTAAATGGGAAGACTCATTCCAAGCCTTCATAACACCTTCAGGCATTGCTAGTTCCTTTACTAGTGTAAAAGCAACAAAAACAAATGTAACTACTTACCATAAAACTGTATATAGTTACCCAATAATTAAACTTGTTTAAAGTACTACAGACCTCGTAGTATAGGCAAGGACAAAACTAAATATTTTATCCTTACTTATATCCACAATAAAGACAATTTAAACAGCGCGTTTCAATAGCATCGATTTGATCTGACCTATGGCTTTAGTTGGGTTTAATCCTTTCGGACAAACATCAACGCAATTCATAATGCCATGACAACGAAATACGCTATATGCGTCTTGTAAATCATCAAGTCGTTCTTCTGTAGCTGTATCACGCGAATCAATTAAAAAGCGATACGCATGTAATAACCCAGCTGGCCCGATAAATTTATCAGGATTCCACCAAAATGACGGACATGATGTAGAACAACAAGCACATAAAATACATTCGTATAAACCATCTAACTTTTCACGATCAGCGGGTGATTGTAAATTTTCACGAGCAGGTGGCTCTTTTCCATCATTAATCAAGTATGGCTTAATTTTTTCGTATTGTTGATAAAATTGTGTCATATCAATAATTAAATCACGAACAACAGGTAAACCCGGTAAAGGACGTAATACTATTTTGCTGGTTTTTAATTCTGATAATGGCGTTATACAAGCTAAGCCATTTTTACCATTCATATTCAAACCATCACTACCACAAACACCTTCACGACATGAACGACGGAACGATAACGTTGGATCTTGTTCTTTTAATAAGATTAATGCGTCGAGTATCATCATGTCTGAACCTTCAGGCACATCTAACTCATAATCTTTCATATAAGGCGCATTATCAATATCAGGGTTGTAACGATAGATAGAGAACAATTGTTTCATCTTCTTGTTCCTTAGTATGTACGTTTAATAGGTGGGAAGGCTTCACGAGTCTTCGGAGACATATTCACTGCTCGCTTTGTCATCTCTTCAGTTGATGGTGAGTAAATACTATGGCATAACCAATTAGTATCATCACGATCAGGAAAATCTATGCGAGAATGTGCACCACGACTTTCATTTCTGAAGTTTGCTGCTTTAGCCGTTGCAAATGCAGTTTCCATTAAGTTATCAAGCTCTAAACATTCTATACGTTGTGTATTAAAGTCTAAAGATTTATCACTTAAGCTGGCATCTTTTAAACGTGATCTAATTTCAGTTAATTCTTTCATGCCTTTCGCCATTGTTTCGCCTTCACGGAATACTGAGAAGTGAATTTGCATACAATGTTGCATTGCCTTACGAATTTCTACCGGGTTTTCACCGTTACTAGAAGATTCCCAACGATTAAAGCGGGCTAAACTTGCTTCTAAATCGGAAGCTGAAGCGGCTTTTGCAGTATCAGTATCGGTTAAGTATTCACCTAAGAATTTACCGGCAGCACGACCAAACACAACTAAATCAAGTAAAGAGTTACCACCTAAACGGTTAGCGCCATGAACCGATACACTAGCAATTTCACCCACAGCAAATAAACCCTCAATAATATGATCTTGGCCGTTTTCGTCTTGACGAATTGCTTGACCATGTATATTAGTTGGAATACCGCCCATTTGATAATGGCATGTAGGTAACACAGGAATTGGTTGAACCGCTGGATCAACGTGTGCAAATGTTTTCGCCAAATCACATACGCCAGGAAGTTGTTTATTTAATGTTTCACGGCCTAAATGATCTAATTTAAGTAAAAGATGCGGACCTAATGGACCGTCTAAACCTCGACCTTCAATGATTTCAGTCATCATTGAACGCGAAACAACATCACGAGACGCTAAATCTTTAGCATTTGGTGCATATCGTTCCATAAAACGCTCGCCATCTTTATTTAACAGATAGCCACCCTCACCACGACAACCTTCAGTAACTAAACAACCTGAACCTGCTATACCTGTTGGATGAAATTGCCACATTTCCATATCTTGAACGCCAACACCTGCACGCAATGCCATTCCAACGCCGTCACCAGTATTAATATGAGCGTTAGTTGTAGAGGCATAAATACGACCTGCACCACCAGTTGCCATAACAGTAGCGCGCGCTTTAAAATAAACAACTTCGCCTGTTTCAATACAAATAGCTGTGGTACCAACAACATCACCTTGATCATTTTTAACAAGATCTAATGCATACCATTCACTATATACATTGGTTTTGTTTTTAACATTTTGTTGGTATAAACAATGTAATAGCGCATGACCGGTACGATCAGCTGCTGCTGCTGTACGTGCAGCTTGCTCACCACCAAAATGTCTTGATTGACCACCGAAAGGACGTTGATAAATTTTACCATTATCAAAACGAGAAAAGGGTAAGCCCATTTTATCTAATTCAATAATCGCTTCAGGTCCTGTTGAACACATATATTCGATTGCGTCTTGATCACCAATAAAATCTGAACCTTTTACAGTATCGTACATATGTTCTTGCCAATCATCTTCATGAGCATTACCTAAGGCAACCGTAATACCACCTTGAGCGGAAACAGTGTGTGAGCGTGTTGGAAAAACTTTTGAAATCAAGGCACAAGATTTGCCTGATTCTGAAATTGCTAATGCAGCACGCATACCTGCGCCGCCTGCGCCAATTACAATGGCGTCAAATTCTCTTACTGGAACGTTCACTTATACACCCCACACAATTAAAATGCCTGCTACAAAATAAACAAGCAAAACAATAGTCAAAATAAATTGTAAAACACCACGAACAAAAGCTGGATCAACATCATCAGCGGCATTAAAGACACCGCGTAAAAAAGCAGGTTTTACATAATCAGATAAAACTTGCCAAACACCAATCCACGCATGGATTAATAATGAAATAATGGCTAATAATGTAAATATTTTTACTCCGATATTAGCGAAAAAACCATGCCATACAGCAAATGTCACTTCAGGGGTTGATATAAAGAAATAGGCAATAAATAAAATATAAAGAGCAAGAATTATGGCACTTGTTCTTATTAGTATAAAATCATGTACGCCACTTCGGCCTACAGATGCGGCATTAGTTACCATAACCAAACTCCTACTAAAACAGTTAATATTAGCCAAAGTACCATAATAAATTTAGCACTGGCATTACTAGAATCTAATTCTTCAAGATGCCCCATATCCATTAATATGTGACGGATACCGCCAAGCATATGGTAGGTAAGTGCAGAAATAATTCCTAACATGATAATTTTAAAGAAAAATCCATCAAGCAAAGTTTTTACTTGAGTAAATTCTTCAGCAGAAGATAATGATAGTGATAGTGCCCACAATAATATGCCAATAGCAAATACCGTTATAACACCAGAAACACGATGTAATATTGAGGCATTAGCTGCTGCATGCATTTTTATTGTAGTTAGGTCGAGGTTTACAGGACGTTGTTTTTTCACGATTGTTGCCTAAAGAGTTCTAATAATAAGAAATTATGTTAATCTTTAACTTTTTTGTCATTCCATCTGTTCGAAATCAAACTGTGGAATAACCCCCTACGAATTGATGACTATAATCAAAAAACGATTAAATTTTGTTAAAAATAATCAAATCGCATTGATTATATATAGCGTATACAATAATTACAAATATGGATTATCAATTTCCTTGTAATTTTAAAGGCTTGCGGCTATTTTTTAACCTACTGCTAAGGATATAATCACTATTCACATGGTTGATACACAATTAAATTGACTTTATAGGTACTTTTTAGAGTAAAATGCCTATAATTTTATATTCACAAAACTTAACTAAATTTTCATTTTGGGTTAATTTTAGCTAAGTGACAAACCGATAGGGGAATAAAAACATGGCTGAATCTAAAGCCTCAATAAGCATTGATGGAAAAGAAGTAACTCAGTTACCCGTACTTTCAGGTAGTGCAGGTAACGATGTAATTGATATACGTACTTTAGGAAGCACAGGTTATTTCACTCATGATCCCGGTTTCATGGCTACTTCATCTTGTGAATCACAAATTACTTTTATTGATGGTGGCAAAGGTATTTTACAACATCGCGGTTATGCGATTGATGATTTAGCCAAAAAGGCTGATTATTTAGAAGTCTGTTATATTTTATTAAATGGAGATGCCCCAACAAAATCTCAATATGATGATTTTAAAGCGAATATTACCCATCACACCATGGTGCATGAAAAATTAGCACATTTTTTCCATGGTTTTTTACCTGACGCTCACCCAATGGCAATGATCTGTGGTGTTGTAGGCGCACTATCCTCTTTTTATCATAGTGATTTAGACATTAACGATGCCGCGCAACGTGCACGCAGTGCACATCGTTTAATTGCTAAAATGCCAACCATTGCAGCAATGGCGTACAAATATAGCATTGGTCAACCTTTTGTTTACCCTCGCAATGATTTAACTTATGCTGAAAATTTTTTACACATGATGTTTTCAGTACCTGCAGAAGAATACAAAATTAACCCGATTATTTCTCGTGCTATGGATAGAATTTTTACTCTTCATGCAGACCACGAGCAAAATGCTTCTACATCAACGGTACGTTTAGCCGGTTCTTCAGGCGCTAATCCATATGCTTGTATTGCCGCTGGTGCCGCCTCTTTATGGGGACCTGCCCATGGTGGAGCAAACGAAGCGTGTTTAACTATGCTAAAAGAAATAGGCAGCGTAGAAAACATTCCAAAATTTATTGCTAAAGCAAAAGACAAAAACGATCCATTCCGTTTAATGGGCTTTGGTCATCGTGTATATAAAAATTTCGATCCTCGTGCAACAGTAATGCGCGAAACCTGTCATGATGTATTATCCGAATTAAAAATTAGCGATCCATTACTTGATGTAGCAATGGAATTAGAACGCATTGCATTAGAAGACGATTATTTCGTTTCTAAAAAGCTTTATCCAAATGTTGACTTTTATTCAGGTATTATTTTAAAAGCGGTAGGTATTCCAACAAGTATGTTCACTGTAATTTTTGCCATGGCGCGTACCGTTGGTTGGATCTCTCATTGGGATGAAATGTTATCTCAACCAGGTCAAAAAATTGGTCGTCCTCGTCAATTATACACTGGCCAAATCAACCGTGAGTTTATCCCTTTAAAAGATAGATAATTAAAACGTATCATTATTCTTTTCACTAAAAAAACCGCTTTTTGCGGTTTTTTTATTATATAATTCTTAATTCTTGTTTATCCTTTATAAATTATTTCTATGTCTGATTATCAACTTCGTTTTGGCGGTATAGCGCGTCTATATGGCGAACAAAATTTACTAAAATTACAGCGAGCACACTTTTGTGTAATTGGCATTGGGGGCGTTGGCTCATGGGTTGCTGAAGCTATAGCTCGTAGTGGTATTGGTAATATTACCCTGATTGATCTCGACGATATTTGTGTTACCAATATAAACCGACAAATACATGCCTTAACTACCACCATTGGTTTGAGCAAAGTTGATGTTATGGCTGAGCGCATTAAGGCAATTAATCCACAATGTAATGTGCATTGCGTTGAAGACTTTATTACCCTAGAAAACCTTTCTGATCTTCTTAATAACAAGTTTAATTATGTTATTGATGCGATTGATTCAGTCAATATAAAATCAGCAATAATTGCTTTTTGTAAACGTAATAAATTACCAATTATCACTATAGGTGGTGCAGGTGGGCAAACCGATCCAAGTAAAATAGAAACGTGCGATTTAAGTAAAACTTACCAAGATCCCTTGCTCGCTAAAGTAAAAAATCAATTACGACGGGAATATAATTTTCCTCGTGCTGATTTAATAAAAGCAAGTAAACGTAAATTTTCCATTGATGCGGTATTTTCTACCGAGCAATTATCATATCCAACTAGCGAAGGTGATGTTTGTCACGCGAAACAAAGTAATGAGGGAGCAATGCGCTTAGATTGTAGCGCAGGTTTTGGTGCAGCAACACACGTTACTGCAAGTTTTGCATTTTTTGCCGTAGCCCACAGCATAAAAAAATATTTAGCTAAAATAGAATAAGCACAACGTTTTAATTAACACTTAAAATATTTAACTCGCTTTCTCAGCAATAGCTTTAATTTTGTCAACAATCGCTTTAACGCCGTTTCCCCGTGATGGACTTAAATGTTGCATTAAGTTTAGTTGCTTAAAAAACGTTTCAATATCAAAGGATAATATCTGCTCTGCGGTTTTATGATTAAATGCGGATAAAACAATCACTAATAAACCTCGGATAATTTTAGCCTCGCTATCGGCACTAAAATAAAAAACACCTTGCTCATTTTGTTTAGCGTCAAGCCAAGCGAGTGATTCGCAACCTTGAATCAAATTATCTTGAGTGCGTTTTTCAACCGCTAATCTATCAAGTTCTTTACCTAACAACATAATTTGACGATGACGAGCATCCCAAGACTTTATTGATGAAAATAGTTTTACAACGTCATGTCTGCTAAAAAAAACATCCTTTTCTTCAATAGTAGTTGAACTTAGCGTCAGAGATTTCTCATCTGAATTTTTATCATAAAGAATCTCTTCTAGGCATTTTATAAAATAGTCAATTTCAGCGAAAGAATTATAAGCCGATAATGAAACGCGAACACAACCATCAATTGATAAATAATCCATCAGAGGCATAGCACAATGATGCCCACTTCGTACGGCAATACCTTTATTATCTAAATAACTGGCAACATCTTGGTTGTGATGATTTGTAAGGGTAAATGAAAATAAAGGAATATTAGGACAACCATCCACAATTAAATTTACTGCATCAATAGCACTTAACTGGCTATATGCATATTGCATTAACTGTTGTTCAAAGGCATTTATCCCTTGTTTATATTTTTGTAAAAACGTTAATGCTTGGGCAAGCGCTATCGCCCCAGCAACATCTGGCGTACCCGCTTCAAATTTAAAAGGAAGTTGATTAAAAGTAGATTTTTCTATGGACACTTTTTTAATCATTTCTCCACCTAACTGATACGGCGGCATAGTATTTAAATAACAAGCTTTGCCATAAAGTACGCCAATTCCCATAGACGAATACACTTTATGTGCAGAAAAAACATAAAAATCACAATCTAATGCTTGCACATCAATATCACAATGAGCCACCGCCTGTGCGCCATCAATTAAGGTTAATGCCCCAACCATTTTGGCGCGTGCAATTATTTTTTCAAGAGGATTGATTTTTCCAATAACATTTGAAATATGCGTTACACAAACTAATCGTGTGTTTTTACCAATAATTTTTTCAAGTTGATGTTCATCAATACAACCAAATTTATTTAAAGGTAATACTTTAAGTTTCGCACCCGTTCGCTCAGCAACCATTTGCCAAGGTACAATGTTAGCGTGATGCTCTGCATAACTAATAACAATTTCATCCGCTGGATTTAATTGAGTAAGCCCCCAACTGTTGGCGACAAGATTAATCGCTTCAGTCGCGCCTTTAGTCCAAATTATTTCGTTATACTGTTTAGCATTTATATGCTTTTGAACAATCTCTCGTGCCTTCTCAAATTGCTTCGTTGCTGTAGCACTTAATAAATGAGAACCACGGTGAACATTAGCATTTTGATTCAGATAAAAATCACTTAAAGCTTTAAAAACACAATCAGGCTTCTGACTAGTGGCAGCATTATCAAAATAAATTATCGGCCTTTGCGTTTTAGTATTTACTTGATTATTACTTATCAGCGGAAATTGTTGCCTAAATAAAGAGGGTTCAAAGTGACTCATATAAAACTTTTATAATTAATAAACTTACCTTAATTATACCTTAACAGTTGCCATCACAGACACATTAAAATTTTAATCATTATCTACAAAGAAATAAAGCTATGTTGTACACAACGGTTGCTAAATAAAATTTAACGTAGCTTGTCTCGAGTGAACAAGACACAACAAAGCATAATATGCTCCTGCGTTGTCTAATAAACTGCCTCTATGCAGCGTTAATTATAAAATAAACAACACCGTTATGTGTGATTTCAATCCGCAGAAATGATCCACTTAGTAGGTAAAAATAGTATGAATTAACTATTGTCATAATGTGATCATAATGATGCTTTAATATTCGCGAAAATCAACATTTTGAACTATATTTAATGGTTGTGTATGTGAGGATAATCAGTATGGCTTTATATTCTTGGTATCTAAATAATTCAAAAGGAAACAATTTAAAAACTAAGCAAGCAGTCTGTTGTAATAATTGGCCAATAGCAAAAGTTGAGAATAAACCCTCAAATACATTTAAAGTATCCTCATTGGCTCAGAACAACAGTAAAAAAATGTATCACTCTTGTCTTATGACAATGTCTTATGACAATGTCTTATGACAAAATTTGGCAAGAAATAAGCTTTGAAAAACGATGTTGAAAAATGTTGAAAGAGATACAGTTTTATCCTAGTTTCCAACTTAAAAGGTCGCCGTTAAAATTTGTTTTTTACGGCGATTTTTATATTCAAAACTGGCCGCTTTATCAAGCCATTTTTTAACCGATGAAGAACTTTCGTGATTAAGTAATGCCAACGCTAGATTATAATGAAAACTGGGCATTAAAAACGCAAGGCCATCCTCACGAATAATACGACTATAAACTTCAGGAAAAGGTTTCTCGTAATAACGTAATTGGGTTTGAAACAAAACAGGTTTAAACGCTTGTTGAGCTGTGTTATCACAACTTTCACTAACAAATACACCTACTTGATTATTGTATTCTTTGGGTGTTCCTAAAAACCATGCTTGCTTATCTTTATCTTCATCTTTATCTTCATCTTTATCAACATCTTTACGATATAGTATCGGCGTAGTATTTTTGATATGTTTTGCCCAAGCCAGTTGATGTAAAATATTAGCCCTTACTTCAGTCTGCTTACCAAAATAAACAGTTTTCAAAACTGCAATGTTTTCAGAAAAGGCTTGTGTTTGAACTTGCTGGCACTTGTGATGATTAATAGGTAAAGGATACTCGTCAATAAAACCAAGTAAATGAGAAATTTCGTGAGCAAAAACAGCACTTGTATCTTGTCGATCAATATATAACATGCCCAAATGCACATTAGCGCCACCATGTGGCAACATTATACCAACGAAGCGAGTTGGTATGTTATCCGCAATATCTACCCATTGAGATTCATCACATTGACGAGCATTGCCTAATTTGGAATAACATTTGAGCTTTTTAATTGAACGATAACGAACAGGCGCAAAACAAACAAATTCGTTTAACCGATGGACTTTAAATTGACTGATTAATTGTTCACTTCTATATAAATCAGCTAACGAAGTTGCAAAAAATTGAATGCTTGCAGTACATAAAGGAACCGGTAAAACTTTTCCATCAGTAGATACATTATCTCGCATCAGGCGGGGTAAAATTTGATAACGTTGAATAGCATTTATCAGCAACTTACCTTGCTCACTTAACGCTAATAATACTAGTTGATCGGTGAGTTTTTTTATGTCCGATTTACTATCCACACCTTTTGCTATTAATATTTTAGTTTTAAGTACAGCACTTTCAGAAGTTTGTTGAAGTAATGAATTAATAAGTTCATTGGCTTTATTTAATTTATCTTGTGAAAAATACCAATTTGCTAAAACTAACTTCGCGGGTTCGCTTTCTAAACGTATTGCTTGTTTATACCAAAAAACGCCTTTTCTAATCATCGCTTTGGTTAAGTTTTCTTGTCGAACATTTGGCTGTTTAGGTAAATAAAACTGCGCTAAATCAAACGCCGCCTGCCCTTTAAATTTTGCTAACTTGGTCGTATAAAAAAGCCATTGTCGAGAACCTACAACTTGTTGGGATTGTTTTATTTCAAAAGCTTTAGGTAAAGATAATTTTTCAGCAAAAAATAATTGCGCGTCATTAAAGTGAGCTGTTTGTAATTTTTCAACTAAATAAGCAGGTAAAAAAAATGAGCTTGATGTGAGTAACACCACCAAACTCATAATTATTATCACTTTACTTTTAAGCATTATTTGCATCACAAACTCTTGCTCATCGTTTTCATAATATTAGGGTCTGTTGATCTTTCATTTTAGTCTCTGCTATAGGCTATTTTTTAAGATAACAAGGCAAAAATTGTGCAATGTAGTCATTCTACTTTAACCATTTTTAACGATGTTAGCTTGAAAAATAGTCATAGCCCCTTGGGTTGCCTTGAAAAAGTGTCACTCTTTGTTGCTTAATGTGCATTTGCAACAACCAAACATTACATTAAGCGCCTCGATTGCCACCTTTTTCAAGTGCAACAGAGTTATAAACTGAAAGATCAACAGACCCTAAGTAATAAAATTAACTACCAGTTATTTTTTCTCTTAATAAATCTAACTCTAATCTTGCATATCTATGCTCAACAAATTCATAAACATTAGTACCAAGCGCTAATTTAAAATAGTTCGCGGCATTTTGTTTTTGATTTCGTAATAAACTTAATTTACCGAGGTAAAAATAGGCTTCACATAAACGTTCTGTTAAGGCTTTTTGGTTAGTTATGCCCAACGTTAATTCTTGAGTAAATTGCGCTACAGAAATTTCGTCCAAATATAACTTTATAATGCGTTTTGCCCAAACATTGTTTGCAATATACTGCTCACCATCATTAAGCGTTTTTTTTGCTTGAATTTTATCAAGCTTACTTTCAGCAAAAAACAACCACAATAATCGATAAGGATCATTATCTTGTTCTAAGTGAAATGCTTTAAAGTCTTCAATCGCCAAATCATATCGATCACCATAGTATAAAGAAATACCACGATTAAAATGTGCGTATTCATGATCTGGTTTTAAATCGAGTACCGAATCAAAGGCATCATACGCCTGAGTAAACTCTTGCATTTGGGTAAAATGAATACCCAATAAATTATAGGCATCAACCAAGGTTGGTTTTAAATGCAAGGAACGGTTAAAATCTAATCTTGCTAGAGAATTTAAGCCCACATTGTCAAACCGCACACCGCGGTCATACAATAACTCAGCACGCTGATCATTTGTGATTTCAGCACGTTGAATAACTTCAGTTAACCGAGCGATTGCTATTTCATTTTTGTAATCAATAGGCAAAGGCTCTGCAATAATAAGTTGTGTCATTGCCGTTGAATTTTGCACAGCAGAAGTACTTACACAGCCTTGGATAAGTACAATAAATGAAAAAACAACTATGTTTATAAATATTTTCACCTAAACATTTTCCCTATTTCTATCAAACTTAACTATCTGATAATAAAATCTTTTTATAATAAATATCTATAATAGGCTAAATTAAATATATCAAACAACCTATTATGTAAAAATAAAAGGGAGCATTAAAGCTCCCTTTTCAATAAATTTAAGATAAAAACTTAAGGCTAAATTTTACACAACTGTTACTAAATAGAATTTATTGTAGGTTGTCACAAGTGAAACGAGCACAACAAAGCATAATAAGCTTAACTTGTCGCGGCAGGACAATATGCTCCTGCATTGTCTAATAAATTACATCCTTGTAACGTAAGCAGCGACCTACAAAGTGATTTAAAATCAATCAACTATACATTTAGCAACAACTAAGGGTAACATAGCCTAACTTAAATGTTATTATTCAGCACTATCAGCTTCAACTGGTTCAGCTGGTTTTTCAGTAGCTTCTTTAATACTTAAACGTACACGACCTTGTCTGTCAACTTCAAGTACTTTAACTTTTACTTCTTCGCCTTCTTTAAGCACATCACTAACATTGTTAATGCGTTCTTCACAAATTTGAGAAATATGTACTAAACCATCTTTACCTGGTAAAACGTTAACAAACGCACCAAAATCTACAATACGTACTACCTTACCAGTGTAAATAGTACCCACTTCAATTTCAGCCGTTAATGCGGTAATACGTGCGATAGCATCTTTAGCTTGTTCGCCATCAGTTGCTGCAATTTTAACGGTACCATCATCATCAATTTCAATAGTCGTACCCGTTTCTTCAGTAAGTTGACGAATAGTAGCGCCACCTTTACCAATAATGTCACGGATTTTGTCAGTTGGTACTTTCATAGTATGAATGCGTGGTGCAAATTGTGATATATCATCACGATGACTATTAATTGCTTCATCCATCACAGATAAAATATGAGTACGTGCTGCTTTTGCTTGATTTAAGGCAATTTGCATGATTTCTTGCGTAATACCTTCAATTTTGATATCCATTTGCAATGCAGTAATACCCGCAGTAGTACCCGCTACTTTAAAGTCCATATCGCCTAAATGATCTTCATCACCTAAAATATCGCTAAGCACAACAAAGTCATCGCCTTCTTTCACTAATCCCATTGCAATACCAGCAACAGAAGCTTTAATTGGCACACCAGCATCCATCAACGCTAATGAAGTACCACAAACAGAAGCCATTGAAGAAGAACCATTCGATTCAGTAATTTCAGACACAACACGAACAGCATAAGGGAATTCATCAGCACTAGGCATAACGGCTAACATACCGCGTTTTGCTAGGCGACCATGACCAATTTCGCGACGTTTAGGTGAACCAACAAAGCCTGTTTCACCAACACAATATGGAGGAAAGTTATAATGAAGCATAAAGGCATCAGTTTTCTCACCCATAATTGTGTCAAGGCGTTGTGCATCACGTTGTGTACCTAAAGTAGCAGTAACTAAAGCTTGTGTTTCGCCGCGAGTAAATACAGCAGAGCCATGTGTACGTGGTAAAACACCTGTCATTACATTTAAGGCACGAATTGATTCAGGATCACGACCATCTATACGCGGAGAACCTTGAGTAATACGGCCACGTACTACTGTTTTTTCTAAATCGTGGAACAAATCTTTTGCTTCACTTACATCTAATTCTGCATCAGCTTCTTGTAACTGTGCTATAACGGCATTGCGAATTTCTGCAACTTTTTCATAACGAACCGCTTTTTCAGTGATCTGATAAGCTTCATTTACTTGAGACTCGGCAAGTTCAGCAATTTTAGCCACCAACTCAGCATTTTTTACAGGTGCAGACCATTCCCAAGCAGGCGTATTTACTTCAGTTTTGAATGCTTTAATTGCATCTATAGCAACTTGCATTTGCTCATGACCATAAACTACTGCGCCAAGCATAACCTCTTCAGATAATACATCAGCTTCAGATTCAACCATTAATACCGCAGAATCAGTACCCGATACAACTAAGTCTAATTGGCTAGTAGGTAATTCTGATTGTAATGGGTTTAATAAGTATTTACCGTCGGTATAACCAACACGTGCAGCACCAACAGGTCCGCTAAATGGTATACCTGAAATAGCTAATGCTGCTGAAGTACCGATTAATGAAATAATATCTGGAGCAATTTCAGGATTAACTGAAACAACCGTAATAATTACTTGTACTTCGTTAGTAAACCCTTCAGGGAATAATGGACGAATTGGACGGTCAATTAAACGTGCGATTAACGTTTCTTCTTCGCTAGGTCGACCTTCACGCTTGAAAAAACTGCCTGGAATTTTACCTGCAGCATACGTTCTTTCTTGATAATTTACCGTTAATGGGAAGAAATCTTGATCCGCTTTTGCTTCTTTTTTACCAACAACAGACACTAATACACAAGTATCGTCCATGCTAGCCATTACGGCAGCCGTTGCTTGACGCGCTATAGCGCCGGTTTCTAACGTTACGGTATGTTTACCGAATTGAAATTTTTTAGTAATTGGATTTAACATCTAATTAATTTCCTTAATTTTTTTGATTACTTTTTAAAATTTAATCAATCTGTACAATTATTTATTCACTCTTTAAAGGTTTTTACACACCACGAGTCGAACAAAAAATTATACAGTTTGATTGATTAGTTTTATAAACCGTATTTTTAAACTACAACGCTAATGCAATTTAGCAACACAATTAATAAATTTTGCCCGCATATTATACTGACCTAAAGAATATTTACTAGCAGGAATACTTACAGATGGATTTAAATATAAATTGAACACAAATTTTTACAAAGTGACATCACCTAGTCATGTATTTGTTGTGCCACTACAACTCGCCACAACTGCCTTACACATTTATACATTTTGAAACAGTTAAACGATATTTATAACATTTAATTGACGTATTATTCCTTCGAAATTAATCAGTTGCATACATCAACTACATTCTCCATAAAGGAATACTAATGAAATTACTAACACTATCAGCCCTATTTATTGTTTCAACATCTGCCTTGGCAGCAAACTATCAATCTTTTAATTCAATAAATTATTTAAAAGTTAATACCGACACAGCAAACTCTACTAGTTATGGCGCTAGTTCTATTTTCTTTTTAAATAAAAAAACTAGCTTAGGTCCTTTAAACGAATTTGAATACATCAATAAAACATCAAATGTATTTGCTAGCTTCGCTGATAGCGACAATGCTAACGCTTATCAATTAGGTGGCGATTTTTTTGTTAACAAATGGTTAGTGGGTGGTTCATATAACTACTTAGATACAGATAATAACAACGACGATCTCTACACCTTGAAATTAGGTTATTTAATCAGCGATAACTTTTTGGTAAAAGCACAAGCAACTCGTAATCATGGTGATACCTTTTATAACTTTTCTGCTGCTTATAATGTACAACTGGGTGGTAAAGACTACATTGGCTTTACTTATAACACAGACGAGAATTTTGACACTCAAACGATCTCATCAAAATATTTTACCGCTTTAGGACAAAATAATTATTTATCCGCCGGCTTAAGTTATACCCGAAACGACAATAGTAGTAATAACTTAATGGCAAGCGTTGGTTATTACTTCAATCCAAACACATCAATTTCAGCCGGTTATGACAATAATGACAATTATACAATTAGCGGCAAACATTTTTTCAACAAAAATTATGCGCTAAGTGTTGGTTATAATAGCAATGCCTCAGCCAACGATATTGATGATTATGATTTGTATAGCGTTACTTTTACCGCTCAATTTTAATTTAATCTTAGCCACTATATAACTCTATAAAAAGTCTGACTTTTATTTCAATTTAAAAATCAGGCTTAACCTTTTTTAGCTACCATTATTAAATACATTTCAAAATTATTTCATTTTTACCAAGATAACTCATTACAAGATCATTTTCTGCCGCTATAATTGTTTTAACAATTTATTAGCACTTGTACGCAATTCACGCGTTTTTATGTTGTTTACTAATTTATTGATATTTTATTTTACAGGATTTAAAAATGAGTTCAGGTATAACAAGCAAAGATTTACAATCACTTAATCGTTCAAATAGTGAGTTAAAGCATGCTTTGCAACATTTTATTGATAGCGCCCCTAACTCAGGCCCTTTAGCAGTACAAATTGATAGTATAAAAAAAGCATTAAAATCGAACGATGTCATGTTTACGTTTGCCGCATTGGTTGAACAATATTCAAAAATGAAAAAAAACTATGACAAACTTGATTACCAAAATAAAAAGAAAGAATTAAATACCTTAAAAGCACTCTTAAAAAAAATCTTATTAAAAAACTTATCATCAAACCAAACGGAAAAAATTGAAGATATTTTAACCACTATTTCTCAAAACCAACCTGAACAAATCATCATGGTAGCGGTTGCTAAAGTTTTAGAAAACTTTTCAGAAGATTTAAGTGTATTAAGAAGCCAATCAAAAGTTATTGTGGGCGACAGAGAAATTACCTCAGAAGAAACTAACGTTGTTGCCACCGACATTCATTTAGCAAGCAAACGATTAATAAAAGACGTAGTAACCATAGCTAAACAGTTAATCAAAACCTATCCTAACGATCACTTTATTAGTAATATTTTAGTTGAAGCGTCCGAAGTAACCGATGAAAAAGGCACTTTTTTTAAATCAATCAACTTATTAGAACGTTCAACTACCTATTTAGCACTATTAATTCAACAAGAACGCTGCGCCGCTGAAGAAATGTTGAATGATATTCATGCAAATATTGTTGACGTTGTTAGACATACAACCGTAATAGAAAAACTTTTCGATGCCAACAAAGACAACACCGACGGCGTTAAAAACAGCATGGTTGTTGAGCTTAAAAACATGGAAGTAAAAGCAAAAACGATAGACACCCTTGAAGGGATGCAAAATCATATTAAAGATAGTGTCGCTTTAATGTCTCATATTATGAACGACTATGCCGATGCTCAAAATCAAATTAACTTAACCAACGAAGCCACAATTAATGAACTCACCTTTAAAGTGAATAACACCTCATCTTTCGTTGAAAAATTAGAAGAAAAACTTGAGCTTGCTGAAGAAAGCAACTTAATTGACGAACTCACCACCATAGGTAATCGCAAAGGATATGTCGTAAATATAAATAAAGAACGTAAAGCGTGGTCTACCACCAAATTACCTTTAACAATGATGTTGGTTGATGTAGATAAATTCAAAAGTGTTAACGACAACTTTGGCCACAGTGTTGGCGATCAAGTATTGAAATGTTTAGGACAAACCTTAAAAAAATATATTCGTTCAACCGATTATGTCGCCCGCTATGGTGGTGAAGAATTTGTGGTAATACTGCCGGCAACCGACGTAAAAAAAACAATTCAAATTGCAAAAAAAATAAAAGAAATTGTTAACAATTTAAAATTTGAATTACGTAAAAAGAACAAAGTATTAAAAATAACCTGCTCGTTTGGTATTTCAGCGTTTAGCGAAAACACCAGTAACACCCTCGATGTATTCAACGCTGCCGACAAAGCGCTGTATCAAGCAAAAAATAACGGCAGAAACGCTATTGTGGTTTCAGCTGAAGGTCAATACAACTTCATTGATGGTAAAAAAACAGCCACTAAAAGCTAACTATTTTATTTTCTAAACTACCTATGCGGCAGAGGATCAATGTTTAACAAAGGGAACATTGACCCCTGCGCTATTTCTAAGCTGTCTTTAAATAGATGCAAAAAGGGATAAAAGCCAAACGATTTAACACTGCACTTGTATAGTGATTAAACTAAAAAGCACTTTCCACTGTTTTTTAAACTCTTATATTTTTAAACTCTTAGGCTATGTTCCCTTTAGTTGTTGCTAAATGTATAATTGGTTGATTTTTAATCCCTTTATAGGTCGCTGCTTACGTTACAAGGATGTAATTTATTAGACAATGCAGGAGCATATTGTCCTTCCGCGACAAGGTAAGTTTATTATGCTTTGTTGTGCCTCGTTTCACTCGTGACAACCTACAATAAATTTTATTTAGCAACAGTTGTGTACAACATAGCCAACTCTTATATTCTTAGCCTGTTAATACTCTTATTAAATAAAATATTTTAACCGATAGGATTATATAATTTGTCAGGTTATTTTACATATCAACCTCATAATTTGCCCTAAAAGAGATTCATTAAAAAAAACATACACAAAATCAACCTTGTAAATATTATGGACTAAATATTGCGTATTTTACTTCTAGGTTAATTTTCAAATGCATAGCACAGTGCTAAATAAAAATGTTCTAGCATTTGACCGATGATCAAATTTTTGGTTTTTTCAACCGATAATTTTAAGGGAATTATAATGAAAAAATTCAGCTTTCTACTCATTTTGTTTTTTGTTTCATCTTTCTGTGCACAATACAGCTCGGCCACTGCCATTATTGTCGATAGGCTGCTGGATGATCCCGACACCTCAAAATCGGCATTATTACCCGGTGAAACCAGCTCTTTGTATAATTTCACCAACAGGGTGGGCGGTCTTTCGAGCATTTTTATCGACGTAAATGGCCTCGGCAACGCAGCCGCGTTAAGTGCCAGTGATTTTGAGTTACGAATAGGAAACAGTGGTGTACCCTCTACATGGTCATTGTTGTCCTCATCTCCCACTGTGAGTCTTGCATCGGGTATCGGTGCAGGAGGATCTGACCGAATTCAAATTAATTTCATCTCAATTGAAAATTCATGGTTACAAATTAGAATGTTAGCAACGGTAAACACCGGCTTAAGCACCTTTGACGAGTTTTATTTCGGTCATTCTTTTGGAGATGTAAATGGCGATGGTGCTTTATCGGCTATAGATCCGCTAAGCATAATAAATAAGTTAAATTCTGACGGTTCCGGCCCCGTTGATGTTACAAGCCCCTACGATATAAGTGGTGATGGCACGCTAAGTGCTCTTGATGCCCTGTTAGTAATTAATGCACTTAATGCGGGAGGACACGATCCATTGGTAAGTTTTACGGCTCCTACATTGGATACCAGCACTGGTACAGGTACTGAAGGAATACCAGGCAATGGCCCACAACCCGTACCTGAACCGCCCGTATTGGGACTACTATTTTTAGGACTTATTGCTTTAATAATGAAAGGTCGACGATTGAATCCTAGCCTTTTAAAAGTTTAGAATGCCGACAACGTTATTGTAAAACGATCCTGCTCACCTTTTTAGTGTGCGATATTCAACGATAAAAGTAAGTGGCCAGTGAAGTCGATCCTTTGGGGGTCAATTGACCCCCTGTTTTTCTAAGCTGCCTGTGCGGCAGTGAACCACCGTTGACCGATCATCAAATATCGCGGATATTTCTAAGCTGCCTGTGCGGCAGTGAACCCAGCGGGCTACTATGGTTAATGAAGCAAGAATTTCTAAGCTGCCTGTGCGGCAGTGAACGCCCGCAGAATTGCGATCAGGGTGATACTTAATTTCTAAGCTGCCTGTGCGGCAGTGAACAAATATCGCGCGACTGAACAAACCACGTTTAATTTCTAAGCTGCCTGTGCGGCAGTGAACTTCGTTGAAGCGGCCGAACCACCGGAAATTGATTTCTAAGCTGCCTGTGCGGCAGTGAACAAATATCGCGCGACTGAACAAACCACGTTTAATTTCTAAGCTGCCTGTGCGGCAGTGAACGTAAGGTGACTAATTCAGCTACTGACTTAAACTTTCTAAGCTGCCTGTGCGGCAGTGAACCTGGCATTGATGATTTAGATGAACGTTTAGCTTTTCTAAGCTGCCTGTGCGGCAGTGAACTTTGTTCGCCGCCCATTAATCACCAAATTTATTTTCTAAGCTGCCTGTGCGGCAGTGAACATCTTGAACAACGCGTCATTGAAATGCTACAATTTCTAAGCTGCCTGTGCGGCAGTGAACACCCCGCGGTAGGTTTACCATTTACTTTCTGATTTCTAAGCTACCTGTGCGGCAGTGAACCTCCACGCAACTTGTTACCGTAGAATGTTAATTAGCATGCAAAACTGATCCACTTTAGTGGGTTTTAGCAAGTAAAATTGACCCACCTATTTTGTTATATTCGAGCTTTGGCTCGGAGAACTTAACAGGTGATATTAATGGAAACAGCAAGT
>Ga0316203_1000712_pt1 | contig 33956 bp, 26 predicted proteins | sample 6monrhotite_MG_FD_204940 | JGI IMG/M metagenome (GOLD analysis project Ga0316203, IMG submission 204940) | Microbial mat bacterial communities from mineral coupon in-situ incubated in ocean water Damariscotta River, Maine, United States -... | ecosystem: Environmental > Aquatic > Marine >... | reverse complement strand
CTTGCGCGCCCAGTTCGAAGACACACAGAAAACCGTAGTGTCGCTGTCCGACGAATCGGGCCTCACCGCCTACAACCACGATGGCGAACTGCAGTTTTCCGAAGTCACCGTCGACCAAACCACCGGCGCCGTGTTGTTGCGCGCGCTGTTCCCCAACCCAGACCAGCTCTTGCTGCCCGGAATGTTTGTGCGCGCCAAACTGCACCTCAAACCCATTGACGCCATACTGGTGCCCCAGTCAGCCGCGGTGCGCGGCAGTGACGGAAAGCTCAAGGTCTGGGTGATCGGTGCCGACAATGTCGTCAAGCCTGTCCCCATCCAAGCCCATCAAACCGTCGCCAACACCTGGTTGGTGGACAGCGGCGTGGAAAGCGGCATGACCATCGTCACCGAAGGCTTCCAAAAAATTCGTCCCGGCGCGACCGTCAATCCCACTTTCGAAAAAGCGGAGTAAGCCCCTATGCCTCGTTTTTTCATCGACCGCCCCGTATTCGCCTGGGTCATCGCCATCATCATTATGCTTGCGGGCGCACTGTCGATTTCCGAACTGCCCATTGAGCAATACCCCAGCATCGCCCCGCCTTCGGTATCGATCCAGACGTATTACCCCGGCGCGTCTGCGGAAACGTTGGAAAACAGCGTCACCCAGGTGATTGAACAAAAGCTCACCGGCATCGACGACCTGCGCTATTTCTCATCCGCCAGCGATTCGTCGGGCAATGTGCAAATCACGCTCACGTTCGAGCCGGAAGCCGACCCCGACACCGCACAGGTTCAGGTTCAAAACAAAGTTCAAACCGCACTGCCCCTGTTGCCACAAGAAGTTCTTAACCAAGGCGTCACTGTCACCAAAGCCAATAATAGCTTTTTGCTGGTCGTCGGTTTTTATTCCGAAGACGGCATCGTCAACCAGCAAGAACTGGGCGACTTTCTCTCTTCTAAAATGCAAGACCCCATCTCGCGCATCAATGGGGTGGGCAATGTTCAAGTGTTTGGCGATCCGCACGCCATGCGCATTTGGCTTGACCCTTACAAACTCTATAGCTTCAACCTCGCCACCACAGATGTGCGCCAAGCCATTCAGGCGCAAAACGCCGATGTGTCAGCCGGTCAGATCGGCGGCATGCCTGCGGTTCAGGGGCAGCTTCTCAATTCAACGATTTCGGCGCAGTCTCGTCTCAAAACGGCTGAGGACTTTGAAGACATCATCTTGCGGGTCAATACCGACGGTTCCCAAATCCGCTTGAAAGACGTCGCCCGTGTCGAGTTGGGTTCACAAAGTTACAGCCGCATCACCCGCTACAAACGCCACCCCGCCGCCGGCATCGCCGTCAGCCTGGCCAGCGGCGCAAACGCGTTGGACACCGCTGATCGCGTCAAAGCCAAGGTCGAAGAACTCAAATCCTTCATCCCCGATGGGGTCAAGGTCATCTACCCCTATGACACCACGCCGTTCGTCAAGCTATCGATCGAGTCCGTGATCTATACGTTGTTGGAAGCCGCTGTGTTGGTGTTCTTGGTGATGTATCTGTTTTTGCAAAATGTCCGCGCCACCATCATTCCCAGCATCACTGTTCCAGTGGTCTTGCTTGGCACCTTTGCGGTGCTGTCGGCGTTTGGATTTACCATCAACACGCTGACCATGTTCGCCATGGTTTTGGCTATCGGCCTGTTGGTGGATGACGCCATCGTGGTGGTGGAAAACGTCGAACGGGTGATGCACGAAGAGGGCCTATCACCTAAGGAAGCCACCCGAAAATCCATGGACCAGATCACCGGCGCGTTGATCGGTATAGCACTGGTTCTGTCGGCCGTGTTTGTGCCTATGGCCTTTTTCAGCGGCGCCGCTGGCGCCATCTACCGGCAGTTTTCGGTAACCATCGTCGCAGCGATGGCCTTATCGGTTTTGATCGCGTTCATCCTCACTCCGTCGCTGTGCGCAACCATTCTCAGCCCGGTCAAAAAGGGCCAAGTGGAATATTCCAGCGGATTCTTCGCCTGGTTCAATCGCACCTTCAACGCTGGACGAGATGGCTATCAAAGCGGCGTCGCCTACATCGCCAAGCGCGCGTATCGTTTCATCATGATCTACGTGGTTCTGCTGGGTGGGTTGGGCTACTTGTTCATGCAATTGCCGACATCGTTTTTGCCCAACGAAGACCAAGGCAACATGTTCATGATGGTCAGCGCCCCGGCGGGCGCATCGGCGGAACGCACCTTAGAAAGCGTCAAGAAAATTGAAGATTATTTCCTTGAATCAGAAAAAGAAAATGTCGAACACCTGTTCACCGTGGTCGGTTTCAGCTTTGCCGGCAGCAGCCAAAATGCCGCGCTTGGATTTGTCGCGCTTAAAGACTGGTCCGAACGCACCCGCCCCGATCAAAGCGTCTTCGCCATCGTGGGGCGCGCCATGGGGGCGTTTTCGCAGATTAAAGATGCCATGGCATTCGCTTTTTTCCCGCCGCCGATCCGCGAGTTGGGCAACGCGTCCGGGTTTGACTTCCAGCTCATCGACCGCGCAAATTTAGGCCATGAAGCCTTGATGCAAGCGCGCGGTCAATTGCTGGGCCTGGCGGCGGAGAACCCTAAGCTGGTGGGCGTGCGACCAAACGGTCTATCGGATGAACCACAGTACAAAATCGACATAGACCATGAAAAAGCCAGCACCTTGGGTCTGTCAATCGCCGACATCAACCAGACCCTGCAAACGGCCTGGGGTTCGACTTACGTCAACGACTTCCTCGACAATGGACGGATTAAAAAGGTCTTCATGCAAGCCGACGCACCGTTTCGCATGACTCCCGAAGACGTGGACCGCTGGTACGTGCGTAACAAAACCGGCGAGATGGTGCCGTTCGGCAGTTTTTCATCGGCACAATGGACTTACGGTTCTCCCAAACTGGAACGCTTTAACGGCAACGCATCCGTCAACATTCAAGGTATGGCTGCACCCGGCGTCAGTTCCGGTGAGGCCATGGCTGAAATGGAAGCGATGGTCGCACAATTGCCCACAGGTTTTGACTTCACTTGGTCGGGGGTATCGTACGAAGAAAAGGCATCGGGTTCACAGACCCCCATGCTTTACACCCTGTCCTTACTGGTGGTGTTCCTCAGCCTCGCAGCGCTGTACGAAAGCTGGTCGGTTCCGTTCGCCGTCATCTTGGCCGTTCCGGTGGGTATCATCGGCGCCGTGTCCGCATCGTTCGTCGGCGGCTTGAGCAACGATATCTATTTCCAGGTCGCCCTGCTCACCACCATCGGCCTATCTGCCAAAAACGCTATCTTGATCGTCGAATTCGCAAAATCACTTTACGAAGAAGGCCACAGCCTTGTTGAGGCCACGCTGCTTGCCTCTAAAAAACGCTTTCGCCCCATCTTGATGACCTCGCTGGCCTTTATGTTGGGCGTTACGCCGCTGGCAATTTCCAGCGGTGCGGGCTCGGCGGCGCAAAACGCCATCGGCATCGCCGTGATCGGCGGCATGATGACAGCGACCTTCCTCGCCATTTTCTTTGTGCCGATGCTATACATCTTGATCCAAAAATGGACGAAGCGCGAACATGACTCGCCCTGAAAAAAAGTGACCCATACGGATTGAGAGGCTTTCGCTTATGCTCGATCACGAGTGCCGTATTTCTCCCTCGCCCGCTTACGCATAACATAAAACGGCTTAGCTCTTTCCAGCTAAGCCGTTGATGTTATGTCTTGCGGTGGAAGGTGGGTGGAACGGATCTTCAGGTCAGGTGGCTATTATAGCTGACCAAATACGACGTAAGACGGTATGCCGACAATGCCTCCGATGACGACGCCATTGATTACGCCGCTGCCAAGGCGGTTGCCAAATGACTTGGCCCCTTCCGCGCCGAGGTGGCAATAATTCGCAGGGCTTTTAAATCCCCAAGCGAAACCAACCAAAAATCCGATTGCCATCAAGGTGAGTGCAACGCTCATTTCCGCTCCGATCTCTTTTAGATGTGGGGGCTATAGCGTAACAGTTCATTGAGGTGCCCCTAATTTGTTAAACAACTTGCTGCTTCAATTTCTGCTGCCGTTCGAACTCAACGGGTGACAGCATCCCGTTGTGGTATGCTTGCGCTGCGGATTGTAAAACATTTCGATGTATTCGAACACGTCCAACCTTGCGGCATCTCGCGTGGTGTAAGTTTTCCGCCGGATCCGCTCACGCTTCAAAAGTTGAAAGAGGCTTTCGGCGTCGGCGTTATCGTGACACGCCTTAGCGCGCCTTCGGAAACAACGTTTCTAGGGGCTTGCCAGATAACATCATCCATATCTATAAATTATGCCACCTCTCGCTTCCGCAGCGCTTCCACACAAATAAAAACGGCTTAGCCAATGAAGGCTAAGCCGTTGATATTATTGGTTGCGGGGGGAGGATTTGTTCAAGCTCCTACATTGCGCTCATACCTGTAACCCAATGCGTCTCACGCGGGCCTGCGCAGAACGCGGCGTTTCATTTATTCTTTCACGCTCTGCATCGAAACGAATGTCGAAGTCGACGCCACGTGCGGCAGGGCCGATATGCGTTCGGCCAGCACCTCGCGGTAGGCAGCAATATCCTTGGTTCGGACCTTCAACAAGTAATCAAAACCACCGGCAATCATGTGACAACTTTCCACAGCGCCAAGTTTTTGCACCGCCGCGTTGAACGCCGCGAGCGACGGCGCGCGGGTGTCGCTCAACGAAACCTGCACAAAGGCGACGTGCGCCTCTCCCAATTTCTCGAAATTCAGCCGTGCGTGATAGCCAAGGATGTAGCGTTCAGCCTCCAGGCGTTTGAGCCGCGTCTGGCATGGAGACTTTGAAATGCCCACGGCTTCAGCCAGACGCGCCAAGGTCATGCGCCCATCCGCGGCGATCAAATCAAGCAGCTTGCGGTCGATGCGGTCCATGCTTGCCACAGTATAAAATCCCTTATTTCCACAAATTACAGGAAACCACACTACGCAGTATCGAAAAATAAGGCAAACCACCTGCAATACCCCTATATGAAGGAAATTGTTTCGCAACGACGATGGTAATATTTGCGATCATCCATTTAAGAGGCTCGCCATGTCCGTTTCCTCTCATCGTCCTCAGGCCAAACGCGTTGCGCAATTCCAGCCCTCAACGCATCCGTCGCCTTATCGCGCCGCGACAATATTGCCCGCCGCCGCCCCTGAGCAGGCATTGGTGCAAGGCTTCCTCGACGCGCCCGCGCTGGATTCTTTGGCGCGCAAACAGGCCGAGACGTTGGCGGTGGATTTGATCCGTGCCGCGCGAGGTCGTGGCGGCCTGGGCATGATGGAACGATTGATGGCGGCCTTCAGCCTGTCCCAGGACGAGGGTCGTGGATTGATGGAATTGGCCGAGGCCTTTTTGCGCATACCCGACCCCGCCACGCGCGACGCATTGATCGTCGACAAAATATGCGGGCGCGATTGGCGGGCGCCCAAGGCTCACGGATTAATCCGCATAGCGGCAACGGCGCTAGCGACCGCCGCCGTGATCCTCAATCCGCAAGCGAACGGTGCATTGCGAAAAGCCGTGCGGTATATCGCGCGTCCCATCGTACGTTGGGGGGTGTGGCTGTCCATGCGCATAATGGCGCAGCAGTTCGTTCTGGCGCCATCCATCGCGCCAGCCCTCAGCAAAATCCATAAGACGGCGGACGTTCTCTATTCCTTCGATATGTTGGGCGAAGCCGCGCGCACACAAACTGACGCCGGGCGCTATCTGCGATCGTATAGCGAGGCGATCAAAGCGGTTGGCGCCATGGCGACACAATCCGACCCCAACGACAACAGTGGCGTATCGATCAAACTTTCCGCCTTGTCTTGTCAGTATAAAACCACCAAGTGGCCGCATCTTCGCACCACCCTGTATCCGGTTGTTTTGCAACTGGCGATCCAGGCGCGCGCGGCCAATGTCGCGTTGACCATCGACGCCGAAGAAGCCGCCCGGCTGGAACTGTCACTGGCGTTGGTTCGCGATCTGGTCCATGCGCCCGAGTTGGCGGGGTGGAATGGATTGGGTGTGGTGGTGCAGGCTTATGGTCTGCAAGCCGGGGCGGTCATCGACACGCTGGGCGAACTGGCCCGGCAGACGGATCGCAAGATTGCCGTGCGGCTGGTCAAGGGGGCTTATTGGGACGCCGAAATCAAGATCGCCCAAGAAAAGGGCCTGTCGACATTTCCGGTGTACACCCGCAAAGCGCATACCGATTTGGCCTACCTGCACCATGCCCGCACCTTGTTGGGCATGGCCGACCGACTGTATCCGCAATTCGCCACGCACAACGCCGCGACCCTGGCGGCGGTGGAAGTGATGGCGGAAGCACAGAACATGCAGAGCTTCGAAGTCCAACGTCTGCATGGTATGGGCGCGGCGATCCATCAGGCCCACCGCAACCGCCATGGACGCAAGCTGAGAATCTACGCCCCCATCGGCGTGCATGACGACCTGCTCGCCTATCTGGTTCGCCGGCTTTTGGAAAATGGCGCGAACGCATCGTTTTTGCACAAGCTCAGCGACGCCGACACGGACGCGGCCGAATTGGCGCAAACGCCTTACGACCATGTTGAAGCACAAGACCCTGCCCCCGCCTTACGCACCGGGGATAAGCTCTTCGCGCCTCAACGCGCCAACAGCCGCGGATGGAATCTCGACAACCCGGCGACCCTAAGCACCCTCACGCCATCAAATGTCCCCTTGCCACCATACCCCGATGACACAACCATCGCCCAAGCCGAAGCAGCCTTTCGCGCGGCCTGCGACGCGACCAAACATTGGGCTGCACAAAGTGGCCCGGCCCGCGCGGCTGTGCTCGACGCCATCGCCGACGGGCTGGAGGGCGAAGCATCCGCCCTCTTCACGCTGCTGGCCCAAGAAGCGGGCAAGACCATCGACGACGCTGTTGCCGAGCTGCGCGAAGCGGTGGACTTTTGCCGGTATTACGCCGCTGGCGCACGCACCTTGGCCAAAGATTGTCGGCCCCGCGGCGTGGTTGTGGCGATCTCGCCGTGGAATTTTCCGCTGGCGATCTTCACCGGACAGGTGGCGGCCGCGCTGGCAGCGGGCAATTGCGTGATCGCCAAGCCGGCGGAACAAACGCCGCGCATCGCCGCGCTTGCGGTGCACATCATGCACCAAGCGGGCGTCCCGACAGAGGCCTTACACCTGCTGTGTGGGCCGGGTGAAACCCTTGGCGCACACCTGACCCAATGTGGACAGGCGGATATGGTGGTGTTCACCGGCTCAACCGAAACGGCGCGCCGAATTGGCGATGCTATTTCACGTTCACCTCAACCCGGCGCGCCGTTGTTGGCCGAAACCGGCGGGCTCAATGCCATGATCGTCGATTCAAGCGCGCTTTTGGAACGCGCGGTGGACGACATCGTCGCGTCGGCTTTCCGCTCCGCCGGGCAGCGATGCTCGGCGCTGCGCATGCTCTATGTGCAAGACGACATCTACGAGCCGCTACTGGCCATGCTGATCGGCGCCGCCGAGGCGCAAACCCTAGGCGACCCCCAGGACTTCACCGTCGACATCGGACCGGTGATCGATGCCGAGGCCAAAGCAGATATCGACAGCCATGTGGATCAGGCCCGCGCCGACGGTCGTCTGATCTGGCAAGGAAAGACGCCGCAAGGCGTGTTCTGCGCCCCCGCGATCATTGAACTGCCCGCCATCGCGGCCTTGCAACGCGAAGTATTTGGTCCGGTGTTGCACATCGCCCCCTACCCTGCAGGCGGCGAAGATCAGGTGATCGCCGATATCAACGCACGTGGATACGGGCTGACGTTCGGCGTGCACAGTCGCATCGCCCAACGATACCGGGCATGCGCCGATGCCAGCACGGCCGGAAATGTCTATATCAATCGCAACCAAATCGGCGCGATTGTCGGCAGCCAGCCTTTCGGTGGGCATGGACTTTCCGGCACCGGACCGAAAGCTGGGGGACCTCTGTATCTGGGTGCGTTCACCCTCGACCATGAACCGCGAGTGACATCGAGCGCACAGTATATGCCGGGCCCAGACGGTGAGGAGAACCTCTACCGCACAGCGCCGAGAGGACGCATTCTATGCTTTGAGCCCTACCCACAAAAGCTGTCGGCGCTCGTCGCGCACGTGGAAGCGACGGGCAATACGGTTGTCGCGGCATCCTCACTCCCTGAAACCCTGAGCGATATTTCAGCGGTCGCAATTTGTGAGGATAGTTGCTTGGATATGATGGCGCTGCGCAGCCTCATCGCATCGGCGCCCGGGCCGCTGATCCCCTTGATCGGCGACGTGGGCGCGACGGCATGGCTGTATACGGAGACACACCACTGTACCGATCTCACGGCATCGGGGGGAAACACACAACTGCTGACCAGGTCTGGATGAAAACCTTCGGTTGACCCAAAAGTTTTAACCACCGACACTTCGGCAACGGCGTTGTGGATGGATGATTTTCAAAGGGACGGACAATGGAAAAAGAACTGAACGACCAGACTCCGTCCATCGTCGTCATCGGCGCGGGCGTTGTCGGCGTCATGACAGCCTATTCCCTCGCCAAACGCGGACATCGCGTCACCGTGATTGATCAGTTAAGTGGTCCGGCGGAGATGTGCAGTCACGCCAATGCCGGAATCTTAGCCGTAGGCCATGCGACGGCCTGGGCGCGACCTGAAGCGATTGGTTCCATTGGCCGCGCGTTGATGGGACGCGAACCCTCGGTGCGCATCACGCAATTTTGGGACCCGGCGCTGTGGCGCTGGGGGATCGATTTCCTTCGCCACTGCACCCCGTCGGCGCATCGCGACAACACCGCAAAGCTCATGCGTCTGAGCCGATACAGTTGCGATCAGCTGGCGTCTTTTGAGGCCGACATGGGTCTGCCAAAAGAAACGCGACGAGAAGGCGGGCTCTATCTCTTTCAAAAAGAAGCCGAGTTCCAAGCCCATGTTGCTTCGCTTGAAGGTCAAGATCACGGCGCGCAGCAGGTCTTCGACCGTGATGGCCTGATCGCGCTTGAGCCCGGATTGGCCGCAATGGCGGAGATGTTTGTCGGCGGCGTTTTCAGCCCATCTGACGCCGTTGGCGATTGCCGCGTGTTTACCGTGCGCAGCCACGATTATCTAGCGCAAACCGGGCGGGTCACGTTTATGTTCGATACAACCGTCACCGGCTTTCAGCGCGGCGAATCCCGCATCGATGCGGTCAGAACCGATCGCGGCGACGTGCCGTGCGCCCAAGTCGTGCTCGCCACCGGGGTGGAGACTCCCGACCTCACCCGCCCGCTCGGTTTCAACCCGCTCATATATCCGGTCAAGGGATACTCGAGCACCTGGCGCATTCTTGACCCTGCGGGCGTGCCGAAACTTCCGTTCATCGACGAGACCGAACTGGTGTCGGTGGCGACCTATGGAGATCGCTTGCGGGTCACCTCCATCGCTGAATTCGCCGGACGTGACAAAACCCTGCCCGATGACCGCATCGCGCATCTCAGCAACTATGTTCAACGCGCGTTCGGCGCTGCGATTGATACCCAGACACCGGAATTTTGGACCGGCTTGCGCCCTTCCACCCCCGCAGGGCCGCCATATCTCGGACGTGTGCGCCGCGCTGAAAACCTGTGGATCAACGCCGGGCACGGACAGCTCGGCTGGACCATGTCATTGGGCAGCGGGGAAATTCTCGCGCAGCTGATCTCGGGCGAACCGCCTGCTCTGACCGGAATTTCGGCGCAAGCGCGCTGGCTCGACCCCGCATAAGGAAATAAAGATGATCATTCTTAGCGCCGAGGAGACGAAAGCGGCACTCCCTTTTGATCAATTGATTGCGGCGATCGACGAAGGCTTTTGCACAGATTGCGCCGCGCCGCTTCGCCACCATCATTTTATGAAGACGCCCGATCAAGCCCCTGGGCAAGCCGATGACGTGCTTTTGCTCATGCCAGCTTGGCGTGACCGGGGATGGGGCGGCGTCAAACTGGTCAATGTGCATCCGGACAACGCTGCGAAGGGCTTGGCGGCGATCTCTTCGACGTATGTTCTTTTTGACCGCGTGACGGGTCAGCACAGGCTGATCCTCGATGGCGGCGAACTCACCGCACGGCGCACGGCTGCGGCCTCTGCGCTTGCGGCAAAAAGGCTCGCCCGGCCCGACAGCCGTCGTCTGCTGGTCGTGGGCGCGGGGCGCGTCGGCGCAAATATTCCACACGCCTATCGTGCGGCGCTGCCCATCGAAGACGTTGAAATCTGGAGCCGCACTCCAGAACATGCGCACAAACTTGCAGAGGTTCTTCGCACCCAAGGAATTTCCGCACAGGGCGTGACGGACCTTGAGGCGGCGGTGGGGCGCGCCGATGTAATCTCGTGCGCCACGCTCGCGCGCGATCCAATTCTCAATGGGGACTGGCTCAAGCCGGGACAGCATGTCGACTTAATCGGCAGCTTCACCCCCGATATGCGTGAAGCCGATGACGCGGTGATGCGCCGTGCGCGCATCTTCATCGACACCGAACATGCAAAGGTCGAAAGCGGCGACATCAAAGTCCCGCTTGAAATGGGCGTGATCAGCCAAGCCGATCTTGTCGGCACGCTTGCAGAGCTATGTCGCGACGACCTTTATCCGCGCGCCTCGACGCAAGAGATCACGCTGTTCAAGGGTGTGGGCTCCGCCATCGAAGATCTCAGCGCGGCGATCTTGGCCATGCAGAGCGTCGCGTAGATCAATCAATCAATCAGGGCTCTAACCGGGCGATAGGCCGCGCAGGCGTTCCGAACGACGGCGCAGCAGCTCCAGCACCGTCAGCAGTACGACCGACACCATCACCAGCAACGTCGCCACCGCCAAAATGGTGGGACTGATCTGTTCGCGAATACCCGACCACATCTGGATGGGAACGGTGCGTTGTTCCGGTCCGGCGATGAACAGCACAACCACGACTTCATCGAACGAAGTGATGAAAGCGAACAACGCGCCCGACACCACCCCTGGCGTCACCAGCGGCAACACGACCTTGAAAAAGGTGCGCACCGGGGACGCCCCGAGGCTTGCAGCGGCACGGGTCAAAGAATGATTGAACCCGGTCAACGTCGCCGTCACGGTGATCACCACAAACGGAATGCCCAACGCGGTGTGCGCAAGCACCACCCCGGTATATGTCTGGGTCAACTGATACTTGGAAAAGAAGAAGAACATACCGGCGGCGGAAATGATCAACGGCACAATCATCGGCGAGATCAACACCGCCATGATCGGCACGCGATACGGCATATAGCGGCTGGACATCCCCAGCGCCGCAACCGTGCCCAACGTCGTCGCCAGCAAGGTCGAGAAGATGGCGACGATAAAGCTGTTTCGGATCGCACCCAGCCACGCGGAAGAGGTAAAGAAGTCTTCGTACCAACGCAGCGAATACCCTTCGGGGTCAAACGCCACCATCGCCTTTGTAAAGGTAAAATACGGCTCCGCATTGAAGCTGAGCGGAACGATCACCAAAATAGGACCGATCAAAAATACGAAGATCAGCGCACACAAAACACGAAAGGTGTAATGCCAAATGCGTTCGGGATTGGTTGCATAGGGTGGAGGCGCCATGTTTCTTTTCCTCAGCCCAGCTTCATGTTGTCGATGCCGACAAGGCGGTTATAGAGCATATAAAGCGCCACCACGATGCCCAGCAAGATCGAGCCGATGGCCGCCGCCAATCCCCAATTGAGGGATTGCTGCATATGATAGGCGATGAAGTTTGTGATAAAGCGTCCCGATTGACCGCCCACCAGTGCGGGCGTGATGTAATAGCCGATCGACAAGATAAACACCAAAATAGAGCCCGCGCCGATACCCGCCAATGTTTGAGGAAAATAAACGCGGCGAAACGCCGTCAGCGACGTTGCGCCCATGGATCGCGCCGCGCGCATATAACTGGGCGGTATGGTTTTCATCACTGAATACAGCGGCAACACCATGAACGGCAACAGAATGTGCGTCATCGCGATGATCGTGCCGGTTTTGTTGTAGATCATCTGCAAGCGGTTATCGTCGCTCAGCAGACCCACAGCCACCAAGATGTCGTTGAGCACGCCCTGGCTTTGCAAAATGGCGATCCAGGTGGTTGTGCGCACCAACATCGACGTCCAAAACGGCAGCAGCACCAAGATCATCAACATGTTGGCCTGGCGCATCGGCAAGTTGGCCAGCAAGAAGGCGACCGGATAGCCCAACAGCAAACACATCAACGTGATCACGCCGCTCATCCATAAGGTCCGCACAAACAAGTTCACATATATTTCCATGTGCTCCGGCTTGGATACGATGTCCCCATCGGACGCGTACTGCAGATCAACCGCCGACAGATAATAAGACAATGTGTACGGCGCGGATTCACGCTGGATCAGCAACCAAACGTCTGGATTTTCCCAGCGCTTATCGGCTTTCAACAGGGCTTCTTTATAGGGGCCTTGGGTGATTTTTTTGGCTTTGCGCGCTGACTTCATAATCAGCGAACGCATGCCGCCAATTTCGTAATTCAAACGACTGGCGACGTGACCGATGGTGCGCTCTTTGCTGCCCTTGGCAAGGTCCTCAACGGCGGCGGCGAACGCGGCCTCATCCGGTAGACCAACGCCGTCCCAGCCGACCAGGGCCTGAGAGGTCTTGGGCATATAGGTAATGACTTCGGGATTGTCCACGCTGCGCGTCAGCATGTCCAAAATGGGCAGAACGAACGCCATCAGCAAAAATGCGAACAAAGGGGCCACCAACAACAGCGCCTTAATCTTATTGCGGCGTTGGGCGCGGCGAAGGCTTACCTTCAACGGTACGCCGTCGGCGGTGGTCAGGGCATCATCTGTCGTGATCGCGACGTCGTTCACCTTAAATCCCTCTGCTCACAACTGGACAATTAGGTGGAATGAGAAGGGAGGCGCGCCCCCCTTCTCATTCCGATTTGTGTGCTTATTTGGCGAGCCAAGCGTTGAAACGCTCGGTCAGCTCGTCCAGGTGATCGGCCCAAAATGCATCGTCTTTCGGCAATGCGGTCGCAAAGTTCGGACCAAAAGTCGGCATGTGGGGCTTCATTTCGATGCCCGTGGCAAGGTGCGTGGACACCAAAGCCGCCGAAGACGCGCGCGCGGGGCCGTACGAAATGTACTTGGCCTGATCGGCGAGGCGCTGGGTGTCGGTGGCAAATTTCAGGTAGCCCTGAACTTTGGCCATCTTGCCCTTAGGAATAACCCAGCCGTCCAATTCAAAGACTTGCGCATCCCAAATGATTTTGAACGGTTGCTTTTCGTTCACTGCAGCGTTGAAGATACGACCGTTGTAACCCGAACCGAAGGCCACTTCTTTGTCGGCCAAAAGCTGCGGCGGTTGCGCGCCTTCTTCCCACCAGATCACATGATCTTTGATGGTGTCGAGCTTGGCGAATGCGCGTTGGATACCGGCTTCGGTGCCCAGCATTTCATAGACCTTACCAGCCGGAACGCCATCAGCCATCAAAGCCCATTCCAGATTATTGATCGGCTTTTTCTGCAAAGCGCGCTTGCCCGGGAAGTTCTTTAGGTCGAAGACATCGGCCATCTTCGTCGGCATTGCGCCGTTGAACATTTCCGTGTTGTAGGCAACGATGTTGGAATAAACAATCGATGCCACGAAGCACTCACCCAGTGCGCCGGAAATGAAATCTTTGCTTGCCGGGGTGCCATCGGGAGCGGCGGAAAGAACCTTGTCGGCGTCGATGATATCAACCAAGCCTTCATCGCACGCGATTTGCGCTTCGGACGGCAGCATGTCGACCACATCCCACGTCACATTGTTCGCTTGAACCTGTGCGCGCAGACCCGCCAGGGCAGCCTGAGATTTATCGACGTTGATGATTTTGTCACCGGTTTTTTTCATCCATGGCTCGTGATACGCCTTGGTTTGGCTATCCGTATAGGCTCCGCCCCACGACACGATGCTCAGCGTTTCGGCGGCTTGAGCTGCGCTGGAAACCATTCCCGCGACAGCTACAATGCCAATATTAGCGATCAATTTCTTCATTATTGGATTCTCCCTTTCCAGAATTATCAGGCGTCCAGCGCACGACAATCGTCACGCGCCCAGCCCACCGTAATGGTCGTGCCCCGTTTCAAGGCCGGATGGCCCACGGCGTTCGGGGTTTTGATGATGAATTCGTTATTACCGCACACAAAAACGCGGGTGCGCAGGTGGTCCCCCAGATAGATGACCTCGCGCACTTCCGCTTCGTAGATATTGGGTAGGCTGCCCGCTTCGGGTTCGATGAACACGCGCTCGGGGCGCAACGACAAGGTCGACTTTTCACCCACGCCCGCGACATTGACCGGCAGCGCGTCGATGACTTCACCGGAGTCCACGCGCACCTTGCACGCCGTGTCCGACAATTCCATCACCTCGCCAATCAAACGATTGTTTTCACCGATAAACGAAGCGACAAACGCGTTTTCTGGTTTTTCGTACAGAACGTCCGGTTCCGCCAACTGCTGCACGATGCCATCTTCAAACACCGCGATGCGGTCCGACATGGTCAGCGCTTCCGATTGATCATGGGTCACGTAGATCATGGTCACGCCCAACTCTTCGTGGATGTGCTTAATCTCATACTGCATTTCTTCGCGCAGGCTTTTGTCCAGTGCGCCAAGGGGCTCATCCATGAGCACGATTTCGGGCTCGAACACCAGTGCGCGCGCCAACGCCACACGTTGCTGTTGGCCACCGGACAGTTGCGCCGGGCGACGGTCGCCGAATTCCTCAAGACGCACCATCGCCAAGGCGCGGTTGACTTTTTTGTCCACCTCCGCACGGCTTAAGCGACGCACTTCCAAAGGAAAAGCTAAGTTTTCCGCCACGCTCATATGCGGGAACAGGGCGTAGTTCTGAAACACCATGCCGATGCCACGCTTGTGCGGGGGGACGGTATTGATCGGCTCATCGCCAAGAAGAATCTGTCCGTGGGTTGGAACTTCGAACCCCGCCATCATCATCAAGCACGTCGTTTTTCCGGAACCGGATGGGCCCAAAAGCGTGATGAACTCACCGCTTTTAATATCGAGATTGAAATCTTTGACGACCAACGTCTCGCCATCGTAACTCTTTTGCACATTTACAAAACGTACGAAGGCCTCCTCGGACGACGGCTCGCTCGTTTCAGGCTCAGGCACAGGTGTTCCCCTCCAGGTCTTTCTTCAATCAAAGTACGTGAGCACGTTACCAGCGCTGCACATAGAAATGATTTGTTAAAAAAACATATGCAGATAATATTGTGAAGAGATATTTTCAAATTTTTAAAATTATTTTGAATTTCATGTAGAAATATCAAAATTACTAGTAAATATATGTAACAGCATGAAGACACAATTACACAAAATCATACCGCGCACATCTATACCTTAATTACTTTGCTACCACTTGATGTGATCTTTATACTATTTATTTTTACTTATTTGTCATTTTAGATTATCGTCCAATCAGATTAGTGCGAGACAGGGTGAGAAAGGTACAGGGGCATGCAATCGATCTTCATTCGTATGGGACTCGCCTTCGTCGGCGCCGTAATCCTCTTGATGGCGGGCGCATATTTGTGGTGACAATGGTTCGTGCGCCTGTCCCCGCTGATGCTCATTGCTACAACTCCATCGCCACGGCATCGACGGCATCTTTGGCGATGCGGACAATTTCCGAGGCTTCATCGACGCTCAAACACAATGGCGGCGCAAACCCCAAGATGTCGCCCTGAGGCATGGCGCGCGCGATCAGTCCACGTTCGAGGCACGCCGCGGAAACGCGGATGCCGACTTTCTCGACAGGGTCGAAGAGCGTTCGTTTGCTGCGGTCCTTGACGAACTCCAACGCCGCCATCAACCCCTCGCCGCGCACGTCGCCAACGAGTTCGTGATCGCCCAGCGCGCTCTTGAGCATACGATTGAACGCCGCGCCGACGCCGCGCGCATTTTGCACCAAGTTCAATGTGTCGATCAGTTCTAGGTTGGCCACGCCCGCGGCCGCGCAGATGGGATGCGCAGAATAGGTCCAGCCATGGCCGAACGAGCCCATTTTGTCGGTGCCGTCTTCAAGAACCTTCCACATCCGATCCCCGATGATCACCCCCGACAGCGGCGCATAAGCACTCGTCAGACCCTTGGCTGTGGTGATGAGGTCCGGCTTCATCCCATAATGGTCCGATCCGAACATGGAACCCAAACGACCAAACCCGGTGACCACTTCGTCGGCCACAAGCAAGATGTCATACTTGCTCAGCACCGCTTGAATTTTCGCCCAATACCCTAACGGCGGCGGCACGATGCCCCCAGTGCCCAAGATCGGCTCACCGATAAATGCGGCGACCGTTTCCGGGCCTTCGCGCACGATCATCGCTTCCAAATTATCGGCGCATTGCTGTGAGAATTCTTCTTCGCTTTGCGTTTCGTCATCGCGACGGAAATAGTAGGGCGCATCGGTATGCAGGATCGGCGCGCGCGGCAAGTCATAGGCATTGTGAAACAGCTCCAGCCCGGTGAGACTGCCGGTCATGACGCCCGAGCCATGATAGCCGCGCCAGCGCGAGATGATTTTCTTCTTCTCAGGCCGTCCAAGGATGTTGTTGTAGTACCAGATCAACTTGATGTTGGTTTCGTTTGCATCCGATCCAGACAGGCCGAAGTATACGTGGTTCAAGCCTTCCGGCGCGCGATCGCAAACCATTTTGGCGAGCGTGATGGACGCCTCTGTGCCATGACCGACGTAGGCGTGATAATACGCCAGTTCATGGGCTTGGCGTGAAATGGCCTCAGCGATTTCGGTGCGCCCGTAACCAACGTTGACGCAATAAAGCCCGGCGAAACCATCCAAGCTTTTGACGCCCTTGGTATCGGTAATGTAGACGCCTTCGCCGGTTTCAATCACCCGCTGGGGCGCTTCACCTCGGGAAAACTGACCGTAATGGGTCGATGGATGGGCAAAGTGTTCACGATCCGTGCGTTCAAGATCATCCATATTCTTAATGCCGTTCATCATATTCCCTTTTTTAATGTCAAACGTCCGCACGGGTGCAGACGTATTTAATGTCGGTAAAGGCTTCGATCCCCATACGGCCGCCTTCACGGCCTTGGCCGGATTGCTTGCGCCCGCCGAACGGAACCGGTCCGCCGGTCATCTTGACGCAATTAACCGCGACCATGCCGAAATCGAGTTTGGCGCTCAGGCGGCGCGCACGCGCACCGTCTTTCGTTTGAACGTATGCAGCCAGTCCGTACGAGGTGTTGTTCGCCCGGCGCACGACTTCATCTTCGTCGCTGAAGCGCATCAGCGCCGCCACAGGGCCGAAGGTTTCTTCGCGCGCGATGAGCATCTCTTCGGTGACGTCCGCCAGCACGGTGGGCTGGAAAAACAATCCGCCCAAAGCATGACTCCCGCCCCCGTGTAAAACGCGCGCGCCTTGGCTTAAGGCGTCGTCGATATGTTGCTGGCATTTCGCGACAGCGGCTTCGTGCATCAACGGCCCGATCTCGACGCCCGGGGCAAGCCCATTGCCGACCGAAAGTTTCGCCACGACCGCGGCAAACCGTGCGGCAAATGCGTCATAAATGTCTTCGTGCACGTAGATCCGATTCGCCGCGAGACAGTCTTGACCGGAAGTCTGAAACTTCGCCGCCACCGCATCGCGAACCGCGGTGTCCAATTCGACGTCGGGAAAAACCACAAACGGCGCATGCCCGCCCAATTCCAAGGACACGCGTTTGAGCGTCGGAACCGTTTGTTCCAACAGCAGCTTGCCGACTCGCGTCGAGCCCGTGAAGCTCAGCGCGCGAACGCGTGAATCTTCGCACAGCATCTTGGCCAGTGTTGGCGCGTCACCGGTGATCACGTTGAACACCCCCGCAGGGATCTCCGCTTCATGGGCCAACGCGGCCAGGGCCAACGCAGAAAACGGCGTTTCCGGCGCCGGCTTCACCACCACGGTGCAACCCGCCGCCATGGCGGCGGCGGCCTTTCGGGTGATCATCGCAGCCGGGAAATTCCACGGCGTAATCAGCGCCGCCACGCCGAGCGGTTCACGGGTGACTTGCATGTCACGGTTTTCTAAATGCGGAGTGATGCCTTCAACCCCAAGCCGTCCAGCCTCGCCCGCATACCAATCGATGAAGCTGGCGGCGTACTCGATTTCACTCCGCGCTTCGGCAATGGGCTTGCCCTGTTCCAAGGTCATCAGCAGCGCTAAGTCGTCGCGCTCGGCCAAAATCAGCTCATACCACGTACGCAGCTTGCGGGCGCGTTCACTTGCTAACGTGTTTGACCACGCGTCGAAGGCTTCGGATGCGGCATCTATGGCTATGCGGGCTTCGTCGACCGACAAAGCCGGAACGGCGCCGACGCGCTCGCCATCTGCAGGATTGTAGACATCGACGACACGACCCTCTCGCGCACTGACCCACGCACCACCGATATAGGCGCTTTGCACCAGCAGGCCCGATTTGATCAGGTCATCGATCAAGGCGATGTTGAGTATGTGACGCGCAACGGCCATGCCGTTCTTTCCCCTAGGCAACGTAAAACGTACCTTCACGCTAACGCGAAGAGACCAGTGGGAGTTTTTGAACTTGGGGGGGATTGGCAGAAAACTCTTTCTGAATGGCCTGAAAATACAGAAAGAATTTCTGCGCGGGGCTAGTTGCCCGGCTTTGGCGCCTCTTGCAACAACGATTCCAGCGGCAGACCGGCATTCTTTTTCACCGGTTTGGTGACCACCAACGTGACGTAGCGGTCGATGCCGATGTCCGCGTCCAACAGCCCTTCCATGAGCAGTTGATAGCCCTCCATATGCGGCGACACCACCCGCATGAGATAGTCTATGGTCCCGCCCAAGGCCCAGCATTCGACAACTTCATCGATGCTATCGATATGCGCTTCAAAGCGTTCAAAATCTTCGCGGCGGTGATGATCGAGAGAAATTTCAACCCAAACCTGGGTCGGGATGAACAGCTTATCGATGTCGACTTCGGCGCGGTAACCTGAGATCACCCCGGCGCGTTCCAATCGTTTCAGCCGTTCCCAGCATGGGCTCACCGACAGGTTGACCGTCTGCGCCAACTTCACCTTGGTCATCCGCCCGTCATTTTGCAGGGCGGTTAAAATTTTAACGTCGATGGCGTCAAGTTTGACCATGGCCCGCTCACACGCCCCTGGCGACGACGCCGATGCAATCACCGACTTCGACCAAGCTGGGGAAATGCCGGGCAGCCAAAATTCCGCTCGCCTCGGCAACATATTCGTGCGCTTGACGGCTGGGGTGATCGAGAGACCAAATGCGCGCGACGACATCGCCTTTGCTGACGTCATCGCCAAGATCAAGACACGGTTCCAATAGGCCGCGTTCCGTGGCGGTGATAAAACAGCCTTCCCCGGTCATGTCGAGCAAGCGGCTGTGTTGCGCTTCGACGTCACCGCGAAGGATTCCCGCATGTCGCAAAAAATTGGCGACGCCGCGATCCGCAATCGCCACCGTTGCCGCGGTGGTGGTTCCGCCCCCGCCCAATTCGGTGGTGACGAAAACCTTGCCTTGGCGCTCGGCCTCCGTGTCGTATAGGCCTACCGGATCCATCTCCACCATATACATGGCGTAGGGTGCGCCGAAGGCCTGCATAGCCGCTTCGCACGCGGCGTCTTGTTGAACATCGTCATGGCGGTGCATCGCCGCGAAGGGCACGAAGTCCAAAGTCTTGCCGCCGGAGTGGATGTCCAAAACATAATCCGCCATGGCCAGCAAGGTGGTGGTGAAGTAGTCGGCTATTTTTTCCGTCACCGTGCCGTCGGCGCGACCGGGAAACGCCCGGTTGAGGTTGCCGCCGTCGATCGGCGAAACCCGTCGACCGGCGCGAAACGCCGGAAAATTCATTGCGGGAACAATGATCACGCGCCCCTGAACGTCGTCGGCTGTCAGCTGGCTCGCCAACTTCGCCAATGCAATCGGCCCTTCATATTCGTCGCCATGGTTGGCGCCGCTGAGCAAAGCGGTGGGACCTTCGCCATTTTTGACCTGGGTGATGGGGGTCATGATCGCCCCCCAGGCCGAATTATCGTGCGAATGCGGCAAGCGCAAATGGCCGTGCTGAACGCCGTCTTTATCAAAGTCGATGGTCGGGGTGATGGGATTGCGTTTCACGCTTGCCACTCGCTTTCCAACTAATCTTTCACCAGCAACGGCCGCGGCACGTTGGACAGGCATTCGGGCGCCCCCTTGGTGATGCGGATGGTTTCGGTGATCTCGATACCCCAGTCGTCATACCAAAGACCCGGCATGAAATGAAAGGTCATGTTTTCTTCAAGCTCGGTGGTGTCGCCGGGACGCAGGCTCATGGTGCGTTCGCCCCAATCGGGCGGGTAGCTTAGACCCACCGAATAGCCACAGCGCTGGGACTTGTCGAAACCATGTTCACGTAGGCCGTTTAAAAACGCATTGGCGAAATCTTCGCAAAAGGCGCCGGCGCGCGCCACCTCCAACGCCTTTTCCATGGATTCCAACAACGCGGTTTCCGCCTCGCGGATATGCGGTGGCGGCTTGCCCAAAAACACACTGCGCGCCAGTGGGCAATGATAGCGTTTGTAACAGCCTGCAATTTCGAAAAATGTCACATCGCCGCTTTTGATTCGGGTAGAATCCCACGTGATGTGCGGTGCGGATGCCTCATGGCCGGTGGAAACCAGTGGCACGATCGCCGGGTAGTCCCCGCCTTCGTCATCCACGCCCTTGATGCCCGTGTAGGTCAACTCGGCCACTAGGTCTTTTTTGGTGACCCCCGGCTCAATCACCTCAAAGGCGCGCTGGTGCATGGCTTCGACAATGCGGGCGGCCTTGCGCATGTAGGTCAATTCCTGTTCGGATTTCACCGCACGCAACCAATTGACCAACCCCGTCGCGTCGCCGACCTTTGCGTTCGGCAATTGATATTCCAAAGATCGATGACACTTGGCGGAAAAATAATAATTGTCCATTTCCATGCCGATGGTGCGATTGGCCCAGCCGTACCCTTTGATGATGTCGGCCAAATAATCCATCGGATGAACCAATGGATTTTGCACATAATGATCGGGATAGCTAATGAGCCGACTGAACGGCAAAAATGAGGTCAGCTTGGCGCCGTTTGCGTCCGCCCCGCGTCCGAACCAAAGGGGCAGATCGTCCACCGGCACCACCACACACTGGTGAACGTAAAACGACCAGCCGTCGTAACCCGTCAACCAACACATATTCGATGGATCGGTGACAATGAGAAGCTCAAGCCCCTGCGCGGCCATGCGTTCTTGAGTTCGCCGCACGCGATCTTCGTATTCCGTCATCTCGAAATCAAGAACCACGGATTGTTCCTCGGACGTCCCCCACAGGCCAGGCGCTTTGACGTCGCCAGCTTCATCGTCAATCTGATCGTGTGTTGTATTCATGCGGTATTCCCTCACAACCACAAAGCCCTAACGCTCGCCCAAATGGAGCAGCCAGAACCTTCGTTCATATTTTAATCCAGTTCAATGCTTGTGATGGGTGTTCAAGACGGAACTGTCAGAAGAAAACCACTTTGACCTTAGAGATATGTACATCGCCAATTATATGTCGCTGATGGTGAACTTCGTTTTGCCTTCTCCGCAGGTTTTCGATTTCATTATTCACCCAGCGTATTTCTTCACGACCTTCAACCTCTTTCAATTCACGATTTTTCACCGAATATTGTGTTGCAAGTCGCTCAACTTCTTCAAGGAGCGGGGCTCGTGCTTCAATGGTTGGGGCCGGGTCTTCTTCTCGTTCACACAAAACTTCATAACCTGTCCATTCGGGGCCATACAAATGAATACCCAAAAAGTTGAATGCGTCGAATAAAGTGTAGTCATCTTTCATGGACTTGTCGTACACGAGCGGCTCCCCATAGGTGTTGATTCAGCCACCATACCTAGTTTTAAGAATGGCACAAACCACCCTCTACTTCGCCCCTCCCCGATTCCATAGCCTCTCCACACAAACATGTACGGCTCAGCAATTTCTTGCCAAGCCGTCTATATATTTTGTTGCGGGGGCTTGGATCCACACCGCTTTCACGCAAATAATAACGGCTTAGCCGATGAAGGCTAAGCCGTTATTATTATTGGTTGCGGGGGTTGGATTTACTCAAGCTCCTACATTACACATAATTATATAACATATTGTTATATAATCTCTTTTTATCTAATGCCCGCTTTGGAACGCATAGCGGACTACTTTTGAGACTGGCCTTTACGTTCGCTTCTGACCCAACTCGGAAGTTTTATGAAGTTTACGACAAGTCGAAGTTTTTACTGATTGGTACAACATGGAAATTTGTGTAAAAATCAGCGTATGATTGCTGCTGATCAGTGCCAAGTTTAACCGGATCTTGCAGATGACATGACAGATGCGTAAATTGTGTACCTTCTGGTGTCGGATCCAGATACAGAACGCCCCACTGAGTTTATGAACTAGCCAGAATTTTGTATTTCGCGCTCCATCAGGAAGTCAGCCGGAAATAAAGCATCGGAAGTTTTTCAGGAAGGTTCTCCAGCTTATCGATTTGGACCACATTTCGTCGTCCAAATATGCGCGATAAATAGCTGTCGCCTCCAGAGTCCAGTCCAACACAGAACACATCAATCCCGCTCATGGCGAGGTCGTGAATGACGTGGCGGGCATCTTCGACCAGATAATTCTTATCTGTTACATCAAGGTCAGAAGGTTCACCATCGGTGATCACCAACAGTAACCTGCGGTGCGTTTGTTGGTGCTTCAAGTCTTGCGCGGCGTGACGCATGGCAGTACCGATGCGGGTTGAATACCCGCCTATTAATCCCGCCAAATACGATTTTGACACCGCACCATAGGGCGCGCCAAAATCCTTAATTCGGTGATAACGAACATCATCACGCTGGTTGGAACTGAACGCAGCAATGGCAAACGGGTCTCCCAATCCTGACATGGCATGGGCCAATAGTGCGGTGGCTTGTCGTTCCAGCTCAATAATACTTTGAGGGGAACCAAGCGCCTTATCGTTTGTGGATTCTGAAATATCCAACAAGACATGGACGGACAAGTCACGGTGACGCCGCTCTGATCGTCCATACACCTGTGGATCAGGAATTTCCCCGACCCGACGACTGATCATCGCCTCGATGCTGGCGTTGAGGTCGAGAAAATCGCCTTCGGACTGCCTGTTGATTTTTTGTGGCTGACTGATTTTGGCCGACGTGATAAGTGACGTGATGCGCCTCACCACAGCAGACTGCTTTTCCAAGATATCATCAATCTTGTGCGCCGGGCCGGGCGTCGGCGCATATTCAACCACCGTCGTCCAGTCCGGCCGCGACCTTCCAGTTTTGTAGTCATATTCTGGGTATCGCGCGACGGGCAGGCCTTCTTGTTCAACAAACTCAATCGATACCTTATTGACGTCAGCATCGTCACTTTCTTCTGGTTCTTCGCGTTCCCGATCAGGTGACGTTTCGTTATCTTCTTGTTCTTGGATATCAACAGAATCAAATTGAACTTCAGCTTCTGCATCATCGGGAGGACCTTGATCGCCAAAATCCCAAAGCCCTAAATTGTCGTCACGGTAAGGCGGCTCGGGGACATACGTCTTCGCGTTGAACTGAACCCGCATTTGGCCCAAGTCATTTCCGATCAAGCCACCAATTTCACGGCTGATAGCTGGATTGTTCCAATCATCTTTGCGCTCATAGAACATGTCCCGCGCGCGGCGGACCCAACCGTCTCCATCGTAAAAATTCGCATCGATCAAAGCCCGCGAGAGGCGCGCCATCATACTGGGCGCTGTCAGCGACCCCGTGGCCTGGGCAATGTGAAACGGCAACCACAAGCGGCGCAGGCCGGGAAATTTCCGCATCGCCAATTGCTCCACTCGGGCATCTTCAATCAATGAAATCAAGGCGACTTGAACAGGTTTCAGCTTGGCCACGGGGAACGGGTCACCCGAATACAATAAATGCGCACCGATGTGCGCCACAACCGCGCGAAACAAATCTTCCGCCTGTGCGCCACGAAATCCCGGATAGGAGGATGGAACGCGGATATGCCCAGGTCCGAACCCGGCACGCCGCTGCGCTTGAGCCGTTGCATGAACCGACGGTTCACGCATGGGCACCCGAATGCCCCACAGCGCGGCCATGTAGGCTTTAAGCTCACGGTCCATTTCTGAATACACAACGGACCCGGATTCATGATTCAACCAGCGTTCGGCTTGTGGATTTTCAAAGGAAAAAAAGGCCACTCGTTTTTGAGGGTCCGCCCCCGCGGATCTGATTCCCGTCAAGATCCACGCCTCTAAACGCGACACATTCAATTGCGACAGAAGCGTGTCCATTTTTGCCAAAATCATGAACATGGATTCCGGGGCGAGATCAGCGCAGCGCTCCATCAACCCCAACCAGGAGCGAAAGCGGGCTTCATCCTTGTCCAGCCGGACGGCCGCTTTGACCGCTGCTGCGGGCAGCACTTCAGCGGCTTTCACACCGGATTTTATGGCGACGGATGAAACACCATCGACCAGGGCGATGGCACGCTCTGGCCCCACCAAGCGCGCAACCTCAACTGCGTTTCGGACGTATGAGTCCAGGACCGCTGCCCCATAGCCCGCGTAAGCAAGTTTGCGACATGCCCGCAGCCACGGCTCCATGTGGACGCCAGAAAAGACCCGCATAGCCGCTGGTGTTTTGTAGGGCTCGTCCGTCATGTGACCACCTGTGCTCAGGCGCAGGCCGCTATGGCCGAGCCCAAGGCCGTGCGAATATCCGGATCATCCGTAATGGGTAGGATCAAGGCAATTTCACACGCTTCGCTCAAGGGCACACCACGGGTCATCAACTGACCAACATGGATCAACATTCGCGTAGAGGCTCCTTCCTCAAGGCCATGGCCTTTGAGGTTGCGCGAACGCTCCGCTATTTTGACAAGCGTGTTTGCGTCCTTACCATCGATGCCCGATTCATGAGCAATAATTTCGGCTTCAACGACAGCTGACGGGTACTTGAAGTCAATCGCTCCGAAGCGTTGCTTGGTTGATTCTTTCAAGTCCTTAAGGACACTTTGGTATCCTGGGTTATAAGAAATGACCATTTGAAAATCGGGATGCGCCGACAGCACTTCGTTCTTTTTTTCCAATGGTAAAATGCGCCTGTCGTCAGTCAACGAATGGATTACGACGGTGGTGTCCTGTCGCGCTTCGACAATTTCATCCAGATAACAAATGCCTCCATATCGGACGGCTAGGGTCAAAGGGCCATCATGCCAAACCGTGCCATTTGCATCGAGGAGATATCGGCCAACCAGATCGGAAGCCGTCATGTCTTCGTGACACGAAACCGTCACCAGCGGCGTTTTCAACTTCCACGCCATATGCTCAACAAAGCGCGTTTTGCCGCAACCGGTGGGGCCTTTCAGCATGATCGGCATCCGGTCGGCATAGGCGGCTTCAAAGTGAGCGATCTCTTTTCCGACGTTATGGTAATAAGGCTCACTACCGACCAGATAATCTTTCAAAGGCATACTCAAACCAATCTCTCATACGACCCAATGAAATGGGGAAAGTTGGGTTCCGCCCACACCTTCCCCACACACATTTTACGTTAGCGATGTTTTCCCGCTTTTTCGTTCGGGATACCCTCTATCGGACACTCTTCCGTGCCGACGGTTGACCGGGTGATGGCCTCAACGTCTTTACGCGTGCCTTCTGGATCGTTCACCCATTTTTTGTAGAAATCGAACGGACATTCAGCAACGCCCATTTCATCCTCACCGGAATTGATTTTGCCGGTGTAGCCACGATGCAAAAGTTTAAACAAGTGGTTTTGAGATTGCCCCGTTTTGCGAGCATCCCGAATGAGCGACGTGGAAAGTTGAGCGTACTGGATGCCCATTTCCTCTTCCGCACACGAACCCAAGGTCCGGCCATCAAAACCAATAATCGCGGAATATCCGAAGTACGAATACACACCGTCAAAACCCGTTGCATTGGCAACGGCGACATAAGAATTGTTGGTCCATGCCATAGCTTTGGCCATGGTGACCTGTTGTTCCTTGCCCGGATACATATACCCCTGGCAACGAATGATCAATTCGGCGCCCTTCATGGCGCAATCGCGCCAAATTTCAGGATAGTTGCCGTCATCGCAGATAATCAAGCTGATCTTCATACCCTTTGGACCGTCACTGACATAAGTGCAGTTGCCGGGGTACCAACCTTCGATGGGAACCCACGGCATGATTTTGCGATATTTCTGAACGATTTCGCCTTTATCATTCATCAAGATCAGGGTGTTATAGGGCGCTTTGTTGGGGTGCTCTTCATGACGTTCACCGGTCAAAGAAAAGACGCCCCACACACCGGCTTCACGACATGCCTCGGCAAAAATTTCGGTCTCTGCGCCGGGGCATTCCGATGCGGTTTCGTACATTTCTTTTTCGTCGTACATAATCCCATGGGTGCTGTATTCGGGGAAGATCACCAAATCCATTCCCGGAAGCCCCGTCTTCATGCCCTTGAGCATGTCGGCGATTTTGTGACAGTTCTCAAGAACCTCTTCTTTCGTGTGCAGACGGGGCATCTTGTAATTGACAACCGCGACACCAACGGTGTCGTTGCTGCTGGAAATATCACCGTGATACATAGTTACCTCCCTTATCGTTGCTTCGTTTGTCTCTGTTGTTTTTGATGCGGATGCCTAAACCGCCATGTGTTTATGGACGAGCTCTTCCGTTAACTCTCCAACCGGTCCACTCACAGCGACCTCTCCCCTGTCCAGCAAGACAAAATGTTGAGAGGCGCGGCGGGAAAATTCTACATTTTGCTCAACCAGGACGACGGTCATACCGTGCTTCTGATTGAGGTCGATCAGGACGTTTTCAATTTGCTCGACAACGTTGGGCTGAATGCCTTCCGTCGGTTCATCCAGAAGAATGACCTTGGGGTTCGTCAAAAGCGCGCGCGCAATCGCCAATTGCTGTTGCTGACCACCGGAAAGATTCCCGCCCTGTCGTTTGAGGAATTCCTTAAGAATGGGAAACAGTTCAAACACCCATTCGTTAATGTCCTTGTCGCCATCAACATTGGCGAAAGTTCCCAGCTTTAGGTTTTCTTGGACGGTAAATTTAGGCAGGATACCGCGCCCTTGCGGGACATAACCGATACCGGCCAGCGCTCTTTGATGCGTTTTTTGGTCGTTGATTTCATGACCATCAAGGAGGATGCTTCCGCTGGTGCGGTCCATCAGCCCCATGATCGCCTTCATCAGGGTTGTTTTGCCCACGCCGTTGCGGCCCAGAACGCTGACAAAATCACCTTTATTGACCTGCATACTGACGCCTTGCAGGGCGTGGCTGTTGCCGTAGTAGGCATTGACGTTATTGAGTTCAAGCACCGTTGATCCCTCCCGATCCAAGGTAGGCATCCTTGACCGCTGCATTTTGTTCGATCTCGCTCACCGTTCCTTCGGCCAACATCTGCCCCATATCCATCACCGATATGACGTCACCGATTTCTTTGACGAAGCCCATATCGTGTTCGACGACGATCAGCGTGTGGCGTCCCTTAAGTCGATTAAACAGTTCAGCGGTTTTCCTTGTTTCCTGAACCGTCATGCCGGCAGTCGGCTCGTCCATCAAAATGAGTTCAGGGTCCTGGGCCAACAGAAGGCATATCTCGAGCCACTGGGTTTGTCCGTGCGATAGATGTCCGGCCGTCGTCTTCAGTTCATCTTGAAGACCGACCAACTCCGTCAACTTCTCAAGTCCATCTTTCTCATGTCCGCGACCAAACTGAAGCGCATTGGCGATCACTCCAATGTGTTTGGGATACGCCACATCCAGATTTTCCATGACGGTGAGTTCAGGAAACACGCTTGGGATTTGAAATTTGCGACCGATGCCTGCACGGGCGATTTCATGTTCTTCCATGTCGCCAAGCTCAAAGCCCTCGAAATGGATCTCACCATATGTCGGTTTGATTTTGCCGCAGATCAGGTCGAGCGCCGTCGTTTTTCCCGCACCGTTGGGGCCGATCAAACAGCGAAGCTCGCCTTTTGTGACAGAGAAATTAAAATGGTTGATGGCCCGAAACCCGTTGAAGTCGACAACGACATCGCGCATTTCAAGATGGCCTGTATGTTCGTTGCTCATCGCACGCCCCCCTCGTTCTGGGTCTCACCATCTAAGGATTTTCCAGACCTGGACGCCGTGAGCTGATTGATCAAGTATTCTGCGAGGCCTGCTAGTCCCTTCGGCATAAACAGAACGATGACGACAAAAAGGAAGCCCATGATCAACGTCCAGCTTTCCAAAAACATTTCTGATTCGGAAAGCGCACCTTGCATGCCCGTTACGATAATGGCGCCAAGCATGGCGCCGAGCAGACTTTGGCGACCGCCAACGGCGCACCAGATCACGATGCCCAAGCTGAGCTGTACATCCATGAATGTTGGCGATGCGAATTCCATCACAATCGTGTAGAGCATGCCCGCCAATCCTGCGATCCCAGACGAAACTGAGAATGCAAAAATTTTAAAGTTGGCGACGTCATATCCGAAATAGCGAACACGATCTTCGTGGTCTCGAATGGCCTGAAGAATTAACCCCGCTTTGCTTTTCGTAATGGCGAACACCAAAAACAGACACACGGTCAGACAAACCCCGATCAAATAATACAGGGAACTGCCGTAGGCATCGAACGTGAAGCCGAAGACTTCAAGTTGAGCCAGATCGGTAATGCCGTTGAAACCACCCGTATATTTTTGCTGATCGATAACCACGAGATTAAAGACCACAAGCCACGCCAATGTGATGATCGCCACGTAAACGCCGGTGATGCGTCCCTTAAACATAAACCAGCCTAAAATGGCCGCGAGTAAAACGGGAAGCGCAACGCCGGCGACAATTCCGAACGTTAGCGAGTGAAACGGCACCCAAAACCAAGGCAGCTCGGTGACATTGTTCCACACCATAAAGTCCGGCAACCCTGCCTTTCCGGTGTGCACTGGGATTGTCCGCAACTTCAGCGCCATCGCCATGCAATAGGAGCCAAGCCCAAAGCTAACGGCCTGCCCAAGATTAAGAATACCGCTATAGCCCCACGAAAAGCTCAGCGCCATCGCCAGAATGCCAAGCACCAAGAAGCGGGCGTATTTATTAAGAATAAATGCATCATCGACAAAGCTGGGAACCAGCAATATTACGAGACAGACCGTCCCGTAGGCTCCGAGTTGTATGGCTGTTTTTTTTGTCACGTTATCTTGCCCTCCCATGGCAAGCTCCAATCGCTATGGATTGGTTTGGTCAACCTCGAATTTTTTTTGAAAACAAGCCCTGCGGCCGAAACCGGATCAGCACAATGATGGCCAAAAACATGATGGCCTTCGCCATGGTGTCATTGCTCAAGAACGCCAAGAACCCGTTCATTTCACCTAAGATGAATGAACTTGCTACCGTTCCGAGCAGACTTTCCACGCCCCCCAGAACAACGACCATGAAGGCGTCAACCACATAGGCTGAACCCATTTCCGGCGATACGCTTTTCAATGGAGATACCAACGCCCCCGCCAAGCCAGCGAGGCCGCAGCCATAGGCGAATGTCATGCTGTAGACGCTGTCGCTGTTGATGCCGAAGCTGCTGGCCATTTCTCGGTTTTGGGTGATCGCCCGCAACTTCATGCCGACATTGGTTTTGTACATCAAATACCAAGTCACCCCAAACAAGGCCGCGGAAACGACAAGAATGAATATTCTGAAAGTTGATATTTCGATCCCAAAAACACCAACACTGCTGCTCAGCGAGGCAGGCATTTCAACGTACCGCAACTCGCCGCCCACGGTCAGGCGGATGATCTGTTGCAGCATGATGCCAACGCCCCACGTCGCTAAAATCGTATCAAGCGGTCTATCGTATAAATACCGGATCACCACCCGCTCGATGACAAGTCCACAAAAGCCAACGAGCACGAACACCAATGCCAGGCCCTCAAACAACCCAATGCCAGCATAATGTTGCAAGACCCACGCGCTATACGCCCCAAGCATGACGAATTCACCGTGCGCCAGATTGATGACGCCCGTCGTCCCGTAAATGATGGCAAGCCCAAGAGCGACCAACAAAAGAATGGAAGCGATGCTCAACCCTGTAATAATTTGCGAAATGATAATCTCAGCCATAGCTGAAACGGCCTTTCATTAAGATGGTGGGGTGGGAGGCGCCACGCTCCCACCGCACCATTTCATTTTGTTTTTTGCACTTGTGAAACTCAGACCTCTTTCAGGCCTTGTTCCGTGCAGGTCTGGTTTTCGTAAGCTTTGTAGGGATCTGGCGCCAGCCACGTCGGTGACTGCTTGATGATTTCAAACTGACCATCCGCTTTGCACTGACCAACCTTTGGCCACAAGTATGTGTGAAGCGTTTCACCATCCAAGCGAACTCGGCCCTGCGGAGCCATCAACTCGACGCCCTTCACGGCCTCGCGAATGTTCACGGGATCAATGTCGCTCGGCGCCAATTTTGCGACCGCCTGGGCGAACATCTTGACTTGGAAGTAGCAAGATTCAGAGACGAAATGAGTCACCTTGTCCGCACCCCAACGTGTACGGTAGGCATCAACGAACTTATGATTTTCAGGTGAATCATAAACCTGGAAATACGGCGCTGATGTGAAGTGACCCGCGGCCGCGTCGCCACCCATTGCGGCGACTTCGTTTTCAGAGGTCGTCAAGCTGGCCATTGGCATCGTTTCTGGATCAAGACCCGCCGCGCGATACTGGCGATGCAAGGCAACGACCGAATCGCCAACCACCGTCGAGAAGATTACGTCTGGCTTGTCACTCCTGAACTTACTCACCACCGATGAGAATTCAGAATGTCCAAGCGGCACATACTCTTCGCGGACGACTTCCGCACCAAGCTCTTGCAGAAGCTTCTTGCAGTAGTTGTTTTCTTCCTTCGGATAAATGTAATTGGAACCGATCAAGGACCAGCGCTTACCGAACGTCTTGACCAACCACGGCACGAATTCATCCTGTTGCTGGTTGGGAACAGCGCCCGTGTAAATGACGTTTTTCGAACACTCACGACCTTCGTAGAGCGTCGGATACCAATACAGGTTGTTGCGTTTCTCGAACACGGGAAGAACAGCTTTACGACTGGCTGACGTGTAAGAACCGAATGTGCTGACGCACCGATCGCTGAGGACCAGCTTACGCGCCTTTTCGGCGAACGTGGCCGGATCAGATGCTGGATCCTCAACAACAGGAACCACTTTCATTCCATTGATGCCGCCGTTGGCATTGATTTCCTCAATGGCCATGATCGTGGCTTTGTTGAGGGATTCCTCGATAATGCCCGTCGTCCCGGTCAGCGAGAACAGAACTCCAACTTTTATTTCACCTCCTGCTGCAAAGGCTTGCGAGGCATCTTTGATCCAAATATGTGGAAATCCTGCGGCAGTAAATGCACCCGCAGCTACCGTTCCTTTTAGGAAAGACCTTCTGTTAAACTTCATCCTACCCTCCCGATTTAGGCACAAAAAAACCCGCCACGAACCGCAAAAAGCGATCGTCAACGGGCATCATTGCCTGGATTAATTTTTTAGCGGCGTCATTGCCACTTGCGCTTAACCACTGCACAGCGCCTGAACAGAAGCTGTGAAAACTCTAAACGCGACCTCCCCACATGAAACGACAGATCTTAATGTCATCGCCTCGTTACGAGTGTCAAAACGCTAACAAAGAAGATCCTGCGAGTCAACAACCGCAGACGCAAACACACCTATGGACACTCTTCGTTGCATCGCCCGCAGGCGCAGTTCTTTATAAGCTTCCTCTTCATTGATGTTTTTTGCCTGCATCATGATGATTTTGGCGCGCTCGATTGTTTTCATCGATCTGAGGTTTTCGTCCAGTTTTTCGATGCGTTGGCGCAACCGTCTTTCGTATTGAAAATGACTGCGACCAACGACCATCGCAGCGACCACCTCTTCGGCTCTGCAAGGCATGTGCACCACCGCATGCGGTGCGCTGTTTTCCAAAGCCGTCTGGTTCATATTTCCGTGCGCCGGGATGACGACAATAAAGGTGACGGGCACATCCCCCGGCACACCTTTAAACCGCATTGGCAGGTCCTCGACCAACTCACAAAACACGATATCAAAGTCCGTCGGAATCGCTTCCGGCATCGGCCATATGTGTAGAACTTTTGCGCGCGTTTTCTGAAGATCCCGGATCAGGCTTTCCCCATGATCATCGCGTTTGGTGATGACGGCGATTTCTAGATTATGAAATTCTTTTGGTTTTTTTGTCGCAGGGCGCGTTTGAGGTCTGCCTTTTTTCACAAAGGTTGAGATCTCGACGGCACCACCGACCGCAGAGGTATGGGTGTTTTTGGACATCAGAAAATCATACCCCGTCAAATGCGATGCTGCGTCCATAACCGATCAGGTATGGATCAGCCGAAACCTTGGATTGGGATTCGAATAATATGTCGAAACGACCTTTACGATTAGCTCTGCCAATGCGCGTCCAAAGATCGGCATGACTGCAGCCCTGATTGATGGAAACCGTGCCTTGAGGCGCTTCAAATTCGGAACCGAGGACCGCTGGGCGGAGGATTTCGGTATCCATCGAATTTGTTTCTTCGAGAGCTTTGGCAAACATATGGACTTGAAAATAGGCGGCCTCAAGGCACATGTTGGTCGTCTCTTCCGACCCATAGCGTTTTTTGTAACGTGCCGAGAAGGTCGAACTTGCATCACTTTCAAGACCGTCAAAATATGGCGCTGCGGTTATGTGCCCTTCGCCAACGTCAAATCCCATATCGTTAATTTCAGCTTCCGTTGTGGTCAGGCTGGCGATCGGCATCACCTTGGGATTAAACCCGCAATCCATGTAGGCCTGATACAGCATCGACGTGGACTTTCCGACCACGGTGGAAAAGATAACGTCAGGCTGGGTGTTTTTAATGTCTCTCATAACAGAGACAAAATCCTCCCGCCTCGCCCTCAGGTTCAAATATTGTTCGCCGACGACCTCGCCGCCATTTGTGCGCACGAACTCTCGCATGATCTTGTTGGACACCCTCGGGTAAACGTAATCGGAACCGATGAAGTAAAAGCGGTTGCCGAAATTTTCCATCAGGTGTCGACACAGTTCGACACTGTTTTGATTGGGACCAGCCCCGGTGTAAACAATATTGGGTGAGTACTCAAAACCTTCATATAAGGTCGGATACCACAAAAGCCCATTCAAGCGCTCCACAACGGGCAACACAGATTTTCGACTGGAAGAGGTGTAGCAGCCAAATATGGTCGAGATGCCATCTTCAACCATCATCCGTTTCGCATAGCGGCCAAAGGCGGCTGACTGGGAGCCGGGATCATAGATTACGGGCTCAATCGGCCGTCCATTGATGCCGCCAGCGTCATTGATTTCATCAATCGCCGTCAGAGTGCCACGCAGTTGGGTTTGCTCAATCACGGCCATAAAGCCACTGCTTGAGAACAGGACACCAACGCGCCAAGGCTCTTCGGTCTTGGTATTTTTGCCCATCATCCGCCCCTCACCGCCCCATGAGCTTCACGTCACACTGCAAAACACAGCGATCCGTCTCCACTCATACAAGTCGGAAAAACCCACCTCGACATCAATCTTAAAGTTGGTTTAGGGCCAAAGTCAAACGCCTGCATAAAATAACATTATTTCACAAAACAATACTGTTATGAATATTTAGGATCATCCCATCAGGATTATCAGTGGAAAGTTGCTTGAACTGACCTGCTTCCAGCAAACTGAGATGCCCCTAGATTTGTAGACACCTTGCTTGGTAATTTTGGAAGCAAGGGAGAGATACGATGTCAGGCATACGTTTCAGTGATGACTTCAAGAAAGATGCTGTTTCACAGGTAACGGATCG
>Ga0316203_1000710_pt1 | contig 33999 bp, 40 predicted proteins | sample 6monrhotite_MG_FD_204940 | JGI IMG/M metagenome (GOLD analysis project Ga0316203, IMG submission 204940) | Microbial mat bacterial communities from mineral coupon in-situ incubated in ocean water Damariscotta River, Maine, United States -... | ecosystem: Environmental > Aquatic > Marine >... | reverse complement strand
TGGCCGCGTCTTCCGTCAGCGTGATCGTTTTGGTGCAGAAGTGCCAGGGGTGCATAGAAAGCACCAAATCGCGAACGCCAGGGTATAAATCGTTTGCCGTATCCGCTGATAAGGTGCCCTCATCAAACGAAGATATAGCTTCGCCCCCGGCTATAACGAGGGCGCGAGAACACAATGTGGTTTCTGATAGCATTACCCGCGCCCCTTATCTTTAGTCCGTATCGGTCGCGCCAACTACCGTTCCGTCATCGATATCAACGACACCGGCCGCGTTCGATTTAACAACGAACAGCCCGAAGCCATCCGAACCCTGGATAAACAACAGGGAGCCAATCGGCATCATGGCAGCGCTCAGATTGAAATATCCCGCGGTGTTGATGGTGGCCAACGTGTCGTCAGCCGTCGCATATTGCAGGAACTTGAATTGCCCGTTTTGTGCCAAAACACCTAACGGGTTTGTTTCATTGTTGTAAGCCATTTCTAGAACCTCTTGATTAATGAAAAGATCGATTTTTAGTGAAGCCCAACAACCGGCGAGGACGTGCCCCGCCGGTTATCAATGCTTGTTTAGGCGGGTAGCGCCGCCGTGTTATCGGTTCGCAACTCAAAACACCCATCCGCATCAACCAAACAGGCCCCCTGGCTCATCCTCGTATTGAGGAAGTGAGCGCTCATTTTGTTTTCCCAGGACCAGGTTGATTTCAGCTCTGTTGCTATGGCATGGCCAACAGCGGTTTTATGGTAGATAAAGCCCGTTGCATTGGTGCCGACAATTGGTAGGCCGCTATGCGCCATCCACATAACACCACGCCAACGCTTTGCCTCGGTGCCGGACAACCAGGGAAGATCCGAACCCACATAATCAGCGCTTGAGAATTCCTTGATACCCATCAATTCCTCCCATTGGTGCGCCGTCACTTGCGCGTATCGCTCGCCATCGTTGGGCACATCTTTGTTTTTCATGCTTTCAAGCACACTTTGCACCAGCGCCTTTGTTAATCCGGTTGTATAGTCCCCAACAAAATTGGTTGTTGTATCCATCGCTGTGATTAAGGCGCTGTCTGTATATCGACCGTGTGCGCCGGACGCTGACTTAACCATGATCATGCGCTCATTTGCATCATGCTTCAGCTCATCCAGATCATCGACGGAATCACCGCCGTATTTATCAACGAGCGTACATGGCACATTGCCGCGGGACGCATTGAACATGGGGATTTCACCACCGCGCACTTTGTCGCCCACTTCGCCTTTGCCAGCGATGCGGAAATTAGTGGTTTTGCCTTTAACGTTGTTTTTGGTTCGAACCGTACCGCGGATCTGTGATGCCTCTCGCTGATAGGCCAGTTTCACATCGTTGTTGTACAGGGTTTCAAACCATTCTTCGATTTGGTTATCTTGTGGCATAATGAGCCCTTTCTAAAAAACTAGAATAAAGGGCCTGCATTTTGTGGATTAAAAACACTGGCCCGGTTGCTTCGGAAATTGCGCTTTCCAATGCGGGCCAGTTTTCGGCGGGTCTGTGCCAGTGATATGCCGCCTAATCGCCCTCTCACGATCCGGCCGGGTTGCGTACCGACGAACGGGCTATCTAATGCGGGTCTAGCCAGGATATGCCGCGCCCCCAAATTGCACCAGGGCGAGATTCCATGTCAACAGGTCCAGCCGCTAATATTCTGTAAGGCGCATGTTCCCGCCTTTTTATGCTGGCCAGCACCGCCAAATATGCTGGTGCCCGAGTATCGTCGGATATGCTGGTGCCCGAATCCAACACCGCCAGATTTGGCGATGCTGTAGAAAATAAACGGGGCAACGTGGGAAGATCTGGACCAATCAAAACACGTCACCCCGTTTTAGGCACCCTAGGGAGTGCCCCTTTTTTCGGTGTTCTGGGGACACCGAAACTGGTTATCTATTTGCCGCGGGTTAAGGCCTTGGCCATTTCCTCGGCTTTCTTTTGCGCCGCCGGATCTCCTTTACGGTAGGCTTCGCTGGCTTGCAGTTTTTCCAGGTCCGCATGTGTGACATAGCCAGAACCATCCCCATGGCCAGCGCCAGGGATCGACTTTTCCCCCGTCATCTCAAACAACCGATTAAGGATAATCACACCTTCCGGTGTTTCATTCATTAAACGCAATTCCGTGGCCACCGGATCAACCTTGCCCGCCGCCGGATCCTCATTAGCGAAATACTGACCGAAGGCCGAATTCATAAACGCGGTTAATTCGCCTTTCCGGCCCGCCTCCCAGTTGGGTATTGCCGCAATAATTGCGCTGTTGTTTTCGCTCTGAATTTGTTCTTCGCTTCGGCTATCTCCGTTATCCAGTTGATCCGCGAAATAGAGATCAATACCGCTTTGGAATTGCTCCTGGGTAAACCCTTTTTCCTTGGCCATCTTCTGATAGTTGACCAGCAACGGATTTTCGATATCAATCCCGCCCATCGCCTCGATCTTTGGTGCCAGGTCATCGGATAACTTGATTTCGTACTCATCCGGAACCTGGCGGCTTTCGTTCAGCTCCCGGTTAAGCCGTGTCAGATCCATAGCTGACTTAAGCGCCGCGCCTGAATTGACACTTCCCGGTTCATCACCCCTGAAATTCTCAGGGATGGCCAATTGCTCACCATTAAAATCAATCGTCCATGGGTCCGCTTCGCCATCGCCACCCTGGCGACCTTGACCACCTGGCGAACCCGCAGGCGCACCACCCGCGGCCGCCGCAGCCGCCGCCGCTGGATCCGTTGCACCCGCTGCACCCGTTGCACCAGGTTGATCTTGTCCGCTGTTTCCCTGTTGTCCCAAATCGTCCATAAGTCTGGGCATCGATTAAGCTCCTGTCTGTTGTTGTGATTGCGCGGCCGCTAATGCCGCTTGCTGTTGGGCTGCTTGTTCGTCAAAGGCTTTGGTTTCTTCTTCCGAATAAAGGTCATCACCAGCTACGCCGTTATCCGTGAGGAATTTACGCAAAATGTTATCGCGCTTAACAATCACATGCGCCCGGTCCGGTGCCACTTGCGAAGCGCTGACAACCGCGCGCAATTGCTCATCCGCTTCCATCCGTTTCTTTAGTCGCACCAGGGGCGACATTGGAACCATTTTGATCTCTTCACCGTCAATCTCTAGGGTTTCAATATAATACGGAGATCCCCGCATCCGTTCGCTGGAAAGGATATGCAACACCCGCGCCGTGATTTGCATATGCGCTTCACTCAGCAACCGCAGTGAGCTGGGCAATTCAAATTCCCGCCGGTCGCTATCGCGCAATCCCAATTCAAACGCCGTCCGGCCGCTGTCTTCCGCCGGGGGTAAAGATGGTCCTAATATGATCCGGCGAATTTCATCTTCCAGATCCGTTAACATGGCCCAGGTCAAATTATGATCCATGTTTGTTGCGATAGGCCGTATACCGCTCGATCCTTCCGCAATCGGAATGAGTGTTCCCGGCACCAGGCGCAGCCCTTCCGGATCCAACACGCCATCGTTTTCAACCTGCCACAGGCCAATAATGGCCAGGCCCGCATTGGCCAAAAGCAGTTCACGCACCTTGTTAGCAACCCGGATCTTTGGCAAGGCGCGCAACACAGGACCAAAGCCCATGGTTTGACCGGCCGCCTTTTTCATCCGGAACATAACGCCGGGCACGCTGTTTTGTGACCGATCCACGATTAGCTTTTCTTTCTGCGTAAACACTTTGTAATCGTATTTATATTCCATGTCTGGCCGGTACATGGTGCATTCAACCAAAGTCAATTCTTTGTAAGGATCGTCCTTAAGCATCCGCGCGAGGTCCGGATCTGATAACTTCGCATCCGGCCACAAATCCTTTATTTCACTGATAGCAATATCACGTTCACGGAAATTGGTTTTGATCGTGCCGTCTTTTTTACTTTCCACCGGAATGATCGAGCGCGACGGCACCGCCTCACAATGCAACGGGTTCATGTGCGTGCCCTCATGAATAAACAAGGAGCCGAAACTCACCTGGACATCATCGAGCGCCGCCGATATCTCGCTATGGAAATTTGACACCTCAATCGCATCATGAAACTTGGATGAGATTTCTAGGATTTGTTGATCCACCTGTTTGTTATTCTTTTCCGTGGTTGGGCTGGGTTGCATCGGCATGAAATCCGCCCAGCTTTCCGCCATCGGAAACAAAGATCCGGATAACCGATTGGTTTTTTCGTCCACCGCACCGGGTGCCGTTACATCAAACCGGCCATTAACCGCCGCCATAGGATCCGTTGTAGCTTTGTCTTCCCCATAGACTTGCGGATTATAGGCTGGAAGCGCCATTTCGTGCGCTTCTTTCAACACTTGTTCCCAGGGCGCTAACTCTTGCTTTGCCCGATGGTACATTTTCATTTCTGGCGTTGCATAACCGCCGGTCTTTGCATTCGCATCTGCCATAATTAACCGATGGTTTGCTGTTGTGCGCCCGAACTTGGCAAATCAAGAAACCCACGCGCTACGCCACGTCCTCGCGATCTTTGATTGCGCCTGGTTGCCCGGTTTTTCTTCTCTAACCGGTCTTTCTCTTTTAGGTTGGCTTCTGCTAATTCATCCTGTTTGGATGTGTCAGGCTGTACGGGTGCTGGTGCGCTGGATTTCACAGGTAATACTCCCTAATCAGTTGCCGACAAATGCCGGTAAAGTTGATAAGGAGTGAAAGCAATGGACGACTTGCCTATTAACCGCTTTACCATCGATACGCAAGTCATAGGCCAAAACGGGATTTGCATTTCCCGCTCATCAACAACAACGCTTAAGACTTTGGCCTGGCCCGTTTGTTCCATTTGCACCACCCGATTTGCGAACTCCAGCCCCGGTTCCTCAATCACTCGCATGGATAAATATTCGGGTTGAACAACGATATACCCCTTGAAATTCTGCGCTTTTCTCATCACGAACACATGCCGGAAGTGACGCTTTAAAAGCGGAAACAACACCCGCCGATATAACTTTTCCCGCTTGCTTGCCGTGTCCTCAAATGGTGGCGGGTCACAGAAAACCACCAGCCATTTTTCCTCATGTCGTTTCGTGCTTGGTTCCATGTCTTTTTCCCTTTTGTTGGATCCTATCGGTGTATCTGGCGGTGCTGGATTCGCGCACCACCAGATCCGCCGGTGCTGAAGGTCTTTACCGCCGTTTGTGTCGGTGCCGGATCTCTCATCCCAGCGCCGTTGCGGCCGCTCTAACGGCACGTTTCTTTCCACCCCGGCGGCTTTGTGCCCCGGTTCTCAGTGCGTCAATCGGGTGCGTTGTCCAATCGCGGACCGGGTGCGTATCGTAAACCCGTGCCTCTTCATCATATTTCCGCCGGTACAGGCTCGCGGCCTCAATCAGCGTGCTGCATTTATCCTCATCCATATACATGGCAGGCAGCATTGCGCGGAGCGCTTCTATACCATCTTCAAACTTGGCAATCCGCGGCACAATCTCAAAGCGGATCCCATGCGCCATCGCTGATTTTTTACGGCTTACACCGGTGCCAATCTCGCGCACGCTCAGATCATGCGGTGCCAGGTGCCGGGTGTAGGTGTAACCGTGCTCCTTCGCCAATTCCCCCAGCACGCGGGCATAGTAGCCAATGCCTTCGCCCGATCCTTCTACATAATTGATCACGTGATAAAACGCGCCCACGGGTTGCACAAAAACAATACTCATGCTGTCATCCATGCCGAGATCCCACCAGGTCTCTAACGTCAGGCTTGGGTCATAATCGATTTTTCCTATCCGGTCCGCCGCCCTCAGATCCGCCATGATCTTGCCGAAGTAAGCGCCCTCTACTTCCGCATCAAACGAACAATAATATTCCTGGTTAATCCGGGCATCGCTCATCCCCATATCACGATCTTCCTGAATAGATGCTTCTGCCACCACCGGCACCATGACCGGCTCGTCATACTCATCCAGCAACGGCCCGCCGTTGTGTCCGATACCTGGTTTCTCGGTATCGTTCACCGTCAGCAAGCTTGCATGCCATTTTGGATGTTTGCGGGCCAGTTCATACAGGTGATAGCCATGGTTGCGGCCGCGGGGCGTGTAGATGAAAACGGCCCAGCCGTCATTCTCGTTTAGAATTGGCCTGAAATAGTCCCAGGCCGCCGGTTTGCACAGCGACCATTCCGAAAACACAATGCCTGCAACGTTGGTTCCAACCAGGCTATCATAGTTATCTGATCCAACGATCTGCCACACGGATCCGTTTTTAAACTTGATCCGCATTTCCTGTTCGTTGGTTGATACCCGCATTTCCTTTGGGAACGCCTGGTCAAGGATCCGCCGCCCGCGGCCGTCGATCCCATCCCATAACGCCTTGCGCCCTTGTGTGGCAGTCGGGAAACAATGCCAATAAAGCGCAACCCGCTTTTGTGATTGCGTAGCCGTCAGATTAAGCGCGCAACTGTCTTTCCCGGATCTGCGATGCCACACAGCAACCGCGCGCTTAACGCCCGATTGTATGGCTCGATAAAACGGTTGTTGATAAGCCCGCGCGAACCAATCATTCGGCAGGTGAATATGTGTGGCCATCTATTCTTTGAAAGCTGAAAACAACAGGGATATAGGCTTTGTGTTCGCTATCTGGCCACCAGCGCCGCGACTGCCAATGTCTGATTAAGACACGCGCCAAAAACTGTTCTTTCTGGCAATCCAGGGCTGGTATTTCGCGCTGATTTGTTATCATTTTTTGGTCCTGTTTTCTGATATCAATAAGATATCTTTTATAAATCTATATGAAATCACTGTTCATGAATATGGATGTGCGTTTGATTGCCTTCTCCCTCACCTGGCACGACACTTTCAACCTTCGTTCCATATTTCTTGGGTGCCAGCTTTGCCGCCATCCATTTCCGGGTATCTACCCGCAGCTTTGAGCGATGAATGTTTTCATGATCCACCTTCTTATTTCCGTCCGCGTCTTCGTAAAAATCCCCGGCCGTTTCGTCGGCAATTTCCAACATCTCATCCACCAGAGTTTCCCCGCGCAACGCACACGCGCGCGCGTACCTGTCCGAAAACCCCTCATCATCCAACAAATGTTTATTGATTGTGGAACGCGCGGGCATGATCTCGAGTTTGGCAATCCGCACCAGCGATTTACCGTCACAGATCAGCGCTAGTATTTGTTCTTCGATTTCAGGGGTAACAGCTTTAGGCCGCCCCGGTTTCTTTTTTACCGGCGCGGCCTTCTTCCTCGTGGCGGGCACCCGTGCCACCGGCTTTTTCTTTGCCGCTGGTTTGGTGCCCGCCGTCTTCTTCGGCGATGTATTCTTTTTACGCGGCATCTTTCGGCGGAGCATCCGGACTATTCACGGGTTGCGTAAACGCCCGACGACCCATGGCCAGGCCCGGCCGTGCGCCTGCCGGTCGGGTATGAGAGAGCGGCGCAGAGATGATTTTGCCGGTTTTCCCGTTTTCCTCTGTAGCGCCCGCTGGTGCGTCTAAATCCTTTTCAGGCCCCGGTGTGGCGGAAACATCGCCCGTGGTGCCCTCACCCCCCCCTAAATCACCCTGTTCCGACGCTTCCGAGGCTTCCGGGGTTGTGGTTTCTGCTTTTTCTTCTTCCAATTTCGGATCCGCTACCGGTTCCGCTTCTGTAGATCCTTCACCGACCGCAGCGGCATCGGGTTGAACATTACCACCCACCGCCAGGGCCATTACCTCGGGGCTGATCGCCTCCAACTCACCAACTTCCGGCCAATCTCTATTCGGATTGGGCAACTCACCGTGCGCCGCGCCGCGTGACCAGACGCGCAAAACATCCGCCGTCTTAAACTTCTTGCCGTCACAATGGCTATTGATAACCGATGTATTAGGCCGCAATCGCCCGTTCTCCTGGATCTCTAACCAATCCTCGCCAACGCCAACGCGCAGATTTAAGCAAGCCGCCACAATCAGCACCTCATCATCCACCGCAATAGGCTCTATCACTTTGGCTTTTGGTTTTTTACTCACTTTTGGTTTTTTACTCATGTCGTTTTCCTTTTGTGGTTAGTGCCGCCTCAAATATTAATAGGTGCCGGTTCCCAGTGATTTCCTTACGTATACATGTAAAAGGCGTTACCTATGGTGTAGGTGGGAACCAAAGCACTGTTGTAGTACCCAGCCTGATTCCCAGAGACTGGACGGTAATACATTCCCCAAGTGCCACCATATATGTGTATCCAGTAGTAGTTCCCAGCCGTCATAGCACCGCCGGAGAAGGTGACTGTCTTTGTCGTATGTGTGCCTGAACTCACGCCACCAACGGAGCCGCCCGAAACGGCTGAGCTTGGTGCGCTTGATGAGCCGTTCATAAGTCTGACGGTACAGCCCGAGATACCTTGTTCGCGAACACTTAAATCTATCTTGTGAGCAATTCCAGAAGTAGAGCAGTACACCCTTGTGTAAAAATTACCACCTGTACAATCGCCATTGTGTATACCGCCACCAGAAAGCGCAGCGTTGCTTGCAAGCAAAGTCGAACTACCCGCACGTGTCGTAGCCGTAAACGTGTCCTGGATACCGCCTATCGTAGTGGTCGCGCTCACTCCTGTACTGAATGATGAACTGGTTGTGACCTGCACCCGAACCGTATCATCCTTGGTGACGGTTCCAGCCGAAGACGTGAAGCCGCCGCCGTTGATGCTGTAGGTTCCGCCCGTAATCGTGATCGGGATTGCAACGTTAATATCACTTACCGTAATAGAATTCGACGTGACAACCGTGCTCGGGTTTTGCCCGGTGACATCGGTATAGGTATAGCTCGCTGGTTCATCATCCGCCGCGAAACCACCGGCCATTAACTGAATAACGCCGCTCATCACGTCATCCCCGAGCCTGAAATCATCCATTCCGTTGGCCCGATCTTAAGCGCCGTTACCATGGCGTTTGCCGCCAACGTCCGGGAACCGGTTGTGCCCTCACCCGCCCAGCGCAAGGTATCCGAAGTTATCGCCAGGGTCACAACGCCCGCGCCGTTCTGATTGACAAATGTTAACGCCGCACCCACCGGATAAGCCACCGATGCATTTGCCGGAATTGTAAATGTCCTGGCTGTTGTATCTGCGCTCGGGTGCAAAATATGTTTTCCTGCATCCGCCAACACACAGGTATAGTCCGCTGATTGGCTGTTCTGGGGAACCTGGCCAACGAAACCACGATCTACGCTCAGTGTCTCCCCAACCTTTAAGATCCCCTCGCCCGCAATGATTGAACTACCGGCTAACGTGATCCAATTATCCGGCGAATTGTCATCTGCGATAATGATCAAAAATTCCGTATCGATATTCAGTGAAAGCGTTGTGCCGCCGTTTATTGTATCGGTGCCGCTTCTGTTCAGCGTTACCGCATTCGAACCGCTTTTGTTGTAAAACCCATATCGCACGCCTTCCGATGTCCCGATTTCAGGCAAGGTCACCGTTACCGCGCCGCCCGAGGTATCGCACACATAAAGCGATCCGTCATCCGTGCTGAGATTTGGGCTTATCACTCCCGTTGCATTGACCAACCCTTTAAGAAATCCGCTTGCCGCCGACGCCGCCGACGCGATAGCACTTGTCGCCGCGTTCGCCTCACTCAGAGCCGCCGCCACCTGAGACGCCAAGGCCGCCGCCGCGGATGCCGCGGATGCCACCGCTTCCGATGCAGCCAATACAGCACTGGCCGCCGCTTCTCCGGCCGAGGTCGCCGCCGCCGCTGTTGCCGCCGCCGCTTCATCTTCAATCGCCGTCAGGGTTTTTGTTGAAGCAACCGGCGCGCCATTGGCATCAAACGCCATGATTTTATTTGCCCGATCCGTGCTTACGGGCAAGGTCATGCCGGGGTTTGTGTCAGTCGTCGCCAGGGCCATAACGCGGGCAAGTGCCGCCTCGAGTTGTTGCACCATCGCAATCAGTTTATCCAGATCTGTATTGATTGTAGTGGCGTTGAAATCCCCGGTTTGCTGGAAATCAGAGGTCCGCTCAATCGGCAAATCTCTGATAATCGTCACCACCGTTAGATCCGCCGGTGCCGTGGTGAACGTGATAGATCCACCCGCAGCCACAAGCACACCCGAAACCGTATAATCCACATCCAGCGTTTTAAGTGTGTCGTCTACGTACACCTTAAGATCCGCGGCGCTGAAAATGGGAAACTGATAATTGAAAACCGTTTGCACGCCGTTGCCATTGACCTGTGCCCGCGGGCTTAAATCTTCAATGATAATATCAGCCATGATACTTTCCCTTTCTAGACGGCGCTAAACCGCCGCCGGTGCACTAATGCCCGGATATTTCCTGAATAAATCGTGGGTTGTCTGGTTTGCCTTGGCCAGGCGCGTTTCCACATCCTGATAAAACCGGTTCACCGCCTGGCGCATATCATCCGCAGATACACCAGGGCCAAAGGTTTTGGTTTCGTTTGAGAGGGTGCGTAACGCCTTGAGACTTTCCGGCTCCCCTTGCCCGCCTGGCCATAACAGCGCCGATGTTTCAATGAGTATTTCACACGCGCAAAAAAACCGGGTGCGCTCCCGGTCTGTCATATCTTTAACCTGGCTAACTTTTAGTTCCATCCGTTTGCCGTCCACGACAACGCCAGCAAATAGAGTAAGACCATCGCCGCCACGACAATGACACCCAGGAAAAAGGTTTTAACCGCCTGGTAGGGATTGTCTTCTGATTGCTGGCTGTAAATGTCGTGGCTGTCCATGGCTTTCACTCTCATTCGGGGGGAGCATAACGCGATCTGATTACGGTTTGCAATCTTTTAGATATCTTTTTTATGTCTCTGATAGATATTAATGAAATCTTGATGAAATCATTTTGACCTAAAAAAGACATCCCGCGCAGTGGGGGAGGAACCACCGCGCGGGATCTAAGAGCAGTGCGCCAGGTCTTTAACCGTCACACCACCCAGCCCGTTGACCACCGTCATAACGACGCGCCAAGCCGGACCTAATCAGAAATTCCCCAAGCTCCTTATTTCCCACGAAAACTTTTGCTACCACGCGCCCCGCGTATTTGCCCAGGTGAATATTTTTCAGGGCAACCGATTGGCCAACGAAGGCGCGCGCCGCGTCCCTGGCCTCAATCGCCAGCGCCTTTTCCGCTTCACACTTGCCGCGGATTTCCGGCGTGTCGATCCCATCCACCCGCACCGATGTTTCCACAGAAACACCAGGCCATGGGCGCGCGATCACTTTTATTGTGTCACCGTCATAGACAGAAACAACATCGGCAATAACTAAGGGTATTTGATCCATGTTTTCTCTTTTGCTATTTGGCGGCGCTTCCAAGTGATACCGCCTTTCGGTTAGGCATCATCCCCCCGGCCACAGGGGATGCACGAACTCAAGGAAGCGCCATAAACATACTGGCCACGGCGGCTCCCATCTTCATTACTTTTTGTCAGGCATATCCGCCAGGACACGGACGGCATTCGCCGCGTTGAGTGCAGCTTGTGTAAACTGCATTGCACGTAACGGGTCGTCCTCCTTGCTTGCCTTCTCAATAATCTTTTCGATGTCTTGGGTATTGTTGCTCATTGGGTTCTAACTCCTTTGAAAAGCCGCTGACTTTATGGCGCAGCGACGAAGCCATTAACGCTCGTTTAAATTTGTGCCTCGGTCGCGGCTCCAGAGCGCCTTACTCCCAATACTGCCCACCGAGTCTATTTCCAACTTGCTACAACGGGTGCGAACCGCAGAGGAAATAGCGCACCTAAATTACTCATTAAATCCAATGGCGGGGCGCTGTTTCCGATAATCGAATTATCGCCTCTACCATTATTTCGTTATCCACTTCACGCCGAAGCTTTTTGCCTGCCTCAATCAAGGCGTCTGCAATTCGTAATTTTTCTGCACGGTCCATTTGCAAATCACCTATGTTGTTGCTGGTTTGGTGCAGGCCATCGCAACCTGCCGCCAGGGGTCTATGACTGCGCCTTGATCCCTCTTGGAACCCTCACGGGTTTTCAACCTTCGGGAGGCCGTCAGGGAGCCTTTGCGGGTTCCTGTGGATTCAATCATCCTGCTACACCAAATTCCTTTCTCTGGCCCGATTGGCCTAACTTTTGCCACTGCGTGAAGCATCTACCCGGATGATCAACTCCGCTGCCTGTGTTGGTGTGATAGGCACATAGCCACCATCATTTAGAGCCTGGGCGAACTCGGCATCGTTTTCGCCATATGGATATGCAGCGCCATCTGTCATCGCTAATCCGACTTTTTTGTACTTCGGTTTAAAAGCGGCGTTATGGATGTACCCGATCTTGTGAAGACAGGAGAATGAATAATTATCCTCATTGCCTCGGACGAAATACCGGCCTGTTTTTATATCTTCTGGTTCCCATACGAATTTCATCTTAATTCCTTTCATCGCCGCAGAACGGCTCAATAATTGCCCGTCAGGGCGTGTTGTGTATGATCGCCGGATGGAGACCTTAGAGACCGTCCAACAGGCGATAGATTGGAACCACGGCGTAAGCGCGGTGTGTTTAAAATGCGACCGCGTGCACCGCCTCGATCTGGCTGCGATAGTGAAGAAGTCGCCACGCCTAACACTGGCAAAGCTGTCAGAGCAATTGCGTTGTACTCAGTGCGAAACACGCGGGTGTCGATTGCAAATATCTGGCATTGCTGATGCTGATTTTCCTCAACCAGAGCAAATCGGATAGCGTGTAAGTACCTATCCCTGTTGGCGAGGGGGTTTACATACCGAGTTTTGCGAGTGGCGGAGTTCTGCCGTTTTTCGCGTTTACCCGGATTTGTAGCTTTAATGTGTTGCATAACTCAGAAAGCCCCGGGTTCTGCTGGTTTTGGCTGGTGTGCGTCACAACCGTCATAAATTGACGTGACTATTGCTTCGCTAAACACAGAGCCATAATCGATCATTGTCGATGGGTCGGCGGTCAAAGCATCCGCCAGTACTTGCATGATTGGCGGCGGCTCATATAGGCATCGACCGAGTGAAGGCTCGTCTTCTGCCCGTTCCCAACAACGACATGTCGAGCATTTTTCCTCATGCATCTGAATTCTCCGTATTAGAAAGGGAGGCCGTGCATAGCGCCCGTTCGGAAGGGGTTAAATCGCTGCCTCCACACTTAGGGCAAACGGCCTGAGCCGGTTGTTCTTCGCCATGTTCATCAACATCAACAATCCCGAAGCCGTCACAAGCTTGGCAGTCGGATTGATTAACCGTGGCTTTAATGGAGGGCTGTTGATCCTTGCCCATTAGGTGGTACATGGGTGATTCTTCTGGCAGGAAATCCGGCTTTGGTGGGATGGTTACGCCTTCATTGTCGCTGGCTACCGCGATGCAGGCAGACGCCCAATCAACCGCCAGTTCCATTTGCTCCATTGTCCATGTCGAAATTTCTTCCTCGGTCAATTCGATGGAAACACCAAGCAAGACAAGCATTGTAACGTGCGGGGTTAGTGGCTTTTCTTCTGGCTCTGAAATGGTGGCTTTGTCATTGCGACGGTCCAGTCCACAAGCCTTGAGGGCCAAAAACAACAGATCATAAACGCCCCGGTTCTGGCGGTGGAACCCCTCAACGCCGCCGACGATAATTTCCTGATCGTCATGACCAACAAACAAATCACCTTTTTTCCATGCAGCTTTTAAAGCGCCTTTGAATGGTGGTGTTTTCTTCAACACGGTTTTGTATGTGCCGTGGGTCAGATCGCCGCCAGTGTTGGCTATCTCGACCATGCCGAGTGTGTGCGCTTTCGTTTCGTCGCCATAAGGGACCATCTCAATTGTGCATCTCAGCATTATGATTTTCCTTCTTCGGGGTTTTGACTATGAAAAGGGGACATATCTTAGATCATCCCTCTTTCCTAAATTCCAACATGTGCAACCGTTCTGAAATTTCCTGCATCTGGCTTATGAGCGCGTCCGCTTCCAGCGGGTCCGGGGCGTTCAATGCCTGGTCACCCAGCCGTTCCAGCTTGAGCCGCAAACCGGGCGCGGAATCACCCACCGCCATATCTGGCGATGCTGTAGTCATATCACGCCATCCCCAGCGCGCGCTTGTAAACGCCTAACACTTCTTCCATTTCCGCCCGGTCATCATCTTCCATTTTACGCAACTTGATAATTTCCCGCATGATCTTGATATCAAAACCTACGCCCTGCGCTTCCGCGTAGACCTCTTTAGTATCCGCCGCAATAGCCTCCTTTTCTTCGTTTAGCCGCTCGATCCGTTCCACAAAGTTCCGCAACCGATCCCCGGCTACGCCTGCCACGTCCGAAGGTTTGCGCGCCGCTTTCATGCCAATTTCTCCAAAAATTCTATGGCATGTTCAACCCGGATGATCCGTTGCGCCGCTTGCTCCCTGGTCAACTTGCCCCGCTCTATCGAGCGCGGGTAGACGTGCTTACGCATCGATAATTCCCGCTTCAGTTCTGTAATTGCCCCGACCAGCTTAGGATCCGCCGCCGGTCCCAAAAATATATCATGTTGATTATCTGCCATCGTCAGCCTTCGCGTTCTGATTTCTTTAAGATATCTTTTAGATTGCTTTCTGACATCCCTATGTAATTTTCGTCAAGGATTATCTGAAAACAGATCAACGGTTCGTCCACATACCAGCCGGGTAAATCCAGCATATTTACGGCCATATCGGTTGCTTCCGCCTCACTTGAGCAATAGGGCAGCACATCGCGCCAACTGATTTTCCAACGGAACAGCTCACTGATGCAATCAGCCAGGCGCACATCGCCAATCGTGCCCCAGGCGGAATAGGCCCGCGGTCCGGAATACCCCAACCGTATTTCCACACGGCGGCCGCGGTATATGTGTTTTTCCGTCCATTGCCGATGGTTTTTTCTAAGTTCAAAGAGCTTCGCCCCGTCTATAAACCAGTTAAACGGATCCTCATTGAGAGGTAAAAACAACCGGTCTTTTGGCTCCTTTTTAAGCACCGACAACTTTTAATTCCGTTGTCTCGTTGTCGATGATGTCCGCTGAATGACCCGCCATGACCCGAATCAGTCCCAACAGCTTATCTTTTGGCGGCCCTTCCGGGATATCACCCAAGGCCCGCGCCGCTGAATAGACGTTTCTCGAGTAGAGCGGCTCTGCTGTCGGCAGTTCTCCATATCCTTCATAAAACCGGGCCATAGGCATATCCAGGATTTGGCATATATGATAGAGCCGCGCCGCGGAAACCCGATTGGTGCCGTTCTCATATTTTTGAACTTGCTGAAAGCTGATATCAAGCCGTGTCGCCAGGCCGCCTTGTGTCAGGTCCGCCGCCATCCGTGCCCCACGTAGGACTTTGCCAATATGCGCGTCCAATTCATTAGTTACTCGTGCCATGTCGCTTTTTCCTTTTCGGTTTGGCGGGTGCCGTTCTCGTCATCCGCGTTAAATAATCCCGGCAGAATTCTTCCGCCATCCGTTCCGGTGTCGCCCATCGCTCAATCATTTCCGCTGGGCCTAATTGATAGATCCGTTGCCTTAAAAAAAAGTCCGGGCGGTCAAGGCGGCGCTTTTCCTGTGTTGTCGGAGCCACCGCCAAATACTGTTTTAAACCGCTGATTGCCGCCGCCGCCTCCTTCGCATCACTAGATATCACGGTGTTCCATACTCCGGCCGCCAAGTCCTTGTTTGCCCGCCACAGGCCGATCTCCCAAAAAGTTTCAAAGGTCGGCGCGGTCGCGACATTATCTCCGGCTGGTGGCTGCTTATCGCGTTTTGCCGCCGCCCCCGCCTTGCCGCGTTCGCTATGGCTTTGATGCAGTGCCCCGGCTTTTTCCAAGGCCTTTGAAACCCACTCGACTTGCACCAGGTCGCCCGCCTCGTCCCGTTCCAGCATCACCAACGGCCCGCCCAAATCCCCGCGCGCCGCCTGCAATTCCTCCCAAGCTTTGGTGAATCCGGCACGCGTCTTAAAACCCGACATACGCTTGAGGGCATCCAGCCGCAATTGGTTTCCGCGTGCCAACAAGTAGTCTGTTGTCAGCGCATAGAGTCCACGGGCTTCCGGTGTCAGCCCGATTTCTTCCGCCAATCGATCTTTTGCACAATATTGAACAAACAAAAGGTTGAGGCGATTACCCATGGACGCCACCCCAACGCGAACCACCACATACAGACAAACCGCCATGACGCGATTTACGTTCACTCTGGCCAGCATTATTTATTTTGAAACCCGACATACGGGCATATTCACACCCGTTAATACACTTTGACATCGCGTTCACCTTGCCTTTATCACCCGTATATACGCCGCGCCGTATAACCACCGCGGGCAGGATATCCAGACGCGAAGAAATGCGCCGGGGGTTGATCGTGTCTTTAGGTGTGAAGCACTTGCGACACCGTGCGGGCTTTAGGCCTTCGCGAACCAACGGTACGAACGAATAGCCCTGGACATCCGATTGGCGAATGATGCCAATCCCCACGCGCCCCCGGTTCGAGGACAAGGTGTTTCTCCGGGGGTGCGCCCCGTTTGTTATAAGTGCTTCACTATTGGCACGATCAAATACCAGTTGGAAGGGTAAATATATATCGGGCGGGCTGTCAACCCCAACGCGAACAATGATGCAATACAGTTCCTTATGATTGATGTACCATCGTATGTGTAACATAGGCGCGCCGCCGGGCTTCAAGGGCCGAAATGCCACCATTAGCACTCCGGGGATGAAACCCCGCACAAACACGGGTCGTAATGAGCTTTAGGGAAATTCCCCTGGACATCCAGCCAAAGCCAAAGCTTTGACCCTCAAACGCCCCCGGAGCTAATAAGAAATGCGCGCTTCGGGGCGTTTCCGGTTTGTGACGGTAGTTTCAATACCAGTGCAAAGGTTAGTTGAATTAGATATTTCATGTCAACGGTGAGTTATCCACAATTAGAACAGCCGATTTAGAAAGCGCGCGATATCTTCGCCCCAGACATTCAGTGCCGGGGATATGATCAGCAATATAACCCCAAGACCAATGACCACCCGCTTCGCCAATCGGTTTTCAATCGAATGCCTGAGATTGTCCAGGTTATCAACCCATTCCCCTTGGCGTTCCAAATTGCGCGCTTCCATGTCGTCATAAAAATCCGCCAGACAATCCGCCAATGCCCCCGATTGTGCGCCTTGCTCAACGTTCGTAAGGCGACGGTGCCAGCCTTCAATCAATTGTGCACGGGTTTTTATGGCGGGATCCTGCATATGAATTTTTTACCATTCCCCCAATACCACCGCAACAGCATTTCCGGTGGATAAAATTCTGGCACCTCCCCCCGACGCCTCACGGGCCTGCTTGCAGACCGAAAACCTCACTGTTTGCGGCCGCCAGTTCGCGGTGCTCCAGGCATCGCCTCTTAACCCTAATCGGTAACTCTGATTTTTCGGATTTACGGTTTATCAGTTTACGGTTAGTCAGTTTACGGTGAGTGCAGAAAATCACAGCTTTTGCCCTGCAACCAGCCGAGCATCTAGCGGGACTTTAAGCCCTGCTTGTGGTCTATTGTTGATTTTCAAGGGATTAGCGATCAAACACGGCTCTATTTAACGTCTGCTTTGTGTCTTCATGTGATGGCATAATCAATACTGTTTCGTCCATATTATTTTTCGTAAAATCATAGATATAAAACATCTGTTTTTCTTAGATTTGTTAAATGGTAGTTAGAGATAGAGTTAGGCGGCGCAATTTTCCCCACCATTTCAATGGCTTGCCCCCTGTTTTGCGTCCGCGATAGGCCAACACAAACGACCGCGATAGGCCAATAGGATGTCCGCGATAGGCCATGTCCAATGTCCGCGATAGGCCAACAGAAAAAAAGGACCAGGCGCGCACTTATCCACAGGGATAACGCCTGAAATATCGATTTAATGGATTTATTGGCCAATATCGCCGCCCGATTCGATCAAGCAAGCGTCCGCGATAACGGATCACCAGGCCCAGGCGTCCGCGATATCTGTTAATTCATCCTATTGGCGTGGGAAAACCGACCCGCACGTCCGCGATAGGCCAGTGAATAACTCAATTAAATTTGATTTTTTTCGACAAACAGGCGGACAAACCCAAGAAACGCTTTGTCTGGATGCTCTAAAACCATGTTGTTTGCCACCGTCACATCCTGCCATTTCTTCTCTATTGCATAGATGTCGTAGCCGGGTGCCATCTCTCTCGCCATCTCATAGGCGCTTGTGGTGCATTTAGGCGGCTCCACGGGACCGCTCGGCTTTTTCTTAGGTTCCGCCTTTTTCGCCAGGTCATCTATTAAGCTTGGCCTGGTCACGCGCGGCCGAAACCGCACCATTTCGCGCCCATCCTTTGTCCGGTAGGTCATATCACCGGTTTGCGCCACAAGTTCCATTTGAAAATCCGGCAGGCTATCGCGATCAATGATCTTTACCAGTTCGGCCTTGAACTTCCGGATTTCGCGGACGGATCCACATTTGGCCTTCAGCTTGACCAGGCCCACCCACCATTCAGGCTGACGCCCCACATGCTTACGGGCAAGTTCGTATATGCGCCGCTCTAATCCCATTTTAAGCTGGAAGTAGTCTGAATTGATTGTCAGCACCTTGCGATCCTTCACAATCGCCCGAAACATCCATTCACTGACTTTAAGCGTTACCGCTGACATGACTGGTTCCGGCCGCCCTGGTACGTCCTTGGTCTCAACCTTCCAGTTTTCCAGCCAGCCAAACGAGGTTCTAATATTGCCCTCGTCACCGGTTCTAATGGTGGTCCGGATCCGCGTGGCGTCCAGGCGCTTCAAACTATCAACGAACCGCTCATAATGTTCTTTGCCTATCGGCCGCCCGGTGACCTTAAGAAAATCGTAAACATGGAAGCTTACCGTTTGCGAAACATCCAACCCGCGCTCGATCCGCTCATTAATCAACGAACACACATATATGAGAATATCCTTGTCCCAAATCGTCGCCATTCCCGCGGTGCCTGGCTCAACCCGGATCTTGACTGTGCCGTCATCATATTCAAGCACATCATGCCGTGGTTGTTTAGTCAGAGAGAAAAACGGAAATTCCATTAAGTTCTGGTCATCCTTTACAGGCGCGTCAACCAGACTGTCCAAAAATAGATCTACTTGTGTTCCAGCAGACATAATACACCCCCAGGTGGCTAGATTTGGTGGTATCCTACCCGTCCGCGATAGGCCAAGTCAATCCGGCGTTTTCCACAGGCAAAAATCCATCGACCTACCATATATAGTTTTTCCAGGCTTTTTTCATTTCGTGCCCGAAACGCCATTTTTTTGATCCGCAGAAACCCGCCGCAAAGTGCCTGAAAAACGGATAATATCTAATTATGGAAAATTGAGCCGATAACGCGGACGCCCTCCCCTACTCTACAAAGGTGTGAAATTTGACCTTTACCCGCTTTTGGTGTGCGCCCTATTGACAGGTCCAATTTAATCCGCGTATCGTGCCGACATCAAAAAGAAATCTTTTTGATATCTGGGAAATTATGAAGATTGGACCTAATCAATGATACTAGCTATTGGTGGCATTAAAGGCGGTGTGGGCAAATCGACCCTTGCTGTAAATCTGGCGTGCATGCGCGCGCTTCGAAAAGACGTTTTGTTTGTTGATGCAGATCTACAAGCCAGCGCATTGGACTTCATGGCATTGCGGGCAACCTTGGCCCCTGCCCTGCCAGCGCCAACGACCATTCAATTAAATGGTGAGTTCGTGCGTTCTGAGATTTTGAAACAAGCGCCTAAATATGATGACGTGATTATTGACGTTGGCGGCCGTGACACAACCAGCCAACGCGCAGCAATGGCCATAGCGGATTTGTTCTTAATTCCTGTTATGCCTGCCACCTTTGATGTTTGGGCAACGGTAACGCTCAATACCATCTTGTCCGAAATGCGCCAGGCGAACCCAAAGTTAAAAGCCGTCGCCGTCCTAAACCAGTGCCCGGCCCGCGGCCAGGACGCAGAAGACGCCACCAGCGCCTTGATGGATCCGGACACCTACGAAACCGGGATAGAGTTTTCACTGATGAAGCCGCGGATTGTGACCCGCGCCGCCATCCGCAAAGCGCAAAGCGCCGGTCTTGGGATTAATGAGTTTAAACCCGTCGATACCAAGGCCCGCGCCGAAATGAAGGCCGTATATAAGGCCATCTTTTGAATGAACTCAGTTTGATATCAAATTGATTTCTTTTTGCTATATATCGATGAACGGAAAACACCCATGACAAAACTACCAAAGAAACCGAAAGCCGTGCAGCCCAGCGAACAGCAGATAACCGAGCTGATCAATAAAGGGGGGTCCACGCCTGCCGACACCCCACCGGCCAGGCCGCAAATCAAACAGTTCCCCCTGCGCCTACCGCCGGATCTGTACGACAGAACCCAACGACACGGTAAATCACTGGTGCCGACAAAGACCGTAACCACATTTATTATTGAAGCTATTCTCGAAAAACTGGACCGCGACGGAGGTTAATCCAATGGGATATCCAGGGGGTAAATCGGGTGCTGGTGTGTATCAGACAATCATTAATCAGATCCCACCGCATGAAACATATATCGAAGCTTTTGCGGGTGGTGCGGCCATTTTCCGCAAAATGCGCCCGGCCCCCTCTTCTCTTCTAATTGAAAAACACGGACCCCAGGCCGCCGCTCTGGATTTCGAATTTAAAGACCAGGCCACCATCATTCATGGCGATGCCCTGGACGTGCTCGGATCCTATAAGTTCACCGGTCGCGAATTCGTCTATTTTGATCCGCCTTATGTTATGGAAACCCGCCGGGTGCAAAACCGCGATCTTTACGCCTGCGAATTGTCGTTAGCAGACCACAACCAATTGCTAGGCCTGATTTGTCGCCTGCCCTGCATGGTGATGATATCCGGGTATAGATCAGATCTTTATGACCGTGCCCTGGCTGATTTCCGAACCATCGAATATGAAGCCGCGACCCGTGGCGGCATGGCCACGGAAACTTTGTGGATGAATTACGCACCGCCGGTTGCCCTGCATGATTATCAATACATAGGTGATAACTATAGAGAGCGTGAGAACATCCGGAAGAAGGCCAACAGATGGGCCACCAACTTAAAAGAAATGCCAGCACTTGAGCGCCAGGCTATTTTATCCGCCATTGCGGCCGATCCCGCCATATCTGGCGGTGCTGGACTCTCGCACCAGGAGGACCGGCGGTAATGGCAACCTGTCTCGAATGTGGCGATACCCACGAACGCAAAGGAACGTTTTGCAACACCAAGTGCAGCCGATCCTACAACACCAGGCGCGCCAGTCGCGGATCTGAACTCTACGATTTGTTTATGGCGCTTCGTAATGACCGCAAACTTGGCACCGCTCTAAAACTGTACGGGGCATGTTGCCGCCTTTATTCGATTTGGCGTGATGAAGATATTAAAAAAAGAGGGGGTCGCAAATCATGGAACGACCCCCGGAAGATCCTTGCGGAAAAACCCTATTTATCTACGCAGGTTAAACGGCTCTAATTGACATCTATTAGATGTCTTCCAGATATCCGCCCTTCGTCACCCAGCGCCGCCACATACTCAGAGATTCTATGATTATGGAACGCATGAGGCCGCGAATATAAAAAACTTTTCTCAGACGCCCCATGCCGCCAACCGGGTAACAGGCTCGGTACGCGTGAAACGATATCATCCCCATTAACATATTGAAGGATGATTTCATTTTGCAACCGGGCTTGTAGATCTGCCACCCCTAACCAGGGCAACCCAACCCGCGGCGCGCCGAACGTCACCACAGAGACCGGCCGCTGGTTTGCCTTGAGCATCAACGCCGCCTGAAATAACGCCATCGCACCGCCCAGCGAATGACCGGTTAATATGATATCGCGTTTGTGCAGCGTCTCCGTTCCTAGAAGATCATCAAGCCCGGCCGCCCATAGTTCACGCGCGGCCAGGCCAAAACCCCGATGGTGAATACCAAAGTCTTTCGAGTACCAGGGATATGTCCGCATGTCCGTGACGATATCGGAGAATTCCCGCTCAGTGCCCCGGTTGACAACCAAGGACACCTTTTTTCGATGTTCTGGCACCCAGAGCAAAAGAACCGTGCAATGATGACCGCCCACGGCGACCTCATTATATGAAATGAGATCGTCGCCCCAGACGGTGCGCCAGGTTTCACGGCTTGGCGGTTGATATTCCGCCGCGCAACACCTGGCCAACGTTTGAACGGAAAACATTAATCGGGATCCGTTTTCGGCTCCTTCACACTATCGAGCACCGCCGGATCCGCTGGTGCTTCAGGTGTGTCACAAATCTTTGCCGTATTGATCCGGCCTATAGATCGTTCCAGGACGCGGGCACGAACTAACAACCGAACAGGAGCGGGCAGGGCACACACGGTTTCCCTGATCTTATCCACCCGGCCATTTGATTGGATAATCCGTTCTGCCACACGGTCCGCCAACTTGTGCGCGGCCTGGTTAACGGTCGGACTGGCTTGCACAAGGCTGACACCAACCCCGATACCCACCGCGGCAGGAACGCACGCCGCCAACAGAACCAACGCGCCAACAATCACCGACACCCGAATTCTTTCTTCTAATAGTCGCATCTAATAAACCCCCATAATAAAGCGGGCATCGCGCACGAACTTGTTCACCGTGCCTTTTCCGCCCGCGTTGTAATGTTTGAGCCAATACCGGGCCAAGCCCTGCAAATCCGTTGCTTGTGGTAATGGTTCGCGAATTGGCCAATAGCGGAGCCGACAGAGCGCAGTTGCAAAACGCATATCGCTTTCTAGCTTCACCTTTAAGGCCGTGGGGTCCAAATCTTCCCATTTCAAATCTTGATCACTTAATTGCATAAACGCCTTTTCCGCCGCATCTCCCAGATCCGCACGGCGGGCCAGGTACTCATTGGCCAACCATTCAACGGTTGCCATTTCAAATTGATAGAAACTTAAACCAGGTCCATAGAGCGACCGGCCACCGGTGCGTTGTCGGATAAACTGCAAGCCGCCGCTTTCATGCAACGCCGTTCCCAACACCAGGCGTTTAGCCGCCAGACCACCGGGCAATCCCATGGCGTCCAGGGTAGGGGAGACGATCACTTCATAAAAATCATGCTTGTTCATTATTCTGCCGCTCCTATAGGTGCCATCCGATCCAGCTTGTTATTTATTTTTGACAAATCATCGTGAAATTCCCGCCGCCATTCCCGCAACGTTTCCATGGCCACAAACTCTTTAGAGGCTTCGAGCTTGTAGTCAGATAATTCCTTACGAAGCCCATCAACCTGCGCCCGGTTTTTCTCGTCGCCTAAAATAATATCCGACCGGATAGACCGCGCGATTTCGTTAATCGTCGCTATTACCCGTTCGTTCGTTTCCGTTTGCGTTTTTCGGATGCCCCATATCATCCAGAACAACCCACCGATTACCGGTATAAAAATCACTGCAATCCACCAGCCTAGATCCATGACCATTTTATTTTCCAATCGCTTTTTTGAAATCCGGTGCCCGGTCGGGCAATATCTTGCCGCGCCGCCAATAGGGACCAGCCCCACCGGAACGGCTTTTTAATGAACGCTCATAACGACGCCAGCGGGAAGGGGCGTTAGGATCCGCCCAGCGCTCCAACTGGTCATAAACCATATGTTCCATGGCAGCCCGGCTAAACCAAAGTGATCCCATCGGCTGATATCTTTTTGTGAATTTGACCGCTTCCGCCGCGAACCCGGTGTCTTCACCCATCGTCAATTCTCTGATGTTGCCCGATGTCAGGCGCGACACATCGCCGAGGAAGTTAACCACCGGCCCGGCCACCTGTTCGCCCAGGGAGTAACCATAACGATTTGTGTCAGCCAAAACGAAATCCCCGAACATGCCCAGGCCGCCGCCTTGTATCATGGCTTGCATGAGAAATTCCGGGGTGTTCATCGGTTGCGGGTCTTGCCCCTTGCTTAATCGCTTCGCCTGCCAGGCAAACGCACCCATAACCGTTGCCGAAATAAAGAAATTAGAAAGATATCTTAGAGATTTCAAATTTGTATCTAGCTGCAATCCCCGCATGATATGCAAATGGATAATTGAAACCGGAAACGTCTTATACATGGCCACCGAGTTCACCAACTCACCAACGAAGGATCCGGGTTTGGTGCCACCCCGCAATTGATGGCGAACCCGAGCGGATCCAGACGGCACCGCGAATTCCGTTTCTGATAAAATCATTTGTTGCAGCTTGCGCGCAACATCCGGAAACTTTTCGTCCATGGCAACCACGTCCAAAAACTCAGATCCTTTATGGTTCAACAGATCTATGGTGCTCGCTTTCTGCCAATCGCTCGGTTTAATCCCGTAGCGCTCTAATGCGGCTTGTGTGGCCACGGGCATATCGTCAAACATTTTGCCTTTGAAATCGCCCAGGTGTCCGAGAAATTCCAACCCGAACGCCCACCGCCCGGCCTGTGTAAACGGCGACAACCCAGACACCCGCAACGTGACATCTGCAAATAAGTTAGCCCACTTAGGCCCCATGATTTCACCGGTATAGCGGCGCATGGCCAGCGCGGATCCCGTCCAGTTGTCCGCAACCAGGCCCGCGCGCACTGCGAACTTTTGATCTTCAATGGTTTGCGGGATCATCAATTTAAGCAGCTGCGGAATATCTCGGGTCATAACGGGCAAACCGTTGAACCCGCGCGTTATCCGTTGTGTGGCCATATCCCCAAAGATTGCCGGAAAAATGGCGGATCCCAATTGCGCGGATGTTAACATGCTTCGCACCGCCTGAAATCCACGCGCCCATCCGGCATGTGCAGCCACCCGGCTTTCCCCGGTCAATTCTCCATAAACGCCCTGAATGGCGTTAATCATGCCGGTTGACGCATCATGCGCGGCGCGGCCTTTACCGGAAGCATCTAATTTGACGTAATCAATCATGAAAGCCACCGTCGCATCTGGATTAGGCCCTAACACTTCCATGCGCGCGATTTCAGACGCCAGGTTGTCCAGGTGATTATTCATGCTTTCGTATATGTCCGCGGATCCGAAACGTTGCTGGTATGTCTTCCAGCTATCACCATCTAAAAAGATAAATTCGCGCACTTCTTGGTGGGTATTGGCCAGGCCTTTTTTATTGCCCTTTTGCCCGAGCTTCTTTGTCGCCAAGCCGCCGGTTGAAATGTTGTCGTAAGCAACGTGCAGACCATCAACCAGGCGCGCATCGGAGTAGGGCGCCCCAGTCATAGGATCAATCATCTGTTTCCGGTCGAGCAGGGGGAGAATGTAGTCAACCCACTGATTTCTATCCACATCGGCAACGCTCAATTGATCGTGAGTTTGAGGCAACCCCCAATCCAGGCGAAACTTGATATCACCACCCGCCAGGTTAAACCGTTTGCGGGCATATTCCGCGGCCGTGCGCCAGGCCTCACTTGCCAGCTTTGCCGCCTCATCACCGGTACTTTCTCCAAACAGTTCCTTAACCAGGTTGTCCGGATCCAGCTTGCGCGTTAGTCCCGCCCAGCGCGGCCGACTTTCTGATAAAAACGCTTCCGCCCGCGAATGAATTTGACCCAGCACGGCTTTATGCTGGATCTCCACATTGCGGACGCCTGATTGATCAAACACATCACGTGTTAACAACGACATGGCGGCGCGGCCCACGTGTGCGGACTTGGCCACCTTTGCAGGAACCCCCAGGATTGACCGCACCTTATTGAGCGCACGGCGTAGGGCAGGGGTCTTTTCCTCACCCACCCGGTACGCGTCCATGTAATTGCGATGACCAGCGACGATGACCGCCTGTTTAATGCTGTTCGTTCGTTTGCGGGCTGCATCTTCTCTTTGGTGTTTAAGCGCGGCCTGGATGGCGAAGGCTTCTGCCGCTTGCGGATCCATGTTTTTAAATCGGTCTTTTTCTAGGTTTTCCAGCAGATCTTGTGTATCGGCCGCATACTCCTCAACATAGGCAAGATCTAACTCGCCTTGTTTGGCTGCATCACGCAGACACTCGATAATGCTCATTATTTAACCCCCGCACATATGGCAAATGCTTCTATGGTTTCTTCTTCCATATCCAGTTGATTTAAGAGATCCCGCGCCCGGATCTTGACCGGCTCTATTTGTTTGGTGGCCTGGTTCATCTCAAAATCAATCACCACTTCGAAATCATCATTGGCGGCCATATGCTCATGCAGTTCCGCCAGGTTGCGGGCGTAGAGATCCCCGTGTATTTCCGCGGCCCGGTCCATGTCCTGATCGGAAAGCACCGCCGCCGCTTCCCTGCCTTGTGGGTCAACCGCCTGGCCATATTCGCGGCCCAACGGCTGCAACGCCTCACGCGCAGCAACGGCAAAATGATCTAACTGATTTTGTATTTCCCAATCGGGTAGGGATAAATCAATTCCGGCTTCGTTTATGGCCTGGTCCAAGTCATCTAAAAGTTGTTGATTGGCCAGCGCCTCATCATCCATAAGATCGCGCCGCGGTTGCCCGGCCATTTCACCGCGCAGGCTTTCCACCAGTTCATCCGGTGCGATCCGTCCGCCGCCAACGACTTCCGGAAACAATCCGCTATCGCCCAGGACTTCACCCAGACTATCCAGGCTGTAATGTTCTGATTTCCGCGAAAAGAAACCCGGAACGGTCTTTGGCGTGATCCCGATATGCTCCAATTCCGCCCGGTCCAGCGCTTCCGGATGTAAGCCCCCTTTGGCCTTGATCGCGTGAATTAACGGCTTCTCTCGTACAGCTCCGGCACCAATGCCCGGCCCTTTACCCCTCAACGCGTCCAGAAACGGGGTTATCGGGGTGCTTTCTGCCTGTTTTAAGAAATCTGACAATTCACCCGAAAGCCTGCTTTCGGCATTTGTGGTGTTTGCCCACTGGATAGCATGCGCCAGTTGTTTGATGGTTTCTTTCTGGCCATCATCCAGGGCAGGGGAGACGTTACGCACCCGCTCAACGGTCCGCCGCGGCAACCGCCAAGGTGCCGTATCATCCACAACACCAAGCGGATCCCGCGCGCTACCGGCACGCACCGCCGGATCCGCTGTTGCCGCCGGTGTCACCGCCACATCTGCCGGTGCAGGATCTACAGATACCAGTTCATCATCACGCAACGGCCGCCCTTCATTACCGGCCGCCATGGCCTTATCCAGGTTCGCGGCCGCCACTTCCGGATCTACACCGGCCGGAATCATTTCTTCCTGGCGTTGTAGCATCGCCGCCGCGTCTTGCTCTGCCTGGCTGGGTTGTTTTCGGGTTTTGCGCCAAACATCCAGGAGTTTCGTTGTTCCCATGCCTGCAAGCTTCGCAATGGGACTTAACGCAGCCCCACCAGCAGCACCCAATGCGATATTTTGCGCCGCCTGATCCAAACCGTATTCCAACCCGAGTTCCTGGCGGTAGGCTTGCACGGTCGGTTGTATGGCCGCTTCCGTTGTCGCACCTATAGCGCCTTCAATGATAGCGGTTCGCAGAAAACCCGCCGCGGCCGGTGCACCAGCAAAAAGAGTGGCCATCAATGGCGGATCCGTAAACGCCGCACCCATTGACCCGGTGAATTGGCCGAGCGTTCCCAGCCCGTCTGCCCGGTTTCCGACATCTTCCGCGGCCGTCTCTAATTCGCGCGCCTGGTTTCTGATTGCTTGCTCTAGATCCTGGCCACGCTTTAAATCAAATCCGCCGCCCGTTTCATGCAAGTTTACCAGGTCCGCATCAAGCTTTTGCCGTGCCGCCTGTATCGCCCGGCCACTATCGCCCAGGCTTTCAATGCCCAGAACCGGCGCACTTGTCGCTAGCATTGGATTATCAAATTGTTTGCCTGTTTGTTTTTCCACGTCCGCTAGGTAATCGTCATAGGCGGATTTCAGGTTGCCCCATCCAGATATTGAACGATCATTATGTGAAACGGCCGAGAATGCCGCTTTTGTATTCTCGACAAAGCCAGTCGGCGCGCCTTGCAAAGGCATTAGCGCCGCTGATGTTTGAAAATCTCTCGTATTAATCCGCATTTCGTTCTATAAACCTCTTGAGCGGGTGCGCTACGTGCGTCTCCGTGGCGGCCTTGGCAGCCATGGCACCCGCCACTTTATTTTCGTTTTTTGATCCACATTGTTTTGAAGGCCAGCGCGCGCCGCTTATCCATGGTCTTTTCAACAACCACCATGACGCCGTTCACATCCTTTTCGAATTTCAATGTCCGCCCGTCCGTGCCCGTGCGCGTTGACAAACGGTCATAGCCGTTGAGCACATGCCGATAGGTGGCGAAGGCTTCCGGCCCTACCGGCTCTTGATCCTTCGATTGTTTGGCATCGGGACCATGGCTGTTTTTGGCGTGGCTGATCCCGTCCGTATCAATAACGTCCTGGTAGTCCGCCAGATCTATGCCCGTCTCCCCTTTGATCCGATCAACCAGGTACGGGTCTAACGGTCCGAAATTAATTTCTGTGCGTCCGCCGTCAGGTCCTTTGAAATGTCCCTGGTAAACGGCCTCCGCTAAACCTTGCACGATATCGGGTTGCGAATACCCGGCCGGATAATCAGCAGGGGAGAGGGTCACGGAGACAAGCGGTTCATGGCCTTCCGCGCGCCGAGCCTCGTTAACCTGGTGCAAGACGCGTGAAACCGTCCGTAACGTCATATGCATGGGCACCGGATTGACTTTACCGCTCAGTTCGCGCCGTGCCGCGCGGGTTTCCTGGCGGCCAAACAGTTTTCCCTTAATGTGGCGGCCGATCTTCCGTGCCGCGCCCAATAGTTTTAAGTTGGAAACTTCCACCGCCGGTTCCAGTTGATCATCACCCGCGCCGCCTTGCAGGTCCTGATCCCCGACCGCGGCCGTTAACGCGTCATCTTCTTCCGGTGTGTTGATATCCAGGACAAAGGGCTGGCCATCTTCACCGACCGCATAGCGCAACTCGTCATCGCCAAATATGCCGGTACTGGATTCCACCGCGATCATATATTGCCCATCGCCCACGGTGACGAACCGCCCGTCTTCTCTAATTTCCTTTGCACCCATCGGCACCAGGCCGTCCGGGGTTTGCCGGTGCGGGCCAACCATCACGCCGCCGCGCATATCGAATAAATTATCTTCCGTCAGGCCATCCACCCAGTTGTGAAACATCTCTTCGGGAAGCCCGCGCGGTAGGATGGTTTTCTGGTCATTATGTTCAATGACCGTGCCCACGACTTCCGCCACCGCGTCACTATATTTTTCAATGTCTTCCTGAAATCCATCACCCTGGATCTTTTGGGCATAGAGCGCCGCGGCTGCGTCCTGGATAGCCGCGCGTGAAGTGCCGGTTTGATCCGCGCGCAGGGCATCGCCCATATACTCAAAATACGCCCCTTCGACATCTTCCGGCTTTGGCAGGATCCCCTTATTATCCGCCAAGATACTTTTGCCCAGCATCACAGATCGCGCGGTGAGGGGGGCTGACTGCGACAGATCCACCATAAACGCCATATGCGGATCTTTGGTGTTCAGTTCATCCAGGACGGCCGCTTGCATATCGTCCGGCATGTCGAGTTCTGCCAGGTCCGAGAGCACGGCCGTTTTACCCAGGGCGTCCGCTTCCTGATATCTTTTAGATATCATGGTGATTTCTTCCGGAAGAAAGGGCAGGGCATCCCGGCCATAGTATACCGACGCCACCCGTGCCGCTTCTACCCGCGCCGCCACAGATTGCGGGTTTTGGAAATCCAATGCTGAAACCGTTACGACATTGGAACGGCCAGCCCATTCTAGCACTGACACGCCCAGGGCCTTATCCATCTCCGTTTTGATTTTACCGGCGATGTCGCGTTGATTTAATTGCTCTTCACTGACACTCGATTGAGTGCCCAGGCGTTCATCCATTTCCGCTATGGCGCGTTCAAGCCCGGCCGGTGTTTGTTGCCGTGCCGATTGCTGAACGTGAAACAATCGTTCTGCCACGCGCAATTCTTCCGCCAGGTCCGGATCCCCAACCGCGCCTATGGCCTGCTTGGCTTTCGTAAGCTGATCACCAACTGGGTAACCCTTGCCGAGAACAGTAATCATTGATTTCAAATCACCGCGCAATTGCCGGGTTTGGGCTTTGCGTTGCGCATCTAGGGCGCGCAGATCTTGCGCCATTTCTCCGGTCAACAGGTCCCGCTCATCCGGATCCGCAATGCCTTTGCTGTTATTGGCCACCTCTTCCACATAGGCCCGCGCCTGGTCAAACCCTTGCGCCTTTGCCTGATCAAACCCACCAAGCACCACCTGGCGGCGCACGTCCTGTTCAAAATCCAGAAGTAATCCGGTTTTCTGTTGTGGCGATAGATCCGACCGCGACGACAGCACCGCCTCATATTTGGCGGTTGATGCTTCTATTTCGTCCGGGTTGTCCGTGCGCCAGGCGTTTAAGGCCTGATCTCGGTAGGCGTCACCATCCGCCAATAAAACCGCGTTCGCCTGCGCTTCGCTCTTGGTTCTGGCGTTTTTCATAATCGGCAGCAAAGCGCGCTGTTTGCGTGATTGGATGTTTAACGCCAAGTCCGGACGCACGTCCGCATCGACCAGGCCCATGAACTTATCCGCTGACTTGTCGAACGCATCCGTAAACGCCGCCGGGTTATCGGGGTAGGCGAGGGCGTGTTGCGTGATTTCCTCATCAATGGATAGATCCACCCGGCTTAAGTAGCTGGCACGTATCGCCGTGTTATAGGCGTCATCGGCTTCCGTCAGGCGCTCCCGGTATTCAATCGGGTTAAATGCTTCCGCCGAACTGAGACCGGCCGCCTTGCCGTCACGCGTTGCCTGGTCTTTTGCCTTCTGTGTTTTTTCGGCTATGTCCTCTTCAATCAACGCCCGACCGTAACCGGCCACCGCTTGCAATGTCGCCGCCACAGGGCCAGCGTTCGCGCCAACAGCGGCCAGGCTTTGATTGGGCAGGTTGCGACCCTTAACCAAAAACCGACGATTAAACCGGGCAGGTCCGGCAGTTGGTGTTTTGGCCATTATGCTTGAACCTTTGCCCTATAGATGTCCCGGCCGAAATCCAGGAAGCCACCGGCCACCCGGCCGAGCGTTGCGGATCTGCTTTGCTTGGCACGCGACCGTCGCAGCCTGGACGCTGAAATGTTGGCACTATCCAACGATGACAAACCGGCCGCCAGCGTGTCCGCCTCCGCAGCCCCACCGCTTACGATCCCATCCGTGGCCGTCCGTGCGGACCCAACACCAGGCGCGGCCCCACGCGCACCGAAATAGGTGGCGACACTTGAAAGGGCTTCTGCCACTCGAAATTGATTGTCACGCTCTTTAATGGCCAGATCGGCGCGTGCGTCCGCGTCTATCTGGGTTTGTTGCGCCTCTTGTGCCTGTAAATTGGCCTTGTCCGCGTCCGCCTGTTGTTTTGCACCCAACAGATTTGACCCGAGACCCAGCCCCGAAAACGCGAGACCTACGTTAGATTTTGTTGCCAACCCGGTGAACAGCGACGAAAAACCCGTGCTTGCCGCGGCTGTATTGCTTGCCGCCAGCCCGGCCGTTGTTACTCCTGGTGCAAGACCGACTGTAGTTGCTGGTGCCAGGGCAGGGAGGCCCGCCGCGACACCCGCCGCCCCAGCTCCCGCCGCACCGCTTGCACCCGCGGCCGCCAGGCCAAACCCTCCGGTAGCGATCCCAACGCCCGCCAATGCCATGATTGGCACGGCAACCTTTAATGTATTGCTGCTCATTGTGCGATCCATTTTGTTAGTGAGTGAATTTCCGCCGGCTTATCCCCGTAAAGCGTGACCGTGCCGCCTTCATCTTTAAACCAGGTCTTGAACCGAACCTTTTTAGAACCGGTAAACGATTTCAACGGGCCAAACGTGGCCGCCCCAAATGGACGGGAGCGCACGGGCCGCACTTCGCTTCCAACTTGTGCATAAAAATCAAAGGTATTTACCATCTGGATTGCCGCCCAAACGATCCGGTGACGATGGCCAATCACGGTTCCGTTTTGCAGTTCCGCAGCCACCGGCATGGTTTCAAGCCGCCACTCATAAACCAGACCCGCCTCGATGCTACTAATATTCCCCTCATCCCCTAGCGCGCTTAAATCAATATTTCCACCACTGACAACGAATTCGCCCTTATAGGCACCGTCACCCTTAACCCGCACGGTTTGCCCTTCCAGGTGACTAAACCCAGACCACAGGCTTTTTGCGGTGCCGTCCGTATCTGTAAGCGCGCAATCGTGTGAAAGATCATCGGTTAGTTCTTCCATGTAGTACCTGGTAGCGCCGTTAATCGTGCGTTTGATCAAAAAGAAAACCGCATTTCCAACAACAGCCACTCGAAGAACTTCACCAACTGGAAAATTAAACATCGACCAACCGGCTATCTTCTGCGAACGCCGCGTCTGAATAACCGGCACCGTCCCATCATCGCCATTGACCAGGAACACATGGTTTGCCGTGTCTTCTGTCTGGCCTTTGCGCTCATCCATATCCACCGGGCCGCGCATGTAAGATTGTGCCAGCAAGGCCAGATCTTCCGCGCCGTATTTTTCACGGTTGCCGTCATAGGTGATTTCAAACAGGCTTAACGGATCCCCGTTTTTCCGCGCCATGATAAAGCCGGGTGCATCTTCAATCAGGATCGGCCGCACGTTTGCCGCCGGTATTGATGTTTGCAATTGAGCCACATAGTTGGTGGTGGTGATCGGTGTTTCCTGGACGGCCCATATGCCATTAGTCGAAAACAGAAACAGCACATCCGCGGCCAATGTATCGCGGATCGTGCCAAGCTTTTGCCCACCCACGAACGTTTCCCCGGCCTCATCATCCAGGGCATCCGTTGACGTTTCGAAATCAAAGAACGTGCCCGCTTTTGCCGCCCAAGACCCATTAGGATTGGCTTTTGCACCACCGATGGTTTGACGCCCTTCGTATAGATCCAGTGAATGCGGCCAGCCCCGTGATGATGAAAACACCGGTTCCTCTACCTGCCAATCACCAGGCTCCGCCGCTTTTTGATCGGTCAGCTTGTCTGAAACCGTGCCAGTAACAACCGTACTACTGGTCTTGCCGGTGATCTTGACCCGGCCACCGTTGATATAAACCACCCATCCTTGACCGGATGGACTAGCCGGAACATTTGCGAAGTCTCCGGACGTGCTGGTTAACGTCGCCGTCTCGCCAAAATCAACGGATCCGGATGGTGTGCAGGTGCCCACCGTGTCATCTGTATATTGAAACGTTGGTAGGTTTTTCATGGGCAACGGGGATAACGTCCAAACGGTATCATCGCCGCTATTTCGAACAATGCGCCGCGGTTCATGGTCCGGATGCATAACTATGATGGTGTCCAGCGCTTGCGTGTATCGGATGTTCGAAAGCTGGGCAGATGTCCAGGGCGTTGTTACCGTGGCTTTCAGTGCCTTGGTGGTGCCGTCATAGACTTCCACCTTTAAATTCATGATAACCAGCAGATACTTGGCCGTTTCTGAGTATTCGAACTCGACATAGAGCGTGTTATCATCCGCGCCGGAATGCTCCCGGATAAACCGGGATCCGCCGCGGGCACGTAAAAAGCCCGTTGCGCCTGCAATCATATTTTGGATATCTAACGCGCCCGAATAGTAACGCTCTACGTCACTACGAAATTCCAATCCGGGCACGGCACCAGATGAAAAGCTATAGGTTTGCGATGGGGCTTTAATCGGCATGATTAACCGCCGCGGTGTGCATGGAGCAGGGTTTCATCCCGGAATTTGCCAGGTGATGAATTACGCGAATTAATTAACCGGCATCGGGGCAGGGTGATTTTCTCTACCCGTTCCAGGATATTTAACGCCTTTGTGTTGCTTTCCGTTATCGGCTCACAAAAAGCCGCCGCCAGAAATTCAATGGCCAACTGATCGAACCAGGCGGGCCAGTTTAACGGCTTCGCCCGAAATCGATATTTAGCGGCAATCGGTGTGAAGTTCCCCAACAACTTCCGTTCTTCAATATCGTGATCTATTGGCACCTCAGAACCGGGTAGGGAGACCAGATCAAAGGCCAGCCAATCGCCAGGGATGCTATATTGATACTTCCAATTTGCCGCCGGTGTGGCCGCGTCTTCCGTCAGCGTG
>Ga0316203_1000708_pt1 | contig 34076 bp, 24 predicted proteins | sample 6monrhotite_MG_FD_204940 | JGI IMG/M metagenome (GOLD analysis project Ga0316203, IMG submission 204940) | Microbial mat bacterial communities from mineral coupon in-situ incubated in ocean water Damariscotta River, Maine, United States -... | ecosystem: Environmental > Aquatic > Marine >... | reverse complement strand
AAAGTCTCAGCATCAAGCAAAAGTTGAATACGTTTGCGTTGAAGAACAAACTTTACATTAAAGCGATTAGGCTGGCATTTGAGGAATTACAGGTTCTCAAGAACGCTAGTGCGTAACATCAGTTAAATTATGAGGTTAACTGGTTTTCGTGCAGGCACTAATTATCTTTTACAATAATCAATCCATTGGGAAGAATTGTACCCGCAGGTATTTTGAAATAATCCCATTTACCTTTGAAAGTATTTGGTTTGTCAAAAGTGCTTATTCCTCTGGGGCGATTTCTGACTCTTATCCAACCCCCCTCCGATTGTAATATCCGCTTGCCTTGGGGCACCTCGTGGCCTTGTAATTTCTTCTTCAACAAGCTTGAAAAAGTGACTGCAAGGATCTTTAACTTTTTTCGCTCTCCATAGGTTGACAGGAGCAGTATTGCCGAAATAACGTTCTATCTCACCCATTTCGATCAATACATCCTTCAAGACTTCAAGACTTCAACCTTACTCATACTTATCTCCTTGATTGATTTTCTTGTAATGCTAATAACGAGGCTGCAGGAAAATCCATTTTGAGTGCTACGCTTTTCCTCAGCATCTAAATATATTAAAAATTCATTATCACTCAATATATTTATATTTCAATATTTAATTGTCGCTTGCTGCTCCTACTATTAATAACAGATGCCTCCAGCGCTATATTCATCTTTCCAGTGCCTTAAACCTAGAAAAATCTTGTTAACTTAGGAAAAGGAGTTTCCGATGCCAAAAAAACCAAGGATGTACCTGCCGGGTGTGCCCAGTCACATCGTTCAACCTGGTAATGCAAGGTATATCCCGCGTGATGCAACTGTTGGGTAATCGCTACTAAATGTGGATGAGAAAGATTCTCATGTGCCACCAAGCCTTTGAAATCAACTAAAATCAGGGATAAAACTCAATATTTACAGCTAGTTATCTAACAAACGCGCCTGTAACAAAGAGACATTTAGTGCAGTTTCACTCAAAATAAGGAATAATAACGCCCTGAAATCAGACATGCCGAGCATTTAATAGGATGTTTGTCAGAGCCGGTTAACGCTCCATTATTAATGTATGCCATCAGTGGCTAATCTTCCTAAATGGTTGAATATTAAAAAGATACACCAGGATCCACCGATATGCCAATTGATCTCACGATAGTTAAATCACCTGAAAAAGCAAATAATGAAAACGCTCGCCATACATTTTCTGAAAATGGCGGCTCGATTGGCCGTGGTGCGAATAACGCCTGGATGCTTGATGATCCGGAGAAGTACATGTCCTCTGTTCACGCTCGAATTGGTTACGAAAATGGCCAATACACGCTAACCGATTTAAGCACCAACGGCACATTTGTTAATGGTTCAACGGAGCCGCTCGGGAATGGCAACACAGTTGCGCTGAATGAGGGGGATCATTTGGGAATTAGTGATTATGAGTTTGCAATCACTATCCGTGAGGCTGATTTGGCTGGTGCTACCCCCTTTGCGGAGGCCAACGGCACTGACCCATTCGCCGCCAGCCCTTTTTCACAAAACGACCCGTTCGCGGCTCCTGCTGTCCCTTCCCCACCGCCAGTAGAAACACCCCATTTTGGCAGTACAGAAACTGATCCGCTGGCACTGTTAGATAAGGCAAACGCACCCTCGCCCCCCGCTCAGGACGAACTGCTATATAGTAATACCTTTGCCAATAATGGTAATGCGCTTAACGATGCCGTGCAGTGGCCAGACGCGCATGCCGAAAACAACTTGATTCCTGACAACTGGGATGATGACTTGATTAACCATGCCGCACCGGCGGTCGCTACAGCTGACAGCAGCATGGCAAATAGTGGTGCCCTTGCTGCGCTTGAAAATGAGTGCCGAGCCCTTAAGGATCGCAATCAACAGTTAAGCGCCGAGCTTTCAATGCTCAAGAAAACGCTTGGTGAGCACGCCACAGGTAGCCATCAGACAAGCCGCACAGCCACCCTGCCGAACACCACCTTAATTGAGGCAATGGGGCTTGCAAAGTGGAACCTGGATGATGATAAAGTGATTCAAATCAATCGGGTTGCTGGCCAGATGGTACGCGAAACCATGGCAGGGATGATGCAGGTGTTAAGCTTCAGAAAGAAGATCAAAGAAGAGTTCAGAATCAATGTAACCACCATTCAGCCGATCGAAAACAATCCGCTAAAATTTTCAGCCAATATCGAGGATGCGATGGAAAATATGTTCATTAAAGACAATAACGCCTATCAAGCGCCGATCGATGCGCTGCGCGAAGGGTTTCAGGGCATCTCTGAACACCAGGTTGCGGTACTGGCGGGAATGCAGGCAGCATTTCGTGGCATGCTAGAACGGCTTGACCCTGAAACATTGGAACAACGCTTTGAGAAGTATAAAAAGCCCGGGGTGATCCAGCTGGGTATGACACGAAAACACTGGGAATCCTATAAAGATTATCATGCTGAACTGACAGAAAATATGGATAACTCATTTCAACACCTGTTTGGTTATGATTTTGTACAGGCGTACGAAGAGCAGATGCAACGCCTGGTTGCGGCCAGGAAGCCCTCATGAAGATAAATTCCGCCTTTAAAACCCGCCAGGAAGATAACATGCTTTTTTCACGCGCCTTTAAATTTTTATTGATGAGTCTCGCGCTTTTCACCAGCACTGCATGCACCACCATGAACAGCAAGGTTGGCGAAGTGCTCAATCTTGACACCGACCTTAAACTCACCCTGATGGCGGCGGCTGATGCCAATCTTGATGACGACAGGGTTCCTTCACCCTTGATCATTAAAATGTATGAGTTAAAGTCACCTGACATGTTCAGGAAGGCCAATTTTATTGATATTTTCGAACGGGACAGTGAAATACTGGGGGCTGATTTAATCGCTAAACACCGCCTCAAACACCTGCAGCCTGGCGAAGAGCGTCTGGTACATTTTGTACTCGATGAAAAGACAAAATATGTGGGACTGTTCGCCGAATTTTTGATGTATAAAGATGCAAAATATAAATTAGTCATCCCTGTCACTCAAACCAACGTATTTAGCTCCTCAGCCGAGATTAAAGTATCGACTAACCAGCTGACAATGGCTGAACAGGCGCCACCTGAAGCAAATGTGCTTAAATAGCGCACACTGTGGACATAAACCCAGTGTATAGAATAGTAGGATCCATTGGTATTATAAAAATTCAGGCGGGGCGGTATGTCATTAGATAACAAGGTGGTCTGGTCAGAGGGGATGTTTCTGAACCCCCACCATTTTCAGCAACAGGAGCGTTATTTCGAGCGCTACATCGATGGAAAACATTCCACGCAAAGCTCATATGGCTGGGGGATTGAACATATTGAAGTGGACCGGACACTGCTAAAACTCGGCAAACTCTCCATTGCCAGTGCAGCCGGGGTGTTTCCGGATGGCACGCCCTTCAGCTTTCCCGATCAACATGACTCGCCACCGGTCTTCGAGGTTCCTGAAAACACCCTTGATAAAATCGTCTACCTGGCTATTCCAGTTACGCGCCCCGGTGCTGTCGACATCCTCGCAGAAGATGAAAGCCAGGGGCTGGCACGTTATTACTCGCACAACCAGGAGGTTCGGGATGTCTCTATTGAAGGTGGCGATAGCGTTAAAGTGAGCGTCGGCAAGCTGCGTTTCCGTCTGCTACTGGAATCAGACGATATGAGTGGCTACGCCTGCATCGGTATTCTAAAAATCACCGAAGCAAAAGCCGATAAGGATGTGGTGTTGGATAACGAATACATCCCCACTTGCATGAACTGCGACGCCTCTCAACGACTCAGCGCTTTTCTCTCTGAACTAGCGGGACTGATCCAGCACCGCGGGGATGCAATTGCGGCGCGCCTAGCCGACATACAACGCGGTGGTACGGCCGAAATTTCAGACTACATGCTGCTGCAATTGATCAACCGCATTGAGCCGCTCACCGTCCACCTCTCATCAATGAAAGGGCTGCACCCGATTCAGCTCTATGCTGAAGCGATACAGATCTCGGGGGAACTTGCCACCTTCTCCACGAAAGAGAAACGACCACCACGCTTTCCTGCTTATCTGCATGATGATTTACTAGCGACATTTTCACCAGTGATGAACGCACTCAGGCAGAGCATGAGTATGGTGCAGGAACAGACCGCTGCTGCGCTGACGCTGGTCGAGAAGAAATTCGGTATCCACGTGGCCCAGATACCAGACCCGTCATTGCTGCATAGCGCCCTGTTTGTGCTGGCCGTACGTGCAGATGTGGCAGAGAGTGCCATCCGCAAACACTTTCCTGCCCAGGTAAAAGTTGGGCCGGTCGACCATATTCGCGACATGGTCAATTCCGCCATGCCCGGCATACCACTCAAGCCAATGCCCGTTGCGCCACGCCAGATCCCTTATCACGCCGGTTTTACCTACTTTGAGCTTGAACGCAATAACCCTTATTGGAAGGCGCTTGAGAATGCGGGCGGTATCGCCCTGCATATTGGCGGTGACTTCCCGGGGCTTGATCTTGAGCTGTGGACCATTCGACAATAACGCCACTCAGGGCACCCGGGATATAAACCATGGCTTCAGATGATTCAGACAATCAGGATAAAACGGTCTTTAAGCAACCCGTTAACCGCGACGACGGTACGATTGTGCGGCCAATGCCGGGCGGACGGGCTGCCAGTGGCTATGCAACACCTCAACCAGCGACCAGCGACCCGGCCGCGACACCATCAAGCTATACACGGCAACCCAATATTGATCTGCACACCAGGCAGTTTAATAATACTTATGGCCTGAACAAGCTGGTTAATGCCGCATCCGTCTTAATTGCCGTCTTTTGCAAAACCCGCTCTGCGCTTAACCACCCCGATGTCACCGGCCTGCACCAGCAACTCGTGCGTGAAATAAGATCATTTGATGACAGGATGCGCGAAGCGGGTATCCAGCCCGAGACCCAGCTTGCGGCACGTTACCTCATCTGCACCATTCTTGATGAGGCGGTGCTTAACACCCCGTGGGGAGCAGAGAGCGCATGGACACAGAAAACCTTGCTAAGTACCTTTCATAATGAAACGGCTGGGGGCGAGAAGTTTTTTCTGATTCTTGACCGGATGCGCAGTTCACCAGCAGAAAATATTGAAGTTCTGGAGTTGATATATATCTGTATTAGTCTGGGGTATGAGGGCAAATATCGTGTTATGAACCGTGGTCGCGATACGCTGGAACAGTTACGGGATGAACTGTTCCATATCATACGCGCCCACCGCGGCGAGTATGAGCGCTCACTTTCCCCTCATGGGCGCGGTCTGGGCAAGGTGCGTAACTCACTCACCCGACATATCCCGGTATGGGTTGCAGTCTCGGTGTTTATGAGCGTTTTAGTCTTAGGCTACAGCGGCGCAAGGTACTGGCTACACCAGAGCACCGACCACGTCGCTGAGCAGCTGACTGAAATTGCTAACGTCGATACCAGCAAAAAACCAGATCAGTCCGACTCTCAATAATTTTTTGCTCCGGGTAATTTATGAAAAAAATCATCGCATTTTTCACCAATAGCGCCGTTCTGTCCGTCATCGGACTGACTGCCATCGCGCTGCTGATCTGGTTTGTCGGTGCCGAATTCAAGTTTGGTGAAGATAATGTCTCGCCACTCGCCAGTGAAACTGCCCGACTGCTCGCGATTATCGTCGTCATTGTGATCTGGGGGCTTAATAATCTGCGCACCCGCGCCCAGGAAAACAAAAGCAATAATGAACTGGTTGACGATTTACAAAGTACCCAGGAGGAAGAGAACAACCTCATTGGCGATCAAACCTCGGAAGAGATCGCACAAATTGGTGAACGTTTTAGCCACGCGTTAGCGACATTAAAGAAGCTTAAATTCAAAGGAAAAGGCGCCGGAAAGGCGCTCTACGAACTGCCCTGGTACATCATCATTGGCCCACCCGGCTCTGGTAAAACCACTGCCCTGATCAACTCCAGTCTCGACTTCCCGCTGGCCGATCAATTTGGTAAAGGGGCACTCAAGGGCGTTGGTGGCACACGGAGTTGCGACTGGTGGTTTACCAATGAAGCTGTTTTGATCGATACCGCCGGGCGTTACACCACCCAAGATAGCCATAAGGTGGTTGATAGCTCTGCCTGGGAGGGATTCCTTAACCTGTTGAAAAAACACCGCCGCAGAAGGCCTATCAATGGTGCCATCATTGCGATCAGCCTTCAGAACCTGCTCACTCAGAGCGAAGAAGAGCGGCTTAAACATGCCAATACCATCCGCTCCCGTATTGATGAACTCATGGAGAAGCTGGAGATACGTTTTCCAGTTTATTTAATGTTTACCAAGTGTGACCTTGTCTCTGGCTTCTCGGAATTCTTTGAAGACCTTAGCAAGGATGAGCGCGAGCAGTTATGGGGCATCTCACTGCCGGATACCCCACAGCAGTCAGAAAGCCCCGATTTCAACGCCCTGAACAGTGAATACCGGAATATTATCAAGCGTCTCTATGAGCGCGTGCTGTGGCGTGTTCACCAGGAGCGGGATGTCAAACGACGTGCTGCGATACAGGGTTTTCCATTGCAAATGGAAAACTTGAACGCCATTCTCAATCAATTTGTGCAGCAGGCATTCATTAAAAACCGCTATCGTTTTCAGCCTTATCTACGCGGTGTCTATTTCACCAGCGGCACACAGGACGGGACACCGATCGACCGCTTAATGTCATCCGTTGCATCGAACTACGGGTTTAGTCGCGAAGCGGTCACCCCGATAGTACAACAGGGAAAAAGTTATTTTCTTGGCCAACTGTTTCGCGATGTCATTTTTCCCGAGTCCGAGCTGGTTGGCTCAAACCTGAAGTACGAAAAAATCATCAAATGGGGCAAGCGCTCAGCTTATGCCGGGATGGCCGCCATCACGCTCACCATGTCGCTGATCTGGGCTGACAGCTTTGTGCGCAACGAAGGTTACATGCAACAGGTCGCCTTGCACGTTGAAGCGTACAACACCGAGAAGACAAAACTCAATAGACTCTCAAGCAGCATCCAGACGAGCCTGCCAACGTTAAACGCACTCGCCCAGGCCAGCCAGGTCTATGACCAGGAGGCACACCCCTGGCTTTCAACTCTGGGAATGTATGATAGTCATGTGGATGATGCAGCCAACCACGCATATCACACGCAGCTCAAACAGCTGTTTCTGCCAAAACTGATCACCTATATAGAGCGCCATCTGAACCGTGGCCATAGTGGCGGCGACCTTTACAACTCATTTCGCACCTATGTGATGTTCAACAGGATCGACCATATGGAGCCGCAGTTAGTATTGAACTGGTTTACAGCGCGGTGGGACAAAGCGTTTGCAGGCGAGGCAACAAAAAGAAAAGCACTCACGGCTCATTTAACAGCACTGCTCAATCTTGAGTTTGAACCCGCCAAACTAAACCCGCGTGTTCTCAGCGCCACCCGAAATCTGTTACTACGCGTACCCGCCTCTCAACGCATCTATCAACGGATTAGAACCGACCCCGCCTACGCACATCATTATGAGCTGCTGAATGAGTTTGGCGAATCAGTACGCGACACATACGTCACGACACCGGGTGTACTCAAAGCGTTATCCATTCCTGTGCTGTTTACAAAAGATGGTTACGACTCGATTGATTTTTCACCAGAGTCAGACATCATCGCCAGCATCATGAGCGAAAAATGGTTATTCTCTGATAATGGAGATGCCAGGGTAGATTTTATAAAGGATGACCTGGACGAGGTCAGTAAAAAAGTTAAGGATCACTATTTATCCGAATACGTTACTCACTGGAACAAAGTCTACGACGCTCTGGATGTTAAAGCATTTAGTGACCTCTCTCATGCCAATGATGTACTGAACTATTTTATAGACCCGGTCTATTCACCATTGCTATCAATCTTGCATACCACCTCAAACAACACCCAGCTATCCAATCCGCTGGTGGCTAACCTTGCCGATGACAACCAGGATGGTGCCAGCGGAAAAATTGCGGCACTCGCGGCGTCAAAAATAGAATCGACAAAGGTCGACAGAGCGTTCAGAGAGCTCAATGTGATGCTGCGTGACTCTTCAAAAAACCCCGCACCGATCAATGCGGTTTTATTAAAGGTTTCCGAGCTGCAAACATTTGTTAATGAGATTGCGCTGGCGCCTGATCCTGCCAAAAAATCATTTGAGATTGCCAAGTCACGCTATCAAAATGGTAGCGGTAATGCGATCTCTTCACTGCAGGCATTTGCCAATAAATCACCAGAACCCATTCAGCGCTGGTTAAACAGCCTCGCCAACCAGACATGGAAAGTGATCCTGCAGGCGGCCCACCAGCATATCAATGCCGAGTGGAAAACGCATGTATATCAACCATACCGACAGGGGCTCGCTAATCGCTATCCACTCAAAACATCGGCACAGGATGAGCTGGCGCTGCACGACTTTATCGCATTCTTTAAGCCCGGCGGCACCATTGATGCGTTCCATAAAACCTATGTAAAACCGTTTATCAGCATTTCTAACGGCTGGAAAAATCGCATCATCGATGGCTACCATCTTGGCCTGTCGGAAAAGACCCTTAATCAGGTAAGAAAAGGGCTTGCGATTAAAAACATCTATTTTAGCAAAAATGCCGAGATTCCTTCGTTAACATTTCAGTTAAAACCGCACTCAATGCCCAAGACCTATGCACGCTTTATGCTGGAGATTGGTGACAATCGTATTTCATACAGTCATGGCCCTAAACTATGGAAAACATTAAGCTGGACAGGTGACGACGAGCAAAATCGCGTTCGTATTATCTTTGAAGACCTGGATGAAGAACAGCATAGTGCAATCTTTGAAGGTCCCTGGGCGTGGTTCAGACTCTTGAGCCAGTCAACACTTGTCAAGACTGACAAATCCAATGTCTACCAGGTCACTTATGGTATTCAGCGCACTTCGTCATCTGACAGCAGCAAGCGGCACCAGGTCACTTATCAAATCAAAGCTAAAAGTATTAACAATCCATTTAATAACAATTTGCTGAGCTCATTCAGATGCCCCGGGAATATCTAAGTGAAGATTGAACAAAAAACTGGGATCTATGGAAAACTACCCATGCATGGCGATTTTATCCATCGCAACTTGCCCGCTTCATTTATCACACCATGGGATGAATGGCTACAACGCTATATTGCCGGTTCTCGTGAACAGATCGGTGATGAGTGGTTAAATATCTATTTAACCAGCCCCATCTGGCGCTTCGCACTCTCTTCCGGTGTGATTGACGAATACCATTGGGGCGGCATTATTTTGCCTAGCGTCGACCAGGTCGGGCGCTACTACCCATTTTCGATTGCGACACCCCTCCCCACAGGGCTTAAGCCCGCTGAGTTCATATCATCGAGTGACGCATGGTTCGAGTCTATAGAGGAGCTCGCCCTACAAACACTCGATGAGCAATACCAGCTTGATGAACTTATTGAAAAAATAAATAGAGTCGAAAATGACTTTCCGCCCAGCAATCAAAAATCAGGACAGAGCCTTGAGACTGACGCAATACAGATAAACATGACAACAGATCAGAACCTGGCTGGCGCCGCTTACCACTGCCTGCTGGATACACTCTTAACAACCACGCACCATAGTTACAGCATGTGGAGCACACAAGGTTCGGAATTAATAAGGCCCTGCCTGCTCGCTACTCAGGGCTTACCCTCTACCGATAAAATACCCGCCATGATCGACGGCCAGTGGGCCGACAGTGGCTGGGCTCAACCTTACTGCATGATATAGGCAGCTAATTTCAAGTGAATGACATTACAATAAGACGCCCTATCCTGTGGTTCAGCGCAGCTGCAACAGATCCAGGTTCAGTGAGGGCTATCAATGAAGATGCTATTTTCTCTAATACTGAGATTGGCTTATGGGCTGTCGCTGATGGCATGGGCGGCCATGAAGCAGGTGATGTCGCCAGCCACATGATTACTGAATCACTACAGAAAATCGAGCCACAAACCCAGATAGATGACTTTATTTCTTTGATCGAACATAGCATCAAAGGTGTTAATCGCCGCCTGCTTGAATACGCTCATCTCCAGCATCAGGGGCGGGTCATCGGTAGCACTGTCGCTATCCTGTTTATTATGGAACAGACAGGCGTCTGCCTGTGGGCTGGGGACTCACGCCTGTACCGTCTTAGAAACAGTGAGCTAAAACAGATAACAGTCGACCACAGCCATGTGTCAGAGCTGTTAAGAGATGGATTAATTTCGCCTGAAGAAGCTGAGAACCATCCGGAAGCCAACGTCATCACGCGTGCGGTGGGCACCTATGAACATCTCCAGCTGGACATAGAGGTCTTTGATGTCAGAGTAGGTGACTCTTTTTTACTCTGCAGCGACGGTCTGTACAATGCCGTCGGGCACGAAAAAATTCTAAGCTGTCTGCTTAATGATAGCGTGACAGACTCAACTGATTGCCTCATCGAGGCCGCATTGCACAATAATGCAGCCGACAATGTATCCGTGGTACTTGTAAAAGGTACACACAACAGTATTGCTGATTAACTTTATTACCCAACACCCATACACTCATGACTGATTCTGACAACAAAAATGATAAAAGTGATTCACCATCAAGGTCGAATCAATCTGGCGAACAGAATAAAACCAAAATCTACCAGAAACCGCTGCCGTCAGATAAAACACGTATCAGTGGCCAACAGACACAAGCAACTAACCCTGCTGTTGATAATCAAAAAACATCATCCCATTCGTCATCGCCAAGCGAACGCCTCCCCCAACATACCGCTGATATGACACGACTCCAGGCAGCGCCTAAAGAGTCGGCACAGCAGAAAGACCGCAACAATGGGGGTGATAAAACCCAATTCAGAGCACCCTCGTCGCGCCCCGCAGCAGCCAGCAAAACAGCGCCACTCGCCACCAAAAACAAAGTACTAAAAGAACGTTTTATACTGGAGTCCATTCTTGGCACTGGTGGTATGGGGGTCGTTTATAAAGCCAGGGATCGCTTAAAAGTTGAAGCGCAGGATCGGGATCCATATGTTGCAATAAAGGTTTTGAACGAAGAGTTTAAAACACACCCCGAGGCATTTATCGCACTCCAGCGCGAATCACGGAAGGCCCAGCGCATCGCACACCCAGGCACGGTGAAAGTCTATGACTTTGACCGGGACGGCGACATTGTTTTCATGACGATGGAATATATGGTCGGCAAACCTCTCGACCAGATGATCAGACAGTATCACGCCACCGGATTGCCTCGCGATGATGCATGGCTAATCTTATCCGGTATCTGTGCGGCACTGGCACACGCCCATCATGAAAAAATTGTTCATTCGGACTTCAAACCTGGCAATGTGTTTATAACCGATAGCGGCGTGGCCAAAATTTTTGATTTCGGTATCGCACGTGCCGTTGCAAACATTGACCGCCACGCAGAGAGCCCGCAGGATCAGACAGTCTTTGATGCCGGCGGTCTGGGCGCACTCACCCCGGCGTACGCCAGTTTTGAGATGCTACAGGGCAAGACACCGGATGTGCGTGACGATATTTACGCCCTCGGCTGTGTTGCTTATGAAATATTTGCTGGCGAACACCCTTTCGATCGCCTTCCGGCTGATGAAGCATACAAAAAAAATCTGAAACCCAAGCGCATCGCTGATATTAGCAAGCAACAGTGGAGAGCCATTGCGGCTTCGCTCGCATTCAAGCGCGAAGACAGGATTGCATCTGTCGATGAGTTTTATCATCAGTTAACGACCAGGAAAAAACCCAAGCTGCTGCTGACTGCACTGCTACTTGCATCGCTGGGCGGTTCGTTTTTCGCCTATACCCAATTTATTAGTCCCACACCCCCTGAAGCCGCGCCGTCAGTTGATCTGAATCAATTTGAACTTAAAATCAGGTACCAGTTATCTCAGGAAAAGATCGAATCCCTGCTCATCAGACCCAGTTTTTCCAGTGAATGGGAGAAAAATATCTGGCACGAGCTACGTGGATTCAATGAAATGCTAAAGGGCCAGCCCGATGAATGGTATACCAGCACCCGCAACAGGATCTATCAGCTCTATGTTCAGAAAATTTCGCAAATGATGGGTGAGGGTAAACATGGCCACACAAAAACGCTGATAGGAAATGCCTATCGCTATACAGATGATTCAACACTGCTTGACAATGAAACCACTAAACTCAATCAAGCCATCCAGTTAAAAGCCAAAAACGAACAGGAAAAGAAAAAGCAAAGAGAGCAGCTTGCAGAGAAGCAGCGGCAATCAAACTTAAGGCAGGCGACCCTCTCTGCTGAAAAGAAAGAAAGTGTCAATCTATTCAATGTTGCGCTGACCAATGTCAATCGACAACTGAAATGTGTCGCAAAATTGAATATGCGCGATTTCAATATTGCCATTACCAAGCTACGCACACTGGACAATGCCAGATACAAAAAGCTGGCACCTGAATTGACCACTAATCTGGCACGCTGCATCTCTGCCATCGGCAAAAATAACCCAGAACATGCACTGGATGCCAAACGATACGCACTGCGCATCTTCCAAAACAATTCAGCCATTATGGCGGTGATGATTAAAGAGCGGGATGCCTGTGATATTTCAATCGCTGGCCTCGGTTCAAATGGCGACCGTGCCGCGTGCCGGGACAAAATAGCCAGTGGCGGTGAAGGCCCTACACTGGTGGTGATTCCCGGCAGTGGCAGATTAAAACCATTTGCGATTGGCAAGTATGAGATTGCCTATACTGATATTGCGGCTTTCTGCAAAACAACAGCGCGCTGTGATGCCAATAACAACAGCAATCAACACTATCCCGTTACCACCTTTGATATTTCGGCCGTTAAGCGCTACCTGAAGTGGCTCAGTCAACAGACCCAAAGAACCTACCGACTCCCAACAAAGCGCGAATGGATTTACGCCGCCAAATCAGGCAACTACCAACTTGACCCAAACAGAAACTGCCATTTAAGCACGCGCGGCATTGAAAAAGGGGGCGAGCTCGTTAGCACAGCCACCGGTAAACAGAATGGCTGGGGAGTGGTCAATTATGCAGGCAATGTGCAGGAGTGGGTCTATCACACCGGAAAAAAACTGCTCGCAGTCGGTGGTTCCCATAACACATCAATGGATGAGTGCACCGTCACAACAACTGTAGAACATGCCGGTCAAGCCGATAAACAGACCGGCTTTCGGGTTGCAAGAGAACTGGTGGACATATGACCCTGATGATCAAATACAATAAAATCGGGCAACTATTCAGCTCACGCCTGAAATCTGAACAGTGACATAGCCATCTTCCACTATGTTGAATAGTTATAAAATTGGTAAACTAAGCGACACAAACGAATGACCAAGCCCACACCAAGTATGTTGCGATGGGCCAGACCCGCTTTGAAACTTACGATAAATGCGTCAATTTGGAGGAGAGATATGTCTCACTTACCCACCATGCACCACAACACGGCACTATTTTCATGGAAATCGTAAAATTATTCCAGGATGGCGGGCCATTCATGTACCCAATACTGGTGGTGTTTGCGATGGGTGTCGCAATCGCGCTGGAACGCTATTTCTATTTAAGCAAAACCAGTCGTGCGACCAATAAGGTGTGGAGCCAACTGACACCCATGCTCAAGGCATCCGATTTTGAACGCGCCTTTAAGTTAACGGAATCGATTAATACGCCAATCTCCTACGTCCTGAACTATGGTTTTTCCCGGCATAATGACAACAAGCGCCGGGAGATCATTGAAGCCGCCATGGAAGAGGGGATGATGGATGCGATGCCATCATTGGTACAACGCACTCACTACCTTGCCACATTCGCTAACGTCGCCACCCTGCTGGGACTGCTGGGCACCATCGTCGGACTGATTCAGGCCTTTACCGCCGTTGCGGCTGCCAACCCTGCTGATAAGGCCGATCTACTATCCGCCAGTATCTCGGTGGCGATGAACACCACTGCTTTTGGTCTGATGGCCGCCATTCCGCTACTACTGGCTCACTCTTATCTGGTGACCAAAACAGCGCATCTGGTCGACGCCCTGGAAAAAGCTGCGGTTAAATCGATTAATTTAATGATCAAGGATTAACAAGCGACACAGCCCATGAAGAAGTTCGCTTTTAAGCGCATCCAGGAGACAGAAGAGCTCAACATCACCGCCTTTATGAATTTAATGGTGATCCTGATCCCCTTTCTATTGATCACGGCCGTTTTTTCAAGAATGACGATTCTTGAATTAAACCTGCCCGCACTGGATGCTGACAATCAGGATCAGGGGAAAATTGAACTACAGCTTGAGCTCGTGTTGCGCAACAATAGCTTTGATATTCAGGATGCCAATATCGGTCTGATCAAACGGTTCCCTCGCTCCCGGGATGAAACACGCTGGGATCAGTTTACTGACCTGTTAATTGAAATAAAGAGACGTTTCCCTGAAGAGGAAGCGATTGCGCTGTTATTAGAGCCCGATATTAACTACAAAACGCTCACGCAGGTGATGGACCGTGTGCGCAGCGCCGAGGTAGTATCTATATTAAACGTAGAAACTGTCACATTGTTCCCTAATATCTCTATCGGTGATGCACCCGCAGACATCGCCCGCAATGTGAAGAAGTGATCCACGATGACGACGAAACCAAAATTATCTGATCGAACCAAACGCATGGCGCATTTTAGAGCGCTGCATGATCGTGGTGGTTTAAACCTGGTCTCGCTGATGGATATCTTCACCGTACTGGTATTTTTTCTGCTGGTAAGCTCAGGCACTCAGTTACCCAGCAATAAAGACCTGACGCTACCCACCTCTGTTGCCACCAAAGTACCCCAGGAGACGCTGGTAATCACCATCACCAGAAGCGATATTTTAGTACAGGGCGAGAAAATCATCGAAATCTCCCGCCTGCTAGATAACAATACAAGCGTGATTGAGGGGCTTAAAGAGGCGCTGATCTTTCAGGCCTCGAAACAACTTCAGCCTCCAACAGCGGCAGCTGCCGGGCACGCGGTTACCATTATGGGTGATGAAAATATCCCCTATCAACTGCTAAAAAAGATTCTCGCCACCTGTCGCCAGGCTAACTACACTCAAATTGCATTCGCTGCCATGCAAAAAGCCAAAGGCTAGCGTTGATGTCACCGGTTACTTATCAGAGGCTGGCCCTTTCATGGCACCCGCAAAACAGCAACGACAAACCGTTTGCTGTTTTTCTGACACTGGTTCTGGCGCTATTCATCGGCCTCGGCATCTTTTTAAGCTCGATTGAAGTCCCGCAAACCAGCCACAGAGTAAAAGTGGCCGTGCCGGAGCGTATTGCCAGGTTCATCATGGAAAAACCGGAACCGGCGCCACAACCGCCAGCCCCCAAAAAAGCGCTTAAAATAAAAGAAAAACCGAAACCGGAAACACAGCCTGAGAAAACACCAAAACCAAAGCAACCGGCGGTTAAAAGGAAAAAACCGGAGAAACCAACCAAACTCACCGGAAAAGAGCGCACTGCACGTGAAAAGGCAGCTAAAAGCGGCCTGATTGCGCTGAGCAGTGAGCTATCCGATCTCATCGATACCTCCGGCATCGACACCATGATGGGCAAACCACTTAAAAAACCGGGTAAACTGGCAGCAGTCACAACGGTTAATACCGCACTCATCACCCGCGACAGCACTCAGCAAGCGGGGCATATCAATATTGATGCGAATCTGCCGAACGTCAGTCGCACTACCACACTGGATACCCGGCAGCGCGAGGCTGCGGCACAGGCGTTACTCGCCGCCCGGGCTGAAGAGCCCGTCGCCAGCCAGCAGACCGGGAGCAGCGAAGCACAACCTCGCGCCGGTATTCAGCGCTCGGAAGAGGCGATCGCCTACGTCATCGACCAGAATAAGAGCAAATTACATGCGATCTATCGCAGTGCGCGCAGAAATAACCCCGGCATCATGGGAATGATCGTCCTGGAGATCACCATCTTGCCATCGGGTGAGGTTGAAGCGGTCACGATCAAATCGAGCGAACTGAATAATGCGCGCCTTGAAGCGCGCCTTATTGCACGTATCAGACAATTTGACTTTGGCCGTCGCAATGTCAATAAAGTGACCGTGACATACCCCATCGAATTTTTACCGTCATAGAATCACTGTTTTCCACCTGATTCAGGCTTTTTCCGCGACTATATTATGGAGGAAATGGTAACAAATTGAATTTTATCACTAATTAACGGCATCAATTATAAAGTTTCAGCATGGGAAATGACGATACATCCTGTATAATCCTATTTCGAATTGTGTCAGGTGCAGAGACTCGCAGTCAGGGGCTGCTCACTAATGGGCCATCAACCGCCCAATCCGCACCGGCAGTCATGGCGACCGAAATAGTGAGCTAACAAATCAGGCATACGATAAACGAAGTCCCGGGGATCGAAAACCGGAAACCGGGAATTCAGGAACGGGTAAATGGCATCACCAACAATCACTAACATCAACGCGCTGCTGGAACCGCTCTCGGAAGAGAACCCTGTTGGTGAAGATCTGCGCGAAAATACCGCCGCCTCTTCCCGCTACTCAACCATCAAAGATGCGCGTCACGCAGCCAGAGCCGCTGAACGCCAGAACATGTTTGATGATAGTAGTACCGAAGCCACTGAGCACTGGGATAAAATCATCGTGCTGGCCCCTCAAATTCTCACCACTGAGGCAAAGGATCTTGAAATTGCCAGCTGGTATACCGAAGCCTTAATCAGAAAGTCAGGATTTTCCGGATTAAGGGATGGTTTTACCCTGCTGAGGCAGTTAGTTGAGCAATACTGGGAAGCAGGCCTCTACCCGGCTGCCGATGAAGATGGTATCGAGACACGTGTTGCGCCCATCTCCGGGCTGAATGGAGAAGGCAGTGATGGCGTCCTGCTCACCCCGATGCGTAAAGCCGCGATCACCGATGACATCGCACCCGGGCCGTTTAGTCTCTGGCAGTATCAGCAGGCCGTCGCCCTTTCACGCATCACCGACGAGCGTGAACAAGAGCAGCAAGCCTCAAAAATGGGCTTCAATATGGAAGCGATTGAAAATACTGTTGCGCAGTGTTCATCAGACTACTTTGTCGATCTCAGAGATGACATCACCATCTGCCTGACTGAATACAGCGCGTTAAGTGACCTGCTCAGCACTCATTGTGGCCACGAGGCGCCCGCCACCCGCAAAATCGTTGAACTATTAGAGGAGACGCTCAGCGCGGTCAACCACCTTGCGAAAGATAAATTCCCGCTAGAAGAGGTAACAGCCAGTGACGATGATTTTGCTGAAGAAGGGCAGGCAACTTCAACCCACTCAGCCGCTCAAAAAGGGCCCATCAGCTCAAGAGAGCACGCTTTTCGGCAGTTAAAGAGCGTTGCAGATTATTTTCGTAGTGCTGAACCGCATTCACCGATATCATATGTGCTCGACAAAGCCGTCAGGTGGGGCGATATGCCGCTGGATGCTTTAATGAATGAGTTGATCCCGGATGCCGCCTCCCGCACGACTTACAGCTCGCTAACGGGCGTGAAAACAGATGATAACGACTAACAATACAAAACCACATATTGATAGCTTACCTACCTTTACTTTCAACGCCCCGACCTTGATAGACGGGGTATCTACGGAGGAATTACACCATGGCCGATAGCATACATGACAAATTAAAACGGGTCAGAAAACCACGCGTACACATCACCTATGATGTGGAAACCAATGGCGCGACCACGAAAAAAGAGCTGCCATTTGTGATGGGGGTGATGGGTGATTACTCCGGCGATAATACCGAAGGTAAAAAAGCACTTAGAGATCGGAAATTTTCACAAATTGACCGTGATAACTTTAATGAGGTCATGTCAAAGACGGCACCGAAGCTAAATATGAAGGTGGATAATACGCTGGCTAACGACGGTAGTGAACTATCGGTTGCGCTGGACTTTAACACGATGGAAGATTTCGAGCCTCACAAACTTGTTGAACAGGTTGAGCCATTAAAAAAACTGATGGAGACTCGCAATAAACTACGTGATCTTATGAGCAAGGCGGATCGCTCTGATGAGCTGGAAAACCTGCTCGAAGAGATCCTCAGCAATGCCGATACCATGGCGGCACTGTCGGGCGAATTGGGGATTAATAAAGAAGACGATAGCAAGGGTGACCAATAATGAGCGAAAAACAGCAGGCGGATGAGCAGCAAACAGCCGAAGCGACTGAAACCAGTGTTTTAGAGCAGGCGATAGGGGCGACTCAACAGACCCCCAGAGATGAAACTGAGGCCTTACTCAAAACCCTGACACAAGAAGCGCTGAATGGTACCGTCACATGGGATAAAAACCTGTCGCACACCATCAACGCTGCCATCGGCGCAATTGACCAGGCGCTATCAACACAGCTTTCAGCCATTATGCAGCATGAGAAACTGCAAAAACTAGAGGGTTCATGGCGCGGCCTCAACCATCTGGTGATGAACTCCGAAACCAGCAGCCAGCTAAAAATTCGCGTGATGAATATCAGCAAAAAAGAGATCGCTAAAGACCTCGAAAAGGCGGTGGAGTTTGACCAGAGCCAAACCTTTAAAAAGATCTACGAAAGTGAATTCGGCACCGCGGGTGGTGAACCCTATGCCGCTTTAATTGGTGATTATGAATTTTCATCCCACCCGGACGATATCGACCTGCTCAGTAACATCTCGAACGTGGCCGCCGCAGGTTTTTGCCCCTTTATTGCGGCCTCAGCACCTGAGATGTTTGGCTTTGACTCCTTCACAGAACTTTCAAAACCGCGTGACCTGGAGAAGATTTTCGACTCTTCAGAGTATATAAAATGGCGCAGCTTTCGTGATAGCGAAGATTCCCGCTTCGTCACGCTGACTATGCCGCGCGTGCTTGCTCGCCTACCGTACGGCGCTGCAACAAAACCGATTGAGGCCTTTAACTTTGAAGAGGGCAACTTAGACAGTAGTGGCAATCAACTCGCAAGTGAACATGATGACTACTGCTGGATGAATGCAGCATACGCCATGGGCACCACCCTGGCACAATCATTTGCAGAATACTCCTGGTGCACCAGCATTCGCGGCGCCGAAGGCGGCGGTAAAGTCGAAGGGCTGCCCAGCCATGTTTTTACCAGCGATGATGGCGACCTGGACCAAAAATGCCCAACCGAAATTGGCATTACTGACCGCCGCGAAGCCGAACTCAGCAAATTAGGCTTTTTACCGCTATGCCATTATAAACACACCGATTATGCTGTCTTTTTCGGCGCACAGACAACACAGAAACCGAGGAAATTCGATGACCCGGATGCCAGCGCAAATGCGGCCATCTCGGCACGCCTGCCTTACATTATGGCCACCGCACGCATTGCCCACTTTCTGAAAGTGATGGCGCGCGATAAAGTGGGCTCATTTATGGAAGCCGCTGAGGCTGAGGAATGGCTCAACAAGTGGATTAGCAACTACGTTAACGGTGGCCCCAGTCCCAGCGCAGACATGAAGGCACGCTATCCGCTGGCTGAAGCATCGGTTGAAGTGAAAGAGATCCCCGGTGAACCCGGTGTCTTTAGTGCTGTCGCGAGGTTACGCCCCTGGTTACATATGGAAGAGCTGACCGCATCGCTAAGACTGGTTGCCAAGATTCCGGGCGGAGGATAGGGACAACGGGGCTACTCTCAATTTAATTGAGGGTAGCCCCGTTCGTTATCCAATGAGTCACTATTCAGCATAGTGGGAAGTGGGCATGAGCCACTGTTCAGATGGCTTCTGAAATTTGTCAGTTCCAGAAAAAACAGGCGCTTAGCGGTGAAATGAGCGTTTTGCAACGCAAAAATGGCAGATTTCAGCAGAGAGCTGAATAGTAACTCGAATTAAACCTAAATTAATCAGTTGAATCTACTGCGAACGCCTATGGCACAGAACCACCTCTCCCCATCCTCGCAACGCCACAATGGCATCGACCTTGACACGGTACTTGCACAGCCCGCCTATCTGACTAACTTAAGCGCGTTTATCAATGAACAGGATGATAAGAAGGCACTGCGCTACTGCGTTGAGAACTTCATACCCAAAAATAGGCTCACCACTGCGACGCATGCCATGGGTGCCGCCTTTCAGTTTATTGCGGATATTGATGCCGCCATTAATACACAGTTAAACACCCTTATTCACCACCCCCGCTTCCAGCAACTCGAAGCGTCGTGGCGCGGCCTGTGGCTCCTTGTCAAGCAGGTAGATGGTAGCCGGAACATCACGCTCAAAATGCTGGACATCAGCTGGGGTGAGGTCACTAAAGATATCAGTAGAGCGCTTGAATTTGACCAGAGCCACCTCTTCCAGAAGATCTATAGCGAAGAATACGGCACACCTGGCGGTCGGCCCTATGGGGCAATCATTGGCGACTATGAGGTTAGCCACCGTATCTCTGCCAGACACCCTCATGATGATATTGCGACGCTCGCGGGCATGGCACAGATTGCGGCCGCCTCGCTCTCCCCTTTTATTGCCGCCGCTTCAAGCGAACTGTTTGGGCTGGAGGATTTTGCAGGACTTGGGCAGCCGCTTAAATTAGAGGCCATTTTCAAGCAGCAGGCATATATCAAGTGGAACGCATTAAGGGATCAGGTCGATACCCGCTTTATTGCACTGACCCTGCCCAGGGTATTGATGCGACAACCGTACCGCACAACCGCTGGCAGCTATAAGGGGGTTCATTTTTACGAGCATGCCGATGCCGATCGTCAACACCACCTCTGGGGTAACGCCTGCTACGCCTTTGGCGGCCTGCTCATCAGAGAGTTCCAGCAGGTTGGCTGGTTTGGCCATATCAGAGGAGCACCACGTAATTATATTGCCGGTGGGGTGGTCACCGGGCTCCCCATTGATCACTTTGATACAGAACCGGACAAGATTGCCTATAAACCAGCCAGCGAAGTGATCGTGACCGATGCACTGGAGAAGGTCATCAGCGAGCTGGGATTCATGCCACTATGCCAGGGCTACCTCTCTCCCTGTGCAACATTTTACAATAATCAGACCCTGCATCAAGTGCCGTCGTATCGCGCTGGCGATGCACACATCAACGCTAAACTCTCAGCCATGCTGCAGCATGTGTTATGCGGTGCACGCATTGGTCATTACATTAAAGTGATGATGCGGGATAAGGTAGGCTCATTTGCCAGTGCCGAGCGGTGTGAGCAAGCACTACACAAATGGTTACACACATACACCTCAGACCAGGGAGATCTTAACTGGGAAACCCAGGCGAGATACCCGCTCAAACAGGCCTCTGTCACGGTAAAAGAGCACCCATCGAAACCGGGGGAGTATGTTTGTGTGGTTCGTTTGCAACCCCACTACCAGCTCGACCAGATGGTCTCTGAACTGGAGCTGGTCACCGAGCTTGCGACGTTAAAGCATTAAACCATGGCGCGCATCGATAAAACAAAAAAATTACGGCCATCGGTTCTCGACCGCCTGTTTGACAATGAACCTCATAATCAAAGCGAACGCGACCTGGATGATCACCAGTTGCTAAGAGCCTTACGCGCCAGCATCCGGCGGGATCTGGAAAGTTTACTGAACACCCGCTTTCACATCGCCGAACCCAGCGATGCATTCCCGCAATTGGGCAACTCCTTACTGAATTATGGCCTGCCGGATCTGGCCACCGTGAATATTATGAATATTGAGACAAGAAACGAATTCATCAGGGCGCTTGAGAAAACACTGCAATACTTTGAGCCCCGCTTTAAATCTGTAAAGGTCTCTTTTCTCGAACATGATGATCATACTGATCGTACCTTGCGATTTAGAATCGATGCGGTCATCTATGCAGACCCGCTGCCCGAGATTATCGTCTTTGATTCTATCTTTGAGTCCGTCACCAGAACAGTAAATGTTAAGGAAATTAGCTATGGCTGATGAACTGCTTCCCTATTATGAAAAAGAGCTCGCCTACCTCCGTCAACTCGGCGCCGAGTTTGCGAAAGAACACCCCAAAGTGGCCGGCCGCCTGGGGATCAATAACGACACCATTGAAGACCCGCACGTCTCTCGCCTGGTCGAAAGTTTTGCCTTTTTAAATGCACGCACACAGCACAAGCTTGATGATGACTTCCCTGAGCTCAGTGATGCCTTGCTCAGCGTGCTCTACCCACATTACCAGCGGCCAATTCCCTCCATGTCTATCGTGCAATTTGAACCCGATGAAGAGATGCTCGATGCACGCTATACCATCCACAAAGAGACATTATTAGAGACAGAGCAGTTCAATGGCGAAAACTGTCAATTCACCACTGCATACGAGATTGAATTACTGCCAATTAAAGTGGATGCTGCCACTTTAATTGGCAGTCCTTTTTCAACCCCTGGCGCTGACAATATAACCGGCGCCAGCAGTGTATTAAAGCTGTCGTTATCAACCTTTTCCGAAGAGATCCACTTCTCCGAGCTGTCGCCCGAGAAGCTCCGCTTTCACCTGAAAGGGCAATCCCGGCATATCAACCCGCTGTATCAAATGCTGTTGGGTGGCTGCCTCAATATCGCACTTAAAAGCCCTGTCGCAAACAGCCCGCTCACCATGCTTGGGCCGAAAAAAATTAAACCGGTAGGGTTTGATCCGAACGAAGGGCTGTTGCCTTATCCACCCTCATCTTTTATTGGCTATCGGCTATTAACCGAGTATTTTACTTTTCCTGAAAAATTCATGTTCATTGATATTTCAGGGCTCAGCGGCAAAATACCGGCACAGACGGGGAATCAGCTCGATTTATATATTTACCTCGATACGGCCAATGTAGAGCTGGAACATAACGTCTCAAAAGAGACATTTTTATTAGGTTGTACCCCTGTTGTGAATCTTTTTTCACACACAGTCGATCCAATACGGCTGGATCATGTACACCATGAATATCAGATTATTCCTGATGCCCGCCGCCCCACCGGCTATGAAATTTACGCCGTCAATGATGTCGTTGCGACCGCATCCTCTGGCCAGGAGGAACACTACACCCCTTTTTACGGGCTCAAGCATGAACAGCAGACATCCGATACACACGCATTCTGGTTCGCTTCGAGAAGAGCTGCCAAACAAGGTCTTTTTGATCGCGATGAAGGGACGGATATGTATTTATCACTGGTGGATCTCGACTTTAATCCGAACTACCCAGACGATCGAACCATCACGCTCAAAACGACCTGCAGCAATCGGGATCAGCCATCAAAGCTGCTCTTTACTGCCGACCAACCAAAGTTACAGTGCAGCAATATTGCACCGCCCTGCCATCGCGTGCGTTGCTTGATGCCATTCACTCGGGTCATTCGGGCACCGCTGCGTAACCATGCACGCTGGCGATTAATCTCACACCTGAGCCTGAACCACCTGTCGTTAACCGGTGGCGATGACGCGACCCAGGCATTACAGGAGATGCTGCGTTTATACGACTTCCAGGAGTCCGCTATCACACAGACAGTGATTGGTTCCATATTATCAGTCCATACCCGGCCGATCAGTGCACCATTAGAGATTGATGGCCGCGCCACCATGTGTCGGGGGATGGAAATAGAGGTCGCACTGGATGACACGCAGCTGACAGGGAGTAGCGCCTATCTGTTTGCCACTATATTGGAGCAGTTTTTCGCCTTATACTGCTCAATCAACTCGTTTACAAGGCTACTGGTTACCACTAAAAACAATGAAGGTTATTTAAAGAAATGCCCACCAAGAGCTGGCGAAAAAGTCTTTCTGTAATCGAAACACTGACGGCGCGCCCTGACAGGTACAACTTTATACAGGCCGTACGCCTGTTAGAGCGCTCGGCTGCGTTTAATCACCAGGAAGGCAGGCAACAGGCCAATAAACCCGTTGCACAATTCATGCAGCCTGCGACTGAATTTCTACGCTTTCAGACGCATCAATCGCTGGCATTCCCCCCATCTGAAATAAAGGCGATCACGCAGAGAACTCACCCTGATAATCTGCGCCAATGGGAGATGGTGATCAATTTTATGGGCCTGACCGGTAGCAGTGGCTACCTACCCTTTCACTACACAGAGGTGGCCCTGCAACGATTAAAGCTCAAAGATAGCTCTATGATTGATTTTTTCAATCTCTTCAACCACCGTGTTATCTCACTGTTTTATCAATCTTCATGCAAATATCATTTGCCCATTGTGTACGCAAAAAAACGACTCGAGTCTCTCGATGACAACAGCAGCGATAATTTCACCCAGGCACTGCTTTCACTGATTGGTTTTGGCACAAAAGGTATTGGCAACCGCTTACACATCAAAGATGAATCACTCCTTTTTTATGCCGGGCTACTCACAGAAAATGTACGCACAACCTCTGGTTTAAAACAGATTCTACAGAATCACTTCTCCATTCCGGTTGAAATAGAGGATTTTATCGGGCAATGGCAGCCCCTTATTGATGACGTGCGCACACGACTCTCAGTTGAGCGTAGCATCGCACAGAACAATGGCCTGGGGAAAAATGCGATATTAGGCAGCAAAGGGTGGTACGTGCAGGGGAAAATACGCATCATATTGGGCCCACTCAATAAATCACAGTTAAGCACCTTCTCACCCGGCACCCGCACCTTAAAGGCGCTCAATGAGATTGTCCGCCTTTACCTCGGCATTGAGCATGAGTATGAGTGTGTGATGAGAATTAAACGACGGGATATTCCGCAACAGGTCGGCCTCTCATCGCACCAACCTGCCGTTGTTGGATCTAATACCTGGCTATCCAGCAAACCAGCACCAGAAGAACGTGATTTCGCATACCACAACAAAACAGTAGATATTCCGGTTTCGCACCGACGACTTAATTAGCTGTCACAACCACTAGGGGGTGTTAACAATCATTTTGACAATCCTGTTGTGCCTGAAAAAGCGTCAGGCAAGGCGAGAGGAGAGAAATTTGGTGATTCCAAATGAACGACGAACAACGCAGCCTGGGGGTTTTTCAGGCGCAACCCGAAGGGCTGGCGCTCATTTTTCATCCCTCGGCGTTGTCGCTCGCTCATGTGGAACAACCACACCACGCTCGCGCCGCCTTGATGGATAAAAAATGAGCGCCAGCAGGACTGTCAAAATGATTGTTAACACCCCCTAACAACCCAATAAAAACGAAATGCTTTCTCAGCCCGAAATTACTATAATCACTGTATAATGAGATTTTTTCACGAGCAGTGATTTTGTTCTCTGGCAAGGTTTAACGCCGCCAGAGGGCAAAAGAGCAGTCGTGCAGAGGTCTCATAATATTATTAACTGCGAGGAATAAGATGGTAACCATTGACCTGAAATCACTTGTTGGCAGATTGAACGAACCATCTCGCAATGCCTTAGAAGGTGCCGCAGGGCTATGCCTCGCCCGCACCCACTATAATGTTGAGATTGAACACTGGTTACTGAAATTGCTGGAGATACCTGACAGCGACCTGTTAGCGGTACTTGAAAAATTTGAGATCAATCTGGGAAAATTCACGCAGGAGCTCAACCGCGAGCTGGATCGAATCAAGACAGGCAATACACGCGCACCAGCCCTCTCCCCAACCATCGTTGATATCACTAAAAACGGCTGGATGCTCGCCTCCGTTGAGTATGGCCACCCTGTCGCCACATCGGCCCATATTCTGGCCGCACTGATGCTGGATGATTCCCTTCGAAGAAGCACCGAGGCCACCGCTGGCGAGTTAACAAAGATGCAGCCCGAATCCTTGCGTGAAGTGCTGCGCACCGTTGTTGGCTCAACCAGCGAATCCACCAGCGCCGCCGTTGGCGACACCTCCAGCACAGAAAACCCGGCATCACAGGGCATGCCAAGTAAAACACCATCACTGGACAAGTTCACCATTAATGTCACTGAAGATGCTAAACAGGGCAAAATTGATGCGGTACTTGGGCGTGATGAAGAGATCAGGCAGATCATCGATATTCTCACCCGCCGCCGCCAGAACAACCCCATTCTCACCGGCGAGGCGGGCGTTGGCAAAACAGCGGTAGTCGAAGGCTTTGCACTGCGCATTGCCTCAGGCGATGTGCCCGCGCCATTAAAAGGTGTTTGTGTGCGCACCCTTGACCTCGGCCTGCTACAGGCGGGTGCCAGTGTAAAAGGCGAGTTTGAAAACCGCTTAAAATCGGTTATTGCCGAAGTAAAGGCCTCACCACAACCTATCATTCTCTTTATTGATGAGGCACATACACTCATTGGGGCGGGCGGCAAAGAGGGCCAGGGTGATGCCGCCAATCTGTTAAAACCGGCGCTCGCCAGAGGCGAACTGAGAACGATCGCCGCGACCACCTGGGCTGAGTATAAAAAATATTTTGAGCGCGACCCTGCACTCACCAGGCGCTTTCAGGTGGTCAAGATTGAAGAGCCGGACGAAGAGAAAGCGATCAATATGATGCGTGCCATCTCAACCATGCTGCAGAACCATCACGGCGTACGCATCATGGATGAGGCCATTATCGATTCAGTCCGTCTCTCCAGCCGCTACATAACTGCGCGCCAGTTGCCGGACAAATCCGTTAGCCTGCTGGATACCGCCTGTGCACGCGTCGCCTTAAGCCAGAGTGCCACACCTGCCGCGATTGAAGATACCCGTCGCAGTATTGAGCAGTGCAAGACAAACATAAAATCGCTTGAACGGGAAAATGCCACCCATGGCCATTGCGAAGCCAGAATCGCGGAATTAACGGCCCAGTCAGAGAGTCATGCCAGTCGGCTGGCCATACAGGAAATACAGTGGGATAAAGAGAAAACGCTTGTAGAGCAGATTCATCAACGACAAAAACAGATCGAGGATGATTTTCATGCCCAGTCAGTCAACAGCGAGGCGTTGAGCGATCAACAAACAGCCAGTCTGCTAACCGACAGTGAACGAGAGACCATTAAGGGTGAATTGCAGACACTCATGGACAACCTGACAACGCTACAGGGTGAAGAGCCGATGATTCAGGTCAATGTCGGTAGTCAGGCGATCGCCGAGGTCGTTGCCAACTGGACCGGGATACCGGTTGGCAGGATGGTATCCGATGAGATTCAGGCAATCCTGACACTAGAACAGACACTGGAAAAGCGCGTTATCGGGCAGTCTCACGCACTCGGCAGCATCGCGGAAAATATTCGCACCGCACGCGCCGGTTTAATGGACTCAAGAAAACCGATCGGGGTCTTTCTAATGGTTGGCCCCAGTGGTGTCGGCAAAACCGAATCAGCCCTCGCGCTGGCGGATACACTATACGGCGGCGAACAAAACATCACCACCATCAACATGTCCGAGTTCAAGGAGGAACATAAAGTCTCGATGTTGCTCGGCTCACCTCCCGGCTATGTTGGCTTCGGTGAAGGCGGTGTACTGACTGAAGCGGTGCGCCGAAAACCGTACAGTGTGCTACTGCTTGATGAAATGGAAAAAGCGCACCCAGGCGTTCAGGACATCTTTTACAACCTGTTTGATAAGGGCACCATTAAAGATGGGGAGGGTCGAGACATTGATTTTCGCAACACCATTATCATCATGACCTCTAATGCGGGTGAAGAGCATATCCGTGCAATTTGTGCTCAAAGTGAGGAGCGACCCGACTCGGAGGTGCTACTTGATAACTTTAGGCCCCAACTGCTCAACTACTTCAAACCCGCTTTTCTGGGTAGAACAACCGTCATTCCCTACTATCCACTAGGCGACGAAGACTTACTGAAAATATGTAAAATCAACATGAACCGAATCTCCAAACGTGTCAAAGAGCACTACAATGCAACGTTTAATTACCCTGAGGATCTATTGCTGCACATTCTCGCACGAAGCCAGGAGGTCGATACCGGCGCCAGGAATATCGAAAACATATTAAGCCGCACGTTATTACCCGAGATGGCAACCGAATGTCTGTCACGTTTATCGGAGAACCAGGAAATCAGCGACATTACGGTAGCGGTATCAGAGGATGGACAGTTCACCTACAGTATTTCATAGCAAACCAGAGCCGCAATATGAAATCATATAGCATCGATAAATAAAAACCGTACCATTACTTTTCAATGCCCGCCACACTGTGGCGGGCACTGCTCATTTAGACGTAAAATACTTGCCATATTGAAAACCCGCATGCGTTATCTTTTAGTTATCACAATAAGCCTGTTGGCATCTTCAGCGGTATACTCCTCACCTGAAGCGGCTCGGGATAGCCATACACGGGCCTTAGATAAAACTGACCTGGCCCATCAGGCCTTTTCAAAAAACTTCCATCAAAAACTATCACAGGAAAAAGGAAACAGCAGCACAAGCCATACGATGGCATCTTTAGAAAAAGCGGCTCAATTATTAATAACCAATAAAGATGCCGTCATGGCGGTTAATTTAATCATTAGCAACATGCCCCTATTAGAGGCTAATTACGATCACCCCAAGACCGTTCAATTTATCGAAATTTTATTAGCGCAAAATGAAAAGGGCTCCGCTGAAGTACTATACGACTTAATAAAAGAAGATGGTGACCAGTTGCTCTTCTCAAATTCATCATACCTATTTTCCACTTTTGAGTTTAAACGAAACAGGTGGAAGCGGGCATTGGAATATCTATCAAACAGCACCGCTGATTTAGCTACCAGGGATTATCATAGCGCCTTACTCATGAAAGGAATCTCACAGCAGCGCCTGGCACTGCACCGCAGTGCGATTGAAACATATGAGTTGATACCACCGTCATCCAGTGAATACCTTGTCGCCAGACTAAACCTGGCAATATCAAATATCCGTCAAGGCTGGTGGTCAGAAGGACATACCATCATCGAACGGGCTTTGAGTGACCCTAAAATTCAAAAAAACAGAGAAGCAGTTAACCGCATCTATTTAATACTAGGGTACTCACTGATAAAACAACAATACTTTAGAAATGCCAGGGACGCCTTTAGACACATCACCATTGATAGCAAATATACCAACAGAGCCCTGCTTGGCATCGCTTTAGCCGCAGCAAGCCAGGAGGAGTATAGCGATGCACTCAGTGTGATCGCTACACTTAAAGAGAAGCAATCCTATGACCTGCCTACAGATGAATCATACCTGCTTTCACCCTATTTTTATGAACAACTATCCCGCTCAGCCACTGCATCTGCCGGCTACTTTGAGGCGATCACTTACTATCAGGAGAGAATAGAAGCGATCAAGGCTGCCATTCATGCCGACACTTCACCGAGGGAGTACCTGAGCGACGCTGCTGAAACCATTTACGTTAACAACATTCCAGTTAAAATATCGCCAGATGTGCCGCAATTTTTAATAGACAACTACCGACTACTCGACAGCTACAGCCTGCATGTGAAGAACATCAACAACAAAGCACTAACAGAAGCGTTTGAACAACTAAAGGAAAAATATGAGGCTACTATCACAAAAATGGTCGATACGATTCTTGAACAGCGAGTCGTTCATCTGAATAGCTATATGGATCAGGCTCGCTATGGTCTGGCCAGGCTTTATGATAGCAAGCAGGATCGCAACTAATGTTAATCCGCCATATTGTCATCGCAGTCATAGCCACTGCGCTACTATCATCCTGCACAAACACTGATGTCAGGCAGGCAACACTGCATGACATTGACAGGGGTGGTGCACAGCAGGACTTGCAGGACAGCACCGCTACAACAAAATCAGATGATGATATCCGTTCTGCGTATGAAAACTATCTAAAGCACGCATCAAAAAATGATAAATCCAGAGTCAACGCGCTCACTCGCCTTGCTGAACTGGAGTTTGAACTCTCTGAAGAGATGCTCAAAAACAATGAAAATGAGGCCTTATTAAACAACAAGCTATACAATGAAAAGCTCGATAGAACCATCAGCCTGCTAAACACCTCCTTACAGGACTACCCAGGCACAAAGGGCAATGACAAGGCGCTCTACCAGTTGGCAAAGGCTTACGACCAGAAAGGTGAAATAACACTAAGCCACAGGACAATGGAGAAGCTGGCCGAGCTCCACCCAAAATCAAAACACTATATTGAAATTCAGTTTCGTCTTGCTGAAGCTGCATTTAGCAACAAGCAGTACACCGTCGCTGAAGACAAGTACACTGAAGTGATTGGCTCAAGAAAAAATAATATTTTCTATGAGAAGTCACTCTACAAACGAGGCTGGTCGCGGTTCAAGCAAGAGTTCTATACTGAAGCCGTCGATGATTTTTCCCACGTAGTGAACCTCAACAGATTTGAAGATTACGAAAATTTAACAGCCTCAAAAAAAGGATTATTTGACGAATATTTTCGCGCAATCGGCCTCTCTTTTTCCTACATGGGAGGACACGAGGCGCTCAACCATTATTTTGCAGGCAACAGTGAGTTCAACCATATTTATTACGCCTATTTGAGTCTGAGCGATATATACCTAAAAGAAGAGCGAAATAGTGACGCAGTGAATACATTAAACTATTTTGCTAAAAACAACCCATATTCAACTCATACACCGCTCGCGCTATTACAAGCCATTGAAATCTGGAAATCTGCTGGCTTCAGCGTGCAGATGAATATCGCTTTAGAAGCCTTCTATGCCAACTACCAACCCAATAGTACTTACTGGAAAAACCATAAAAACATAGACAAAAAAATATTTAACCAAGTACAGAACAGGTTAAAAAAGCATATTTTAACATTAACCGCCAATCATCATCAGCAGTACTTACAGGAACTCTCACTTGTTGAATATAGCCATGCTGAGCGCTGGTACAAAAACTACCTGAAACATTACAGCGCTTCATCGCACAAAGACAACATCCACTTTCTTTACGCATCCCTGCTTTCCAAAAACAATCAACATGCTAAAGCACTCTTGCAGTACGAGCTTGCCGCATACGATGAAAATATTATTATCGACAAAAAAGCAGCCTACGAGACGATACTATTAAGCTCTGAACTAATAGAATCGCCCGCTGGAAATAGCCACCAGGATGCTCACTGGATAAATAAGCTCATCCACTACTCAACACTTTATAGCCAGCAATATCCAAGCGACCCAAAAACCATCAGCATTATTTCGCATGCCAGTGAAACCACCTACAAAGATAAGCGCTACAAAGAGACTATTGCATTAGCAGAATTAATTGCTGGCACAGGAAATTTAACATCCGGACTAGTAGATAATATTAATGCTTTAAAGGCTCACTCACATATAAAACTTAAGCAATACCCGCCTGCGGAAAATATCTATCGTGCGCTGCTAAAAAGCAACAACCTGACCTTAAGCCAGCAGTCCTCATTTTTTGATGGTCTGGCCCTGTCAATTTATTATCAGGGGAAAACAGCGGCTGACAGTGGAGAACTGGATGAAGCAATTCAGCACTACGCGCGCATTAATCACTCGGCACCTAAAAATCCTACCGCTGCAACTGGCTTATATCATGCCATTACATTAGCCATGACAAAAGAGTACTGGCAACAAGCCATCGGTTTTATAAAATTGTTCCAGCGTCAATTCCCACACCACCAGCACGCACGGGATGTCTCAAAAAAGCTAACCGTTATCTATCTGAATTCAGAACAGGACATTGCTGCCGCTCGAGAACTTGAAAAGCTCTCAAAGCCAGGGCGGGACCAAGAGTACAGCATTGCTGCGCTGTGGAAGGCAGGCGAACTTTATGAAGCCAATAAAGACTATCACTCTGCAATTCGCACCTATACACAATTTTCAGAGACCTATACCCGCCAGTTTTCACAACAGATGGAAGCGATGATGAAACTGGTCGCGCTTAGCAAACTCATCGGTGACACCGATAGAGAAAACGCCTGGCACGAAAAAATCATTCAAGTGGATAAAGCAATGACTTCATCACTAAAAACAGAAAGAACGATGTTCATCGCATCGACAGCGGCACTGCATCTGGCAGTTAAAAGCCACCTTGAATTCTCAGATATAAAACTGGCACTACCACTCAAAAGGCACCTCAAACTGAAAAAGGCAGCGATGCAGAGTGCGGTAAATCTATACGGAAGGGCAGCCTCTTACAGCGCGATAGAGACCGCTACTGAGGCCACTCATCAAATTGGCAATATATTCAATGAATTTAGCCAGGCATTGCTACAGTCAGAACGCCCCAAAGAGTTAAACAGAGACGAATTAGAGCAGTACCAGTTTTTACTGGAAGACCAGTCATTCCCTTTTGAGGAGAAGGCGATTGAGTTTTACGAAACAAACATGGCCCATATAACAGATGGTATTTATGATGAATGGGTGAAGAAGAGCCATGATCAATTAAGGCGCTTATTCCCGGTACGCTACCAGCGCGAAGCCAGACTCGATGGATACATCAATGTATTACACTAAATCCCTGACAATCATCTTATTGCTATTGGCAACAGGGTGCAGCACATCGCCCTCCAACCTGAATTCAAAGGAATCCATTAATATTTCTAATGCCGAGATATCACTCTACCGCGAGGCGATTACCGCGCTTGGTAACAATCATTTAGATAAAGCGAAAACCGGCTTTTTAAAAATGAGCGAAGCCAAACCGGGTCTTGCCGGGCCCTGGGCCAACCTTGCACTCATCTACATTAAGCAACAGCAATATAAAAAGGCAGATAATGCCGTTAAGAGAGCACTTGAAAATAACCCGGAAATGCCTCAGGCACTTAATCTTGCAGGGGTCATTGCAGAACAGGAAGGGCGCATTGCTGATGCCAGAGAGCTTTATGAAAAGGCACTGACCAACAAACCTGATTATGCAATAGCGCATTATAATCTGGCCCTGCTCTTCGATGTCTACCTGCAAAACATATCAAAGGCACTGCTACACTATCAACAGTATATGATCTTTAGCGGTGGTAACGATAAAAATACCGCGCTGTGGATCAAAGAACTAACGTTCAACCTGGAGAATAGTGACTCATGAATACAGCTCGCTTATTCATCATAGTGCTACTCATGACACTAAGCAGGGCAACCATTGCTGAAGATGCGGTAGAACTCGAGACCACCTTTATCAAGGGCAATAAAGAGCTGCCACAGATCATCTATATCCTCCCCTGGAAATCGATAGAGAAGATAAACATCAAACAGGAAAAACTCGTATTACATAGCCTTTTTGGCGATATTTTTGACCCTGTCTCCTCAAAAGACCTTGCGCAATAATCCATGCAAAAGGCGTTTGAATGGCTGTCGGGCTTACAGATTTGGGGCTGGATGTGAGCAGTTTTGATATAGGTCTGTTGCCCTCCGGACATCTACACGGTTTCTCATCAACAACTGACGTAACAGACAACAAGAGACAAATTACTGCCATCGAGCAGGCATTCTCGCGCAGCGCAGGCGAGGGGCTGTTTTCACTCGCAGCCATAAAAAGCAGCACAGGTCTCTCCCCATCGTTACAATACTGGCGTAGTTTTGCCAACCAATATCTGAGTGAACGTTGTCTGCTGGCCCCAGCAGGGCCACTCCAGCCTGACCCCGTTGAACCTTTCACTAATGGCGAAACCGCCTCTCTCTTGCTAAGCGCTCCACCCATGCGCGGGGCCGAGTATCTCTCGGCTACAGTGCTACAGGATCTCCGCAGCATGCTGGACACCTGGGTCTGCGAACAAATTCAAACGTTCGGCGGACTTGATACCTTTCTTGGCAAAAAAGCACCGCACTGGCATCAGGTGGGGCGTGTCTGTTTTCATCTGGCAGAAAACAAAAATGACCCTGACTACCCCTTCGCCTTCATGGTGACCTATGCACCCGAACTTTCGGCACAGGGTCGCCTTCGTCATCAGCCACTCAGCCGCGCTTTGCAGGAGTATGCGGGGGCGAAAAACAAGAAGGCGTTGATCCATTTGCTGTCACCTGTACAGCTCGCTGCTGAATCCAGTCCCGTGATCAAGGAGCTGGTTGACACGGGCGACCTTTATCACCCACTGGCCTGGACACCCGGTGAAGCCTATATGTTCCTTAAGGACGCTGCACTGTACGAGCAGTGCGGCGTAGTGGTCCGACTGCCGGACTGGTGGAAAAAACGTAGTCGGCCACGTGTTGGCATTACCATTGGTGAGAGCAAGA
>Ga0316203_1000707_pt1 | contig 34230 bp, 30 predicted proteins | sample 6monrhotite_MG_FD_204940 | JGI IMG/M metagenome (GOLD analysis project Ga0316203, IMG submission 204940) | Microbial mat bacterial communities from mineral coupon in-situ incubated in ocean water Damariscotta River, Maine, United States -... | ecosystem: Environmental > Aquatic > Marine >... | reverse complement strand
TTATATCATGGATTATTACAACGAGATCAGGCCACATACCTATAACGCGGGTATTAGTCCAAATGAATCGGAGCTGAAATATTTAATTAGCTCTAAAACTGTGGCCAACTTTACTTGACCACTTCAACCGTTGCCGATATTGACCCGATGATAGCGAAGTTAGAGCAAGGCTATAGTGATGGCGGTCATTCAATTAATGCCTTAGGGCAGCAGCCACTAATGGCGCTTGATGATAACTTCCAAGAGCAGTTTGTTTATATTGCACAAGCGGATAGCAACGAAGAGCGGATGGCACGTTTTGAAGAGGTGGTGAGTAAACTGACCGAAGAGGAAAAATGGTCATTTGTAGGATCATTCTCTACCATAATGAAAACCTTTTCGGCTATTGCTGGCGATACCATCGACACTGATGGCCTATCACAACAAGCCAACGAATTACTCACCGACCATGGTTATAGCGTCAACCCGAATAGCCTACCGTATCGCGTATTACTCAGTAAACTAAAAGCCAGTACCGCACTTCAAGGTGAACTGCTATCGTCCATTTTCTCAGAAGATTTTATTGGCGAGCGTGAACTACAAGGTCTATTGCTAAAATAAAAACCTCAAAATTAGCGTCGTGTATATTTTAACAGCACTATAAATGGGCACTGATAATTTTATTGTTATAACCGTTATTTTTAGTAAACTACTGTTGCTTTTATCCCACACCAACTGCCTAGTTAAACAATCGAATAAACTTTATGTTTTAATATAATTTGCTTGTATAACAATGTACTATGTGTTTTATTGTGCTGCTTTGATTCTTGGTATTCTCTTTGCTATCCCTCTAGCGAATAATAATTTTAATCGGGAAGTCTATTATGAAAATACGCCTTATTGGTGCTACAGCCGTGTTTGGCCTTTTTTTGGAGATTGCATTGCAATCAACCTCTGTATTTGCCAGTGAACACGAATTTAATGAGAACAGTAAACCAGTGCTGATCATTGATGCAATAACCTGTCAGGGTAATACCAGTACAGAATGTTCCTTTGTTACCAAGAAATACTACCAACAGATTGGCGACGTTTTAAATCCTGACGAAATTGCCGATGCCAAATTGCGTCTTGGTACACTGATCCAATTTAAATCCGTTAATATTCATTTAGAAAAAGGGTATCAGCGTGACCATGTCGTGGTTGTTTTTGATGTCAATGAGGCCAGTAACCTGCAATATGAGCTTGGAATTGGCTATGATTATACTAAGATCAAGTCTACCGCTACTGATGGGAAAAAATCTAGGTATGGACTTAATGGCAAGATCACCAATTTCAATTTTTTAGGCACAGGCAAAGAATTATCCTTCTCATTTTCAGATGCTAGAGATGAAAGCGAATATGAGTCGTCGACAAAGAGTGTTTTTATTGATAGTTCAGAAAATTATACTGAGGTTTGGCAACAGGAAAAATCTACAAATAATTCAGATGATTACGCGTTAAGCTTGAGCTATTATGATCCATATCTGCTCGGTTCGTCTTATTATTATTTAGCAGCACATATTCAGTACGATAAATATAGCTATACGAGAAATATCTATACGAATGTTTTAGCACAGCAGCCAAGTAACACACAGTCAACGGCTTACTCAAGGGCAAATAAATATAACTCTCAAACCTTACTTTTTGGGCGACGATTTGGTCGCTATTCTTATATTTCACTTGATGTTGTAACAAATAATGCAGGTGCTAATCAGACGTCATACGGTGTGAGCTATGGTTGGAACACTGAGGATGATGCACTGTTTCCTACTCAGGGATCGGTATTTTCTACTCGGGTAAGTGAAATGAGAGGGGACTATGGCGTTAATCTACAATATAAAGAGCATGTCGCTGTTGGCCTTAACCGAGTAATAATGTTTGGCGGTAATATAACCCTCAACGAATCCAATAATTATTGTAATGCTTGCTACTTAATAGTTAATAACTCGGTTAGTGCAAGTATTTTTAGCCGTTATAGCAGCATCAAGCCTATTGATAAAACTATGGGCACTTACGCCGGCTGGTATATTGGTTTTCACGTAGGACAAAGCAACATCTCAAAAGATCTCTATAAATACACTTTTGCGGGCATTAATGCGGGTTATACCTATCAAACAGCTACTATGATCTATCGATTTTCACTGGCTTTTAACCAGCAGGAGAACAACTGATGAGCGGTATTCAAACCACATTTGTTCGCGGGCTGATATTGGCATCTGTTATATTATTTGCCTCTGTTGCGCAGAGCATAGAGATTTCAGCTAGGATCGCGGACAATAAATTGATAGTGATCGTTGATGATATTAAATATCCAAATAGCATCATAGACAAAGAACTTCGTAGTGGTTTACCGAATGATATCAGCTTGATACTATCGATAAACCAACAGGAAAAAAAGATTATTGCAATTCGTCAAAATTATCAAATTACCTATGATTTATGGGACGAAATATATACGGTTAAAATCACCAAGAACACTGTCGCTAATTCGACGCGACGACTTAAGTCTCATGCAGAGTTGATGGCGTTTATTAACCGGATAGAATTGAATAGTAAAGAGGCTTTCGCTCAGTTAAAAACTGGTATGACTTATCAACTGCGTGGTCAGGTAATGATCAATCCGGTAGAAACCGAGCGTATTGATAAAATTAGGGCTTGGATCGCCAGTAGTCAAGGGCATGCTATTGATCCTAAGGCTGAAAAGCATGCGGTTGTGTCTTTAAGTTCACCTTCGTCTGTTCATTCTAGCCCGACGAACCTCGATGCTAAAACTATTATCAATCAAGGCAAAATGCTTGAAAATATTGGTTCAGCTAGACCGAGATTTCAAAAATTATTTGACCAGATACTGGAACAATATATTACTTCCGATCAAGTGCCTGCTTTATGGCATAGCCAAGTTTCTACCCAGAGAGTCAACTTGACGAGTCTACGCAGTGAAAAATAGAACAATTAATGCCTATTTGATTGGCTCAATACTGACGCTAACAGTGATTCCGTTGTTGGCGTCTTATTGGTTATTAAATGAAGTATTGCACAGTGCCATAGGTCTAGTGGTTGTGCCCGAAAACCAGCAATTACTGCAACATTACCGCGACGATTTAAAAACGTTAAGAAAACTTGACCCTGAGCATGAGAAAAAATATAAAAATCGTTTTTTGCAGGTTAGCGATGAACTGCTGATTTATCAAAAACCGGAATTACTGCAGCGGGTTTTACGAGGCACTTTCCTGACTTACTATCTGGTACTTTTTATTGCTGTGCTAATTTTTGCAGTCGTTGCTGCGATTTGGTTAAGCCAAAAAGTTGCGCATTCCTATAAAAGATTGACAGCCAAGGATATTCAAAAAGCTGAAAAAATCTACGAATTGATTTATTTTGATGAATGGCAAGCAATTGCGAGTAAATTAGCCCATGAAATAAATAACCCGTTGACGCCTATAGAAATGATGGTGAGTAATTTATCTCGGGTTTATAGTGCTACCAGTGCGGAAGTCTTTAAAGAAAATCTGAATGATACCCAAGCTATGGTCAGTGAAGAAGTGAAAAAGCTGAAAGATATGGTCAACCATTTTTCACGGTTTTCTAAATTGCCGGAACCTAGACTAAAAAAATGTAACATGCTTGATTATTGCACCGGCTTTATTCGCCAGTATCAACACGCTTGGCCAAAGGTAGAACTTACAGTAAAGGCTAATGCGTGTGCCCCAAATGCGTTAGTGGACATAGATTATTTGTTGTTTAACCAGTGCTTAATCAATATGATCAACAACGCAGTTCAGGCGAATAAAACACAATCGAAAATTAATGTCAGCCTGACCATAACGATTGAAAATGATAGTGAAGTGTCACTGGTTGTGCATAACGATGGTGCTGTTATTGAAGCTGCTGATATCAAGACTATCTTTCAGATGTATTACAGCAGTAAACGTGATGAAGAGAACATGGGGTTAGGGCTTGCGATTGTCAAAAAAATAATACTGGATCACGGTGGAGATATTGTTTGTGTGCCTTTATTAACAGGTGCCGCTTTTAAGATAACTTTGCCGCTGAGTGTACATGACCAAGAACATCCAGAGAATATATGAAAAATAGAAAAATAATTGTTATTGATGACGAAGTAAATATTCGCCGTAGTATAAAAGCTTGCTTGGTTCCAGAAGGTTACAGCGTGATTGAATTTTCCGAACCTGAAGGGGCATTACGCAACATGCAGGAAAATTTTTATGATGGGGCGATTATTGATATTCGTTTGGGTGTGCAAAGTGGCATTCAATTATACGAGCAAATGTGTGTCGAAAAAATGGATATCCCTGTTATCTTTATTTCCGGCAATGCTTCCTTGGATGAAGCGGCACAGTCGTTAAAGCTTGGAGCGTATGACTTTCTTGAGAAACCATTTAGTGCTGAAAAATTGATTGTTACCGTTAATAATTGTGTTGAGTTTCATCAATTAAAAAACCGAGTAAAGATACTGGAATATTCTCAACAGCATGGCAAGTTGCTGGGAGATCATAAATTGATGCGAGCTTTACGAAAAGACATTGCCAAAGTCGCAGCAAGTGATGTTGCGGTACTTATTGTTGGGGAAAGCGGTACCGGCAAGGAGTTAATTGCGCAAGGCATTCACCAACAAAGCAGACGTGCTCACAAGAGTTTGATCACTGTAAATTGTTCTGCCATTCCAGAAAATCTTATCGACAGTGCACTTTTTGGTCATGTCAAAGGTGCATTCACCGGCGCCGACCAACATAAAAAAGGTTTTTTTGAAATGGCTGAACAGGGTACCTTATTTCTCGATGAAATAGGGGATATGCCGTTATCTGCACAGGCGAGTTTATTGCGAGTACTGGAAAGTAAAGAAATTCAGAAAGTGGGATCCGATAAGGTGAGTAAGGTTGATGTTAGATTACTGGCTGCAAGTCATAAAGATTTAAAAAAACTTATTATACAAGGATTATTTCGTGAAGATCTTTATTACCGACTTAATGTTGTCCCCATCAAATCGCCTTCATTGCGCGATAGACGTAACGACATTCCTTTACTAATCAATTATTTTGCGGAGCGGTTATGCCAGAGTAATGGCTTTGGCACTAAAACTATCGCAGCAGATTGTTATCCGATATTGAGTCAGTACGATTGGCCTGGCAATGTCCGTGAACTGTTAAATACCGTTGAGCGGATGTTAATTATGGGGGGAGATAAGTTGACTAAGGCGGATATTCCCGATGAAGTATCAAATAAGCAACAACAGTTGGTTATTGAAGATGACGGACTGAGTTTAAAAGAATTCCGTATAAAAATGGAACGTGAATTATTGATTAAGAAACTGAAACAATTTGGAGGGAATATAACCCAAGTGGCAAAAGCACTTGAGGTTGATAGAAGTTACCTGCATAAAAAATTGGCTCATTATGAAATTAAGCGTACGCAACATTTTGACTAATTAGAGTTGGACATGCGCATCTACCTTTAGCCAAGTATGTTTAATACGAGCATGGCAGAATAATAATTGCATTTTTTTGAAAAAACTAAATGAACACAAATGAAAATTAATTTTGTAAACGCATCAATTGTCATGATTGATGTTTTTTTGCGTATAAAGTAAATCACTTAATGAATAGCATGGCTATTACATCAATAACATAAATCCTTGATCATCTATAATGCCACCAGTGCGATAGTCGCCAGCCAATGTAAGTTTGTCGTCATCGGTATGTCAAGTGCTGCACTTGCCAGTATGTTAAACCATCGATTAAATTTATTCCCGCTTAGAGCTACATTAGCGAGCCAAATCAACATGGCAAACGAATTAAGTTTTAATGAGTAGCGTTTTTTTATAGGTAATTATTGATTGTTATTTATAGCGATTAAAAATTATTCAAATAAACTTACTAAAATAAAATGTTAGTTGTACCATTACATCACATGGTTCAACTGGGCCAGCTAAATGAACATAACCTTTGATATCGAAGATTCTGTCCCATTATTTAGTCAATTGATAATACAAATTAAAGAAGCAATCGCTGCTGAAAAAGTACTGCCTAGTGCGGCTTTACCATCTATATTACCACTCCCAGCCTTGAAGCAAGCTGCTTTTTTGGGAAGTATTAAAATGGATTGACAGTTTGGGCTATGAGAAATATGTATTTTTGCAAACAAAGATATGAATGAAATCTCAATTTGAACACCTTATAGGAAGAATGATTGGTAAAGTGCTACAGGGGCCGTAACATATAGTGATACACTAAATGTCTAGACAATAGAATAAGTCGTTGTTTTTAATTATGGTTGAATTTGTAGTTAATATGAGTTGAGTTAACTTATGCGTGCCTCATTTTTTAAAAGTAATCGCTTGTTAATCAAATGGTACTTATCATTTTAGTTGTCAACCACTTGGCGATTTTCTAGTGCCACACTAAGTGTCACACTCAGAACTAAAACAAAAGCTCTTAACGGAGCTAATAATGAAAGCAATTTCTCATTTCAAATATTTATTTCAACGCACAATATTTATTATTTTAGATTTAAATTAGCTAAGCACCTACCTCAACCAGAAATATCGATGAGTCTTAAAACTAAAGTACTCGCCGATGCCGTTTTCTTATGGCAAAAATTAATACCCTATACTGAAAAATTAAAGCAGTTGATTTTACTTGGTGATAAAGTAATTAAGATCCATTGTGCGTTGTTATTTCAAGGGATTAAGTCAGATATGCTAAAACAGTTACAAATTAATCAAACCGACTCGTTAATTGCTGAATTAGAAAAAGATTATTCATCACTAGCTCACATGATGAAAGCCTCTGTTGGTAATGAAGGTATTATTATTTCTGACAATGATCGTGAACGACTCCTTTACTTACTTGGTGATAGACAAGAAGAAAGCTTTATTTCCCGAAAGTTTGGAGTGAATGAACCAGATATTTTTGATGACTCCGTTCAAATTGAGCTAGCAAAAGACTTATTACAATGTAAAGGTTTTGCTGTTGATGAAAGTGACATGGGAACAACGGCTTAATGCCGATGTGCTTGATGAAGATTTACAAGCGCCTAAGTCAGTAGAACAATATTATAAATGGGTGATAGGGGTTTTTGCTTATGCTAAAAGAGATACCATCGCTTACATCATAAACTCACCATGTACTATAAAACGGAACTTTAAAGCTAATGTACTAGGGGGATTTAGTGATAAAGAACTCAGGTCATTCTTAAAAGCCGCCTGTAATGAACAGGTAACATGGAAAAAGTGGATTATTTATTTAGGAATTTATACTGGTGCTAGGCGTGGTGAGTTAGTACAACTTAGAAAAAGTGATGTGAAGTTAGATGAAGTATCAGGACGATATTACCTACTCATTACTGACGAGCATGAAAGCCAAAAACTTAAAACAATTAATTCAAAACGAAAAATTCCAGTACATAACACCTTGGTTGAAGCAGGCTTTGTAGAATATGTGAAAAGCTGTAATGATCGCGTCTTTGAAGAGTTAACTAATGTAGAGATTGTTACTGGTTGGATGCCACACCATATGAATAGTTTGAATATAGCGCCAACCAATGAGCTTGACCATATTCGTTCATTCCACAGTATCCGCCATACGTTTATCACTAAGTGCATGAGTGAACCGAATATCAATATCAATTTACTACAGCAGATTGTTGGCCATGAAATTAGCTCGTTTGGTATCACTAGCAATTACACGCATAAGGTGACGAATATTAAAAACCTGCTACCTATTATTGATGCGTTTGAGGTGTGAGTATGAATGAGTTTATAGGACTGTGGCGTTATATAGCACCAAAAAGGCACCGCGCTCAATTTCCACTTTAACCTAAAAAGGATTTTAATTGAGTATACAGTCTCGGTATTCTCATTAATTCAATTATTAATTATGACGACATCAACGATTGAACAAAAACAAGTGATAGCCAACCTTTTGAAAGAGATGGAAGGGACGGCTGCCAAAATTCGGTCTTTAATAACCAGCATGCCACCTGAAGATCTCCTCGGGTACATTTATTCTCAGCTAATGATGTCGGGTAGCGGTGTCATCTCGTCAGATCGTGACACTGATGATCCTAATGATACGGTCGGCGAGATACAGTTTCTACTAGAGTACGTGCATGCCGTCCTAGCATCAGAAACAGGGCCTAATATTGTTGAATTAGATGAGGCAAAATGCGGCGAGTTGTTCATACTAAGTCGTAAACTGCGGGAGCAAGCTATGTTTTTTGCCATGGCCTCGTCTGCTAATACAAAGAAAAAGGATTTTGGGGTTAATACGGCTGATATAGAGTTCCACGCAAAATCGGCATGGGTTATGCTCAGAGGTAACCGGTATCAGGTTTTAGAAGGTGAATTTTACCGCTACGTGCTTGCGCCACACGAAGATGTTTTGAAAGATATCTATGGAGTCGGAGCCACTGAAATTGCGCAAGGCTTTCAAGATATGGCTAATGCTACCCGTACTGGGCAAGCGAACGCCATAGAAGGCATGATGAAACAGTTTGAAGCTGCGACCAGTTTTGCTGTAAAGCAAGGTAAACCTCTTGAAGATGTTATGGAAAATTGGGTTGCGGAAAATATAGTTCAATCGCAAGCCGCAGGGTTAGCCTTCGACGATATGTTTCGAGGTGGTATAACTAATGTTAGCCGTCACACGAAATTACCACAGACTCTATTAGCTGATTTGGCGTATCAACGAGGTGAAGATACTGAATTTTTTGCTGAAGGTGACTTCGCGGGAACACCTTATAGGACATTGCCTGCCCGTAAGAAACCTTTAATCCAACTTGGCTCGGACTACTACGCTGTTGACCCCTGTTTCACCCGCGATGCAGGATATCGTGCGCTTCTTTTTAATTTGTTGCAGCGAAAACCTGATTACAAGGAGCCTTTCAAAGATCGCCAGAAGGTAATGAGCGAAGCAGCGTTCCCAGACATACTCGCCAATCAGCTATCCGGAGCGGCAGTCTACCAAGAGGTGTACTACAAGGATCCAGTGACTAAGCAGTGGGCCGAAAATGATACTCTAGTATTATCCGATGACGAGCTTTATCTCGTTGAAGCTAAAGCAGGTGCAGCAGCGACTGTAGCCTCACCTGAACTCGATTTTAAGCGACACGCCCAGTCAATAAAGGATTTGATACTGAAGGCTTACAAACAATGTGAGCGTTTCTTTAATTATCTAGGTTCTGCTGATGAGGTACCACTCTTCTATCTCATTGATGGTAAATATGAAGAGTGTGGTCGGATCCGTCGTTCGGATTATCGTGTGATGGTACCCATTGGGCTGACGGTCGAGTCATTCTCGCCCTTCTCTACATTTTGCAAAGACTTGCCTCAGGTCGAACCACTTCTAGGGAAACATAGCTTTATATCAATGTCGATTGATGATCTTTTTGTTCTCAAGCGTATCCTACCTACACCTGGGGTGTTTGCACATTACATGGAAGTACGACAGGCTGTTGCAAGCATGAGACGCGCCCATCTGTTTGACGAATTCGATCACCTTGGCGCATACATAACCAAGAACCGTTTTGATCAAGATATTGCTGACCAATCAAAGGGCGACGAATCTACTTTGATAATATGGGATGGTATGAGTGATGTTATCGACAAGGCCTTCGAGGGAGAGAAATGGGAAGCTAACCCAATACCTACTCAGGAATTTCCTGATGTGATTTTGAAACTGCTTGCAGCACTGGATGCTTCTCGTACACCGGGTTGGCTCTCAGCGGAAAGCCTTATTCGGAATTTTGGTGAGGAAGCACGTAATAACTTTGCGAAGTACCTTTCTAAGTTAGGCGAAACAATCAATCAGTACCCAGCGCGTTACTTCGTGTTCGGTGGTGAGGGGCAGCCAATTTTTGTCTGGATGCAAAACTCAGAGCACGTAATTGAGTGGGAAAAGATAAATGACAAGGCAAGTGCAGCTGCGTTATGTATTAATACTCCTGACTTGATGGGGGTGATGGTTGACGTTGGTGCAGGAGGTGTCTACGAAGCGGCGCAACATTTTAAAGTTCATGTCCCTTCTGAACGGACTGAGTTGAATGAGTTTATCTTTGATGATGCTAAACGTATGAGTCAGCAAACAAAAACTGTAGAACCTTCTCGTAAGGAAGATACCTTAGAACCAAAGCATTCAAGGAAAATAGGTCGTAATGAGCCATGTCCTTGTGGAAGTGAAAAAAAGTATAAAAAGTGCCATGGTCGTTAGATAATTTGGCGAGCAACTCGAGGCTAAGCAAGTCCGTCCTTCAGTAACATTCCCGTACATATCTATTGGATTTCCTAAAATTTGTGATGCCGCCCATATTCAAGATGATCTGTGAGTGTTGCACTACTAAAGACTATTCCTCTACTATTTTTCATGACGTCGTGTAAATGTCGTTTTAATGACATCTTGAGTATCTTATAGTAGATAGCAAGTTAAATATGGAATTCGTTATGACTCAAGAAACTTTTAAGATAAACCAGTCAGTACTTAAACACTTTAGGAAAAAGCTGAACTTAACGCAGGAGGGCATGGCTGATGTTTGTTATTTATCAACTCGTCAATATCAACGTATTGAAAGTAAAGGTCATACTACTGGTCAAAAAGCTCAGGTGCTTGCAGATAAAATAGGTCTTACCTTAGGTGAATTGAAAACTTCTCCCAATGAAGATGATTCCTTTTGGTTTGTTACGAATCCATTTTCCCAGCATGCCACCTTAGAGCAAGGGTTTTACAAAGTTAAACAGGAAGTTGAAAAATGGGCAGCTAGATATGTGAGCTGTAATTTTGAAGGCGTATCATTACACATCAATAATAAGGCAGGCTCTTTAAAAGAAATGTCATTAATCGGTATTGATGAAAACTATACTTGGACTATTCGACCAGTTCAGCTTAATGATGAGGTGGGGTTGCTTTGGTGTGAGTTAAGCGAGTGGCAAACATTCATTTGGGAAGAAGCTCTTAGAGAACTTAAATATGATTCGCTAGATTCGGTTTATGTTGATGGTAACCCAATAGTACCAAATGATGAAAAAGCGAAGTTCGTAGTTATGTTCGATGAAGTAAAAGATAGCAAAAGACTCTACGAAGGATACAAGCTGTTCGAATCCGATTCTGAGTTTAGAGTTTCTTTGGTTGATTGGTTACAAAACCAAAAGCATCCAGTAAGCACATATGGTCATAATACAGGCCAGCTCTTACTTATTTATTTTTGTTGTGAAACAAGTTCTAGTAAAAGGCTTATTATCCAGCGAGCATGGAAAAGTAAAAATGAGGAGTTACAACTTTCGCCTTGGCCTAAAGCAAATAAAGAAATTTTGGAAAAGGCCATAAATGAACATAGAAGAGGCAAACCTATTTATTTGCCTGTTGGGATTGGTGAGAATTATATAGATGAAACAATACCTCTCATGAAGCCAAATATAATAATCAACCAGATTGAAGAATTACCAGAGTTTGATATCAATGTCGATTTTGACAAATAACCACTAAGGAGAAGAGTATGAGTAATAGACCAGCACCTAAAAATGGACCTAGTAAAACGGGTGGACCATCAGGAAAAGGAAGAGGAAATAACCCTCCAAGATAGATCTTTAAAAGCCACCGACTATCTTTGGTGGCTTTCTATTGCCGAAATATTGTAACTTCAATTATCTTCACTAACTGTAATATCAAATACCTTAAGATCATCGGCATAACACATAAAATTCATCTCCCAGAGTATATACATTTCAGTTGCCTGCTCTATCGGATATATGCCATGTAGGTTTTGAAAAACACCTGCCTCAAAATTAAAGTCTAGATCCTTAGCCAGTTCTGCACAATAACCACTGCCAACAAAACAAAAGTCGGTGATGTAGCAAAACCGCCAGCCATCGCTCTCATTCTCTAGTCTGATTTCTACTGGGTGATAACCGCCGTCGTCGGCACTGTAGTTAGGATCACGAAAATTAATGGTGACGCCATTTTCATTTTGATAGGGGACTAATAAATCTGCGATGTAAAGTTCGAATAACGGACTAAGTGATAAAGCAAAAGCTTTGAAGCTAGCGATTAGTGACAACTATTTTTACACTTTATATAAACGATAAAATATCAATGTATTTAACTTATTGTAAAATATAAATTAAATATTATGGTGTTTAAATTGCATATAAATTATTATCAATCAATCGGTTAGAGAACCTCATAATGAATTTCGTTAAAAAATATTTATTTTTTATTATCCTGTTTTTTTCAACATACTCTCATGCAGCGCTTATTACGATGAATGAAGCTGAGTTAGATCAAATATTTTCTCAACCAAATTTTGCTAATTTACCAATAGATATTCGCATAAGTACGGCGACAGAAATAGTATTTCCAAGTTTGTTGGACATTTCTACTGATGCCGAAGTTGCTCAACTGTTTAATATGCATTCTGGTTTGTCAACAGTGGTTAATTTTTACTTTATCGATACTATTAGTGCGTGCGGTGGTTTTATTTCAACCAGTATTGTAGGGTGTGGGGAATTTCCTGGAAATGATTTCGTGGTTGAGTCGTCTTTTGCCGCAGGCTCTTATGGTAGCGAATTATTAGCACATGAGTTGGGGCATAATTTGGGTTTAGATCATTTATCTGGGTCTTACTTAATGAATCCGAGTTTAAATCATCAAACAACACTAACAAGCACTGAAGTAGCGACGCTTCGTCTTAGTCCCTTAGTTCAAAATGATGGTCAAAGCTATTGGATTAATATAAATCCGGTATTGATTGTTGCACAAGCAACGCAACAAGTACCTGAACCATCAACAGTATTTTTACTGATTTTAGCAAGCTTTTTACTGATTTTATTCAAGCCAACATCAATACAGCGTATCTCTGCTAAGTTAAAGTGAGTATTTCATGCTAAATTTTGGCCGATGTTTCGTTTTCTTTGTCTTTTTATTGATACTTGGTTGTACAGAGGCTAACACTATTCATGATTGGAAAACATCTTGTCCTGAAAATGTTTTTTGTTTTCAGCACCCAGCACAATTTATTGCCGAACCTGTTCAGAGTATTGATTCAATAACGGGTAAGTTAACCAATGGTGAAATTAGCTTAGTATATGACTTTGGCTCCTACGCTAGTCAATATCAGCAGCTTACTGAAGCAAGCCATGACTCCATTATTATTGATGGTTATAACGGAAAAATAATCATGACTCCTCATTTAATAGCTCTTGTGATACCGCAAATATCAGGCAAACTTAAGTTTTCTATGGCGTTTGAATATCCCAACGGCATTCATTCAGTACAAAGAAAAGAAGCAAAAAAAATATTTAAAACAATTAAATTTAACACAATTTGATCAGATCAGTATTCATTCATATTGATATCAATTTCACTAAATAACTGTTCCTTGTTCCTTGTTCCTTGTTCTGGTTAATTACTCGATTAAGGTATTACCTATGGTATATTGCCATAAATAACCCTAGCTTATTTGATGTATTAGCACCTCAGATCAAACGCGATTTAAACACTTACTAAACAAAATACACGGTTTAAAATAATGAATTGCATTAATTTAAGGCATAAATTACATCAGCATCCTGAACTTTCTAATACCGAGGCAGGCACGGCGGCGCGTTTAGTCAAATATCTAGCGCCATTGTCACCAGATCAAATTATTACGGGGATCGGTGGTACAGGTGTTGCGGTTTGTTTTGGTGATGGGGCAACAGGGATCACGGTAATGTTGAGATGTGAGCTCGATGCTCTGCCTATTGCTGAAACAAATGCTGTCAATTATCGCTCAATAACAGCAGGAATATCCCATAAATGTGGACATGATGGCCATATGGCAATACTGGCTGCGGTTGCTCAGTATTATGCCAAAAATAGGCCGAAAGCTGGTCGGGTGATTTTATTATTCCAACCAGCTGAGGAAACAGGTGAAGGGGCAAAAAGAGTACTTGAAGATAAAATTGCACAGCAATTGAAGCCAAATTTTGTATTTGCGTTACACAATGTACCTAAGCACTCAATGGGTGAAGTATTCATCAAAACTGGCACAATCTGTTGTGCATCTCGTGGGGTGATTATCCGTTTAAAGGGGAAAACAGCTCACGCAGCTCAACCTGAAACAGGCAACAGTCCGGTTAAGGCGGTTTATCAGTTATTACCATTATTTGAACAATTGCCAATGTTAATTAACAGCAAAAGTGACTTTACATTTGCAACCGTTGTTGGTGTAAAATTAGGCGAAAAGGCCTTCGGCACCTCACCCGCTGATGCCGAAATATATGTGACGCTGCGTAGCGAGCATGATCATGAAATGAAACGCTTAGCCGAGATTATTCATGCCAAGGTTAAAACGCTTGCAATAGAGCACAAGCTAGCTTATTCAATTGAAAGTGAAGATGTTTTTGATGCAACCGTTAATCATGAAGAGGCAGTAGCAATTATTACCAGCGCTTTGAGTGAAGAACCTGTACATCTCACCCCGCATCCCTTTCCTTGGTCAGAAGATTTTGGTCAGTTTACCAGCTTGTATTGTGGCGCATTATTTGGCTTAGGTGCCGGTGAGGAGACACCTGCATTACATAATTCTGATTATGATTTTCCAGATCAACTCATTGAAACGGGTAGTCGTTATTTTATTAAAATCACAGAACACTGTTTTAATGTTAACCAATCTGAAACATAAATGAGGAATGGAAGATGATAGCAAAATTTCGTGTCATATCTTTACGTTTTTAGTGGCAACCGACTTTATAAAAGCGGGTGTAACAGATTCTGAAATACGCATTGCATTATAACCTCCTGAATATTTTGAGTTAGGTGCGCATATTTAAAAATCTTAAATCAGATTATTTTGGTTTTTGGCTGCATGTTAATGTGTGCAACTGGATAAAGGGATTTCTCTTCAGAAAGTAATGTGGATCAGGTAGTGCCTTTGGTTTATACCATGTTGCTTTAACTGTCTTCACAAATATTGCCTGTCTATATTTTTTCCTATAATTTTGATGTTTACAATAAAGATGAATAGATTCTTTAACTAACCGCTTTCGATGAACCTTGGAGAAGAAAATGAATTCAAATAACAATAACAAGGATGAAGACAAAAGTAATGAAATGGAATCTAATCGTTCTATAGGGATTGGCCTAACAATGGGGATAGCTTTTGGTGCCGCATTTGGTTCTGTTTTTGGTGATATTTCTATGGGTGTAGTTGGAGGAATGATTATTGGAATGATTGCAGGTGTTGTATTTAAATCAGTTAAAGCCTCAGTCGATAAAACAGAGAATGATAAATAATATAACTGATGGAGAAGTAAAGTGCGTAAGCAAAAAGCTGGTATCTGGATGATAGGGAGCTCAATGGTATGTGTTGGCTTAATGATTATTTTTGGTGTTGAAACGGCAAACGATTCTGTAAAAAGCAATTCAATCTCAGCTTATCGATGCAAATGATTTATGTATTACATTCACTTACATTCTTTAAAACTAAAAGTACAAAAATATCATTATGATAGGTAATTAATGTTGTTTTAACTTATTGAATTATGGACTTATGAATGTCATATGAAAATCGACGCTGCTTGTTATTTTTTGCGGTATTATTTATCTTCAGTTCCTTTGCTGCTAAAAGCGCAAGCGCGTTGCCAAATACTGATCTGCAAAAGTTGCTTGAGCAGGTTGATAAAATTCGACAGCTGAATAATGTGCCAGCGGTCGGTATGGTGATTGTTAAGCACGGCGAAATAGAATGGCAGGGATCTTTAGGTGAGCTCAATGTCATTAATCACACCAAGGCCGATGAAAACACTTTTTATCGTGTAGGTTCTATCACTAAAGCATTTACTTCACTTGTTTTGCTTAAACTGCAAGAACAAGGCAAGTTAAAACTCACCGATAAATTAAGCGACTATGTTGCAACTGATTACTTTCAAAATCCTTGGGCACAAACGCATCCGGTAACTATTGAGCAATTATTGGAGCACACTGCCGGTTTCACCGATATCAGTTCGGCAGAATTCGATTACGATAATCCTAATGCAATAATTTTAAGTGATGGGCTGGCGTTTAATGGTGAGTATCATCAAGTTCGCTGGCAACCAGGACAACACAGTTCTTATAGTAATTTGGACGCAGGGTTGGCCGGCGCGGTAATCGAAAAAGTAACCGGGACAAATTACGACGATTATCTTACCCAGTCGCTACTTATTCCATTGGGCATGGAACACTCATCAACCCTGTTAACCGACTACGTTAAGGAAAATATTGCTACCGGTTACGATAGTTCTGGAAGTGATGAAAGTGGCTATTGGCATATCATTTTAAGGCCATTCGGAGCATTGAATAGCTCGCCAAAGGAAATGGGAAATTTTATAAAATTGTTAGTTAATCGGGGACGGATTAACGGCCAACAGTTTCTCAGCGAAGCGACTATCGAGCGCATGGAAAACCCGAGAACAACACTTGCCGCAATGGCGGGACTCAATTTTGGTTATGGTTTAGGTAATTATCATACTGAGTACAATGGATTTGACTTTCATGGTCACAGTGGCATGGCTTATGGCTATCTCGCTCGGTTTGATTATTTATTGCAAAATAAGTCGGGTTATGCAGTCATGATCAATAGCAGCAACCAAGGGGCGTTAAATGAAATTAACAAGGCTATTCGTGATTATTTAATTGCCGATCTCGTTCCACCCAAGGTATTGCCTGACCAACCATTAACTGCTGACATTAACCAGTATTTGGGCTATTACCAACCGGTAACATCACGCGCACGTTTGTCGCTGTTTATTGAACGTTTATTAGGTGTCAAAAAATTAAGCAAACAAGGGGAACATCTATTATTTGGATCATTTCTAGGTATCGGCGAACCCTCAATACTGAGTCATCAGGGACATAATTTTTACCGTGTTCAAGGTTATTCATTCGCTGATATTGCTTTGATCCGCGCCGACGATGGAAAAATATTTCTGCAAAATGATGCAAACTACCAACGAATTTCCACCGCTAGTTTTTACTTTCAGTCAGGCATGATGCTATCAACACTAGCGTTGATCTTGCTCAGTCTCTGTTATTTGCTAATGATCATTATCAAACAACTCTATCGACGAAAATTACCGGAGGGAGTACAACGACAACGATTATTGATTGCGTCACCATTTCTTTTATTAGTTGTGATCATCGGCCTGCTCATTTTATTTCCAATGGGTAAAGGAACGCTTGGCGCAAGTGTGTTCAATATTTTAGGAGCCGGCTTGCTGCTGGTCTCAGTTGTGGCGCTCGGTTTCGCCGTTTTACAAAACTATAAAAGAAATATGAGTGTTGTTTATACTGTCGCAGCCTGGATTGGTTTAACGATGACGATTTATTTATATTACTGGGGATTTATCGGCCAACCAATCTGGAGTTAGCGTTAGTCGATGCCACATCGCAGCGCTATTTCTATTCGGTAAATAAATGTGAGGACTATATGCTTACTTATACTTTAATCAGCTGAGGTAGTTTTTCTCTTGTTAGTTAAAATTAATGAGATTTTCTTTTTTAAGCGCCATACAAGCTTTTTTCAATTTAACCACTAATGCGTGATCGGTATTAATACTTGCAACCAAATAATCCTGCGCGTTGAACGCAAATAAAGACTTTTCAAACATGTTAGGATCGAAACCTAACTTTTCTGATAGTTTCAAAATTATCTTTTCGTCTAAAAGAATGAAATTGATTCTTTTAGCCATAAGCATTTTGAGTAATTGATCTGTTTGAGTGACCGTCTGCCTTTTATTTTGGGGAAAATGAGTTTCAAGAAAGTTTTGATAATACGAGCCTCGTTCGACAGCCACTAAATATTTTTTAGCTTCTTCAAGGCTGTTAATTTGAATTGGATTGCTTTTAAGTTTGTAAAAGTAAATATTAGTGCCCTTCGTTAGCGGGCAAATCCAGTGGAATAATTTTTCTCGTTTAAGGGTACGTCCTAGCCCAGGAATAAAGTAATTCTTTTTCTTTAGCCCATTTTGATAGACTCTTGCCCAAGGCTTTATTTCGAAGTGATAGGCAATATTTGCACGTTCAAATAACGTTTTGACTATGTCATACGCAATGCCCATAGGTTTTCCGTCCTCCATATATACAAAAGGTCGCCACTCACTCATTTCTAAAGCGACAGGCTCCTTTGCAAAAGTTTTCAGAGAAATACCAATTAATATTAAACTAACGAATAAATTTACTGTTTTCAAAATACCTACTTTACTTTATTAATTGTACAAAAACTTGGTTCAGCTTTATTACTTGATATAGAATTTCAATGGTAACGTATTACTGTATTGGGTATTGGACGGCTAATATAATGTGGCTATGGAGCTTTCTCATTTATCTTAGTTTGTTATATTACATTATGCTACATTATGCTTAGTTATCAACTTTGAAATAATAACTAAATCTATTAATTAAGTGTTCAATTTATAGCGAAATATATTATCGAAGGAGTTGATAATTTCTTCAACCCTCGTCATTTTTAGTCAACCTTTTTATTATATGAGTAGTCGCGGCAATCTTTATAATGTTTGCTTTTTAAAGACGTTCGCGTCAATTATTGTTGGGAATGCTTTAATTACTGCGCGAAAAAATAGCATTCTTTTTGGCTATGTCCCCTTAGTTGTTGCTAAATATATAATTAGTTGATTTTAAATAATTTTGTAGGTCGCTGCTTACGTTACAAGGATATAATTTATTAGACAATGCAGACGTCACATGGATGTGATTTATTAGAGAATGCAGGATACATATTCTCCTGCCGAGACAAGTTAAGCTTATTATGCTTTGTTGTGCCTCGTTTCACTCGTGACAACCTACAATAAATTCTATTTAGCAACAGTTGTGTGCAAGATAGCCTTCTTTTTAAATAATAATAGTGATAATACGATGATTGTTGCTTGTGTCAATAAGCCTTGCCATGTTGGTGAAATACCTAACCAGCTTATCGAAAAGTTAACCGGGAAGGGAGATAAACCAATAATCGCTGCTTCTTGTAAGGCTGCAATACCTTTACCGGTTAAAATAAAAGCAAGTACTAGCATAAAATAGGCGCTAACAGAAAAAAAGCGTGTAAGCGGTAATTTAACCGAATAACGGATCATCAACCATGCAATTAACGCTAATATAGCAACGCCTGATAGCAAGCCAGCCAATAGATAAGTTAATTGCTCATGGCTGTTTTGGGTCACTATCGCTTGTGTTAATAGCGATTGATAAAACAATACTGTTTCAAATACTTCTCGGTATACAGAAATAAAAGCTAATCCAGCAATTCCCCATAAAGTACCCGACGTTAAATGCCGATCAACATGTTTATTAATATAATTTTGCCAGTGTGATGCTTGTGTTTTACTATGCATCCAATAACCCACATAAAATAAAACTAAAGCGGCTAATAATGCTGCACCACCTTCCATTACTTCGCGTGAAGCGCCACTAATATCGATTAAATTTTCTGCTGCCCACCAAGTAAAACCACCGGCCAATAATGCGCTGATCCAACCAATATGAACAAATTTTAAGGCATCATTACGTTTGGTTTTAATTAATACCGTTGCTAAGGCAAGTACCACTAATAGCGCTTCTAAGCCTTCACGCAATAAAATAACCATGGCGGCTGAAAACATTGCATTGTTAGATAAACTACTCCCTTTAAGTAGTTCTTCTGCAGTGGCTACTTTTGCTTGAATTTGCTTAAGTTCTGCATCAATTAAGGGTTGTTGGTTAGCTACGCTGAGTAGGTTTCTAAAATTAAGTAATTGGCTTTCAATACTTTTGCGTAATTTACTATCGTATGCATCCAAATTGTTTTCAACTAATTCAAAGCCATCTAAATAAGCACTTACCGCTAAACTTTGTGCTTTAGCTAGTTGATTATTTTTATAGGCGCTAACCGCAGCAATTAAATTAATTTTTGTTGTTTTTAACGGCGATGCATTACTGCGATTAAAAAACAATTCTACTTGAGTTCGCCAAGTTGCAATATCGCTTGCGGTTATTGCCGGATTCTGTTGCATTAAAGTACTCGGATTATTGTTGATCCATTGTTGTAAAGTAATGCTCGGTGCTAGTTTTTGTCGCTTGTCATCAGCCGCTTTATTAAACGCTAAGCCACCTACATAAAAAGCCAGTGACCAATGTTGTTGTTCACTTAAATTTGCGAATGAGCGCATGGCGCTGCCGTCTAAACCATTAGTAATTGCATCGTATAATCCCAACAGAGAGCGATTTAAGGCACGCTTTTGATCAGTAAAGTTGGTCGGTTCAGGTATTAAGGTTTTTGCTAATACACCGTTACCAGCTCCCGTTTCACCGTGACACGCAGAGCAGTTTTCAATGAATACCTGTATCGTTTGTGCGCTAGGTAATAAATTTTTAGGTAAAACTAATGCGGGGGATAAAGCCAATAATTGTAGCCTAATTTTTTGGCTATATTGCTGAATTATTCCTATTTCCGCTTTGTTATTTACTGCTTTTTGTAACGCTAAACTAGCGTTTGTTAATGCAGAATTTGATTGCGTGAAGTTACTCACTTTATTAACAATAATATGAGCAAATTGCTGCATTTCTGCATATTCGTCAGTATTACTTATTTTACCTTGATCTACAGCGGCTGAATAATCTACGCCGATATATTCGGCAAGTTGTAATATTTGTCGGCTTTCTTTTAAGGTGTCGGCGCTTAACTGCTGGCTGATAGGATCAGCCACGGAAGAAATAGATATAAATAAGCCTAATACAATCATAACTTTAAGAAAAACGTTCTTTTGTTTTTCCATGTTTGAAAAATAACTTAATGTTTTCAAGTTACTACCTTAATTAATAGTATTAACAATGTAAGTTTAATAAAAAAATCACCTTAACACAAATGAGAATGATTTTCATTATAATTATAATGTTGTCCATAATTAAACCAGTAGTCTTACAAAAATGGCCTTAACATTAAGTCACTTGTACGGGGATTTGCGTTATCACATGCTAATATCAATTTTAATAATTCTCGCTAAGTGGTGAATTCATTAATTCAATTGGTATAGCTTTGAGTTAACTTACCAAAAGGCGTCAAAATGACTAAGCCTAGTTATCAAACAATCAATAATTAATTATCACCAAAGACCAGAGATAGAAGTTCCTCAAGGACAGATGCTGTAAAAATCATTTTATCTTAAGCAGGTGTCCGCTTAATACTTGAAGTTATTAAAGACAGAGAAATAGTTATTTTGAGCGGTGCCGATTGATGCACCAATGTTGGTCATGACCCTCTGTAATGAACAACGCTAGCGAGATAAAGCAAGCAATCATCGATTTTCAAACGGGAATATTTGGTCAGTTTGCGCAAGCTTAAGGTATAAAAATAATTAGCAGCTATACTAACGGCAGCACATAAAGGAAGATCAGTAATAAAAGCAGGTTAAGGCGTTTAAAGCCTTATATTTATATTTATATTTATATTTATATTTTAATTTTAATGGAGAATATTAATGAGTAATAAAATTCGTATCGTTGCTTTTTCAGGTAGTTTACGAAAAGCTTCATATAATACCGCCGCGATACATACTGCCATGGAAATTAGCGCTGAACAGTGTGAAATTGAATTGCTTGATATTAGTGACTTACCTTTATATAACGAGGAGTTAGATGGCGATAATGCACCAGAACAAGTGCTGCAATTAGCACAAAAGGTATTAGCAGCTGACGCGATCTTGTTTTCGACTCCTGAGTACAATTATTCGATTTCTGGCGTATTAAAAAATGCCATTGATTGGCTATCAAAACAGAGCCCACAGCCTTTCGCAGGTAAACCTGCCGCAATTATGAGTGCAAGCATGAGTTTTCTAGGTGGCGCAAGAGCCCAATATCATTTGCGTCAAATAATGATCTACCTTGATGTTCATTTCATTAATAAACCTGAAGTTATGATCGCAAGTGCCCATGAAAAGTTTGATAGCAAAGGCCACCTTACTGACGATATGACGCGAGATGTTATTGGGCAGATGATCACTGCATTAACACAGTTAAGTGATCAATTGAATACCTCGAGGTAGTGCCTCTAAGCCTTTTAATTATCGCTGATTGGGAAATAACTTAATAGACTTGGTATCATATCGCCATAAGAAAGTACCACATTTAAAAACAACGCAATCACTGAGCCAGTAGCCTCTTCAGGCAGTTTGAGTTTATACAAAGTATTGCTGATAAATTTCGCTTTGAGTCTCATATAAAGCTGATACCGGCGTCAATTAAATAGTCGTTAAAATTTAAGGAAAATATTTTGTATCGTGGGATGTGACTTTAATCTTGAGTTTATTAGCCAAGCATTGAGTTGTTAAAAGCGTTTTATCTTGTATGTATTGCCAATTTTTTGGGGATAATTGCACGGTATATTCCCCCGCAATAAACGAATAGGCTTGGGTTAAGTTAAGCGTTATTTTAACCTTTTCTTTCGTGGCGAGTACTAAATAATCTTCGTTAGTAGGTGTTGAACGTTTTACCATCATGCCGTTATAGTTTAACGTCTCATCGATTTCGTTTTTAATGATAAATAACTTGGATAAAAAGCCTTCAAGCGGGGTATACCAAGTTAATAGCTTTAGCGAATGGTCAGTTATGTTGGTTATGGTAAAGTTAAGAATAACACCGTGATTTAATTGTTGATTCGTTGATGCTGACATTTCGCATTGAAACGGACTAACATGCACAGACGTATCTCCTTTAGCTGGAGGTGTAAAAAAAACAAATAAAATTATAGCTAGCAGCGTGTTTTTCAAAATTTTATCATCACCTAAAGAATAAAAATCCAGACCCTAGTTTGGTCTGGATTTTTTATTCTAGCTTATGTATTTCTTAAACATAGTTAACTATGTTTAATCAGCTTTAACCATTCATTAATTTTGATTTGGTGTGTTTTCAGCAAAATATTCATGGCTATCAGCATTATTTAGCGCTTGATCAGGATCTGAATTTGCTAAGCTTTGCGCGCCTGATTGGCCATAAACAACATCATCAGTACCTGCAACAGCAGTAAAATGGCTTAATTCATGAATAATTGTACCTGCTCTAGAATCTGTACCGAGTTCATTAGCACTCCAAAAAGCCTTGCACATATAAACTTTATAAGGTTGATCTGGATAAACATAAGCAAAGTAAGATTTTTTACAGCTACAGTCAAAAGTAATTGGCTTAGTGTCTATGGTATCATTTATCGCATTAAAATGTGATGTGGCTGTGTTGTAACGAGCTGATGTAACATTACCAAACCAAGTATTATAACGCGCAGAAACGTTGTTTGCTGAATGGCTATTTAAGTATGCTACTGAACCGTTAGCGATTTGATTTGCTGCCGCTAAAGCACTGATAAGATCCGTTTTTTGTCCTGCGCTGCAACGACCAGTAAAACAAGTGCCACTAGTACAACCACTAGCACCACCGCCAGGTTTACCTTTATTTGCCGTTGCTCCCTTTGATTCAAAACCGTCTAAATAAATATAAGCAGCATTTGATTGCAGTTTTTCAACTTTCTTTTGCTGGCCTTTATTGTTAAATAAATTGAACGAAGTTACATTATAAGTAACTTCATAGTTACCTGCCTCATTCATGTCGTATAAAGACGTTAGCTCAAATGTTTTACTTAACGATTCACCTGATTTTAATTTGATAAAATCTTTTTCAACAGGTGCTTGACGCTTATAGTGTCGACCAAAAAAATCGACTTCAACACCATCTCTCATTACTTTAAAAATATGCTCTTCTTCTAGATCAGTGTACCAACCTAATATTTTTTGTTGGCCATTACCATTGTTGGTAATTGTTAGCGTTGCATTTACGTTACTATTTTCCATACGCTCAACAGTAACTTGAACATCTAATTGGGGTTTTGCGGCGTTAACTTGTAATGATATAATACTGACTAATATCATCATGCATCGTAAAAAAATCTTCATAAAACTCTACCTTTTTATTAGGCCAATTACCGAGGCCTTTGTTATTTTTATTGCATTAAGTGTTTTGCTCAACAAAAATGTTGATAGGTTAATACTGGGTTATTTAAATAAACTTTCTAGTATGGAACCGTCAAAAATTCATAAAAAAATGACAGCTTTAACAAATAATTGACAAAGTTTGAAGGTTATTAAAAATAAGAGGTTACGGTTTAAACGGAATAACCTCTATAGACACTAAAATACCATGTTAGGTAAATTTTTTGTTTTTAGTTGAGAGTTATTACATGCGTCCATGATTGAGTAATCCAATAATTAAGCCTGAATATCCCGTTAATAGGCCGCCAATTAACCCTGTAAATCCACAAAACCGCTGAAATCTTTTACGACGTATACTTTGTTCACATTCCATATTTTGTAAGGTAAAGTTAGACATAATGCGCATTTGATTTACTAAACCAACGGCAAGCAAAGTATAAGTTAGCAAAGGCCCAATCCACCCAGTGGTTAATTCGTAACTGAGCGCGAATAAAATCCCCGTTATGCTTACCCAAATAATGGTTTGATTTCTATAAATAAGTAACTGCTTTCTTGCTTGTTCATCAGATATGTTTTTGACGGTTCTTCGAGTTGAAAAGATAATAGCGAGTATACTTGCAAATACCCCTACCATTGCACCACCTAGTATAAATGCAAATTTGGCCAATAAACTCGATTTGCCGCTAACGATTGAACTTGTAACAGTGGCAGCTACCGCCGGAGAGCTTGATATCAAGGCATTTACAATAAAGGTGGTGAAGCCCAAAGTGGGAGCGGTTGATAAAATAACTTTGCCGTATTTTTTCAATAGTTTCAGCTTAAGAAGCTCACGAACACGAGAAAGTTTTTTTCTCACATTACTTTCAGATAATTCTAATAAGCGAGCAACTTGTTTGCTTGATTTTTCTTCACGATAGTAAAGCAAAATAATTTCTCTGCTATCTTCAGGTAACTGGCTAATAAAATCGTTGAGGATAAGTGATTGTTGATCTCTTTCTAATAATTCATGCTGATCATAATAAGGGTCACAAAATTGGGATAAAAGCGCCTCTGCTTTTTCACCAACTATTTTTTTATCTACTTTATTGTCGCGCAAAAAATTATAAGCGGTATAACGAGTTACCTGCCTCAACCAAGGTAAAAAGCTAGTATTACTCTTTAATTGATTTAAATTTTGCCAGGTTGATATAAATACTTGCTGAGCCACTTCTTCACTGTTATCTAAATCTTTAACAATAGCCAAAGCGATACTTGTTACGGTATTTTTAGTGTACTGAATTAATCGGGCAAAGGCTTGAGTATCGCCATTTTTAGCTAATTCAACATCATTAATTAAAATCATTTCCATTTATTTACTTACTCTTAATATTTTATTGTCAGAAGGCTTATTTATTATAAAAGCTATTTTTAAAGCGGCTTTAAAGGTATTGGCTATTTCATCAATCACTTCAAATATTACTTTAATAATCAGTTCAGTAACTACATTAGAAACTGAGTAATTTGATCTGATAACCATTGAGGTTGATCAAACATGATGAAATGTCTTGAGTGGTTATTCATCACTAATTTAGCACTATTAAGTAGAGTTAATTGTTGTTGATAAAGAGATTTTGCCTTTACTTTATCACCTTCGTTGGTAAAAGCGCCAGTTGCTCCAATAAGCAATACAGGCTGTTTTATTTTAGAAATACTGTGACGTAAATCAGTTGTCATTAAGGTGTAAATAGCATTTCCTACCGTTTTAGGATCAGACTTTGATGCCATATCGAGCACTCTCTTTTTAGACTCATCAGAGGTTGCTTGAATACCGATGCCAGACTTGGTTTGCGCAACCAGTTGCTGAGTTGTCATTTTTGCGTAGTATTGCTTAACCTGTTTTGCTTGGGCTGCTAAGGTTTCTACTGTGGTGTCATTAGTTCGGGTGAAAATTGGTCCAATAAAAGGTAACCCGTCAACTGAAATAATGGCGCCAATTTTATCGGGTGAAGAACTTGCCATCCAAAAGGCCATAAAGCCTCCTAAACTATGGCCAATAATCATAGGTTTTATTAAATTATGCTGCTGAATATAGGTAAAAAGTTCTCGCTTTACTCTAAGCATTGATTGATTTTTAATTTTTGGGGTACCAGCAAAACCTGCAATATTAATAACATGCACTCGATAGTTTTTTGATAAATATTTTGCCATGTCTGCCCATACTTCGCCATTCGACATTAAACCGGGAATTAAAATAATATTTTTACCTTGTCCCGAAACATTGACCTGAAATGAAGCGTGATTTGTAGTTGCATTGGCATTAAATTGCGTGAATATTAAAACCATGAGTAGTAAAAAATTGTTTAAAGATGTTCTAATGCGAACAGTTGGGTTTTTGTTTATTTGATTCATGCTGTTTCCTTTGAATAGTTAGTCAATTTATAAGTAGTATTATTAAGTAACTGCTCACTGGGAATGTGTGACAAAATATTTTAAATATATTTAAAATGTTTCAACTGAATAACCAGTATTAGTGTTAATTTTACCTTCCCGGAAAACTTCATTTTTAGCTTTGCACCTTTCTATATTCCAACATAGTAAAACTAATAAATGATCACCGTATTTTTGTGCAGAATGTTTTTGATTCCCAAGGTATACTTAGCATGTTTTTACGACAGTTTTTCCTGCTTATTGAGTATTTTAGCTAATGAATTCAAGTGTTTTACCTAACCATAAACTTTCCGTTGCACCGATGCTCGATTGGACTGATCGTCATTGTCGTTATTTTTACCGTTTAATGTCTAAACAAACGGTGCTGTATACCGAAATGGTGACTACCGGCGCTATTTTGTTTGGTAAAGGTGATTATTTAGGTTTTAACGAGCAAGAGCATCCGCTGGTGTTACAGCTTGGTGGTAGTGATCCTAAGGCGTTAGTTGAATGCGCTAAAAGAGCTGAACAGCTTGGCTATGATGAAATTAATATTAATGTTGGTTGTCCGTCTGATCGTGTGCAAAATGGTCGCTTTGGCGCTTGTTTAATGGCTGAACCATCGTTGGTGGCTGAATGTGTTGCGCAAATGCAAGCGGCAGTTAACATTCCTATTACAGTGAAATCTCGTATTGGTATTGACGATTTAGACTCGTATGAATTTTTACATGCTTTTATTGATGTTGTAGCAAAAGCAGGCTGTCAGCATTTTATTATTCATGCCCGCAAAGCTTGGCTTACTGGTTTAAGTCCGAAGCAAAATCGTGATGTACCACCACTTGATTACGCGCGTGTATATCAGATTAAACAAGCTTTCCCTCAACTTGAAATTTCAATCAATGGCGGTATTAAAACCTTTGTTGAAGCGAATGAGCATTTACAACATCTCGATGGCGTGATGATCGGTCGTGAAATTTATAATTCCCCTTACATGCTGGCCAAGGCTGATCAGCAAATTTATCAACAATTAACGCCAATAATTACACGTAGTGATGTTGTTGAACAAATGAGTGAATATATTAATGCACATGTCGCGAGTGGTGGCCGCGCATGGCATATTCTTCGACACATGTTGGGTTTATGTAATGGTTTAGCCGGAGCACGCCAATTTCGTCGTCATTTAAGTGAATGTGCGAGTGTTGAAGGTGCGAACGCTAAAATACTTCAACAAGCTTTTAGTTTGGTAAGTTTGCCTGAGTAGATAGTAACTTAGGCAATTGGTGCTTTTCTTATATTGTCCCGATATCGGGAAATGTGTTGATGAAATCGGGACAGAAAAATTGAAACACACCTATATTTTTCACTAAATAATAGTATTTTTAACCAATATCAATGTTTTATGTTTATTCTCTTTGAATCAATTAACACCCAATAAAATAAAAAACTAATAAAATCAGATAAATAAAAAATAATTAGATCTTTGGCACAACCTTTGTAGTAGTTAATGCATCTTATTAATTATGCGCTTATTTTTTGCAAGAATAAGTAATCAAACAAGGAAATAAATTATGCCAAACTTATTTATGGTTTTTACAGTAATGATGCTCCCTAGCGTTTTTATGTTAGTAAGCTCAATGGTGGTAAGTTTTTTAGAATCTAAAAAATCAACTTCAGTTGGACAAAGTTGTTAATGGGTAAATAACGTGTTTATTTACCCTATACAATATTGCTGCATTAGTTTACTTTAATTGGTATATAAAACGTAAAAAGCTACTATTATGTATCAGCAATTAATTTCTCCAGAGCAATTGTCTCACATTATCAATCTTCCTGAACTTATTATATTAGATGCCAGTATTCCTCCCATAACGGGTATGTCAACACCGTTGCATTGCTGGCCCGAAGCAATTATTAACAGTACGCGTCGTTTTGATATTAATAACCAATTTTCTGATTTACAAAATCCATTACCACATACTATGCCAAGCGAGCAGCAATTTAATAAACAAGCACAGCGACTCGGTATTAATCATAATTCACAAGTAGTGGTTTATGATCACTTTGGTGTTTTTTCGAGTGCGCGAGCATGGTGGATGTTTAAATCTATGGGGCATCACAATATTGCGGTACTTAATGGGGGTTTACCTGCTTGGCTCAAAGCAGGGTTTCCAACAGTTAAAGCAGATGATAACGCTGAATATAATTTAGGTGATTTTAAAGGTAAATTTGATCAACATTATTTTTGTGATGCTAAGCAGGTATTGCAGATGTTATCGCAAAAAAATACTCAGGTGTTAGATGCGCGCTCTCCTTCAAGATTTTTAGGGCAAGAAGAAGAACCTCGAGCAGGTGTTCGAAGCGGGCATATGCCAAACGCAAAAAACTTACATTACAAAATACTGCAAATTGATGGTTCTTTAGTGAATGATAAGCAATTAAAACAATGTTTTGAACAAGTTACTATTGAGAATGATCCGTTAATTATGACTTGTGGTTCGGGTGTTACTGCATGTGTTTTAGCGTTAGCTGCAAATATTTTAGGCTATAAAAATATTCAGGTTTATGATGGTTCGTGGAGCGAATGGGGAGCAGATCCTCAACTACCGATAGCAACGGTATAATAAAATTAGGTACATTTAAATCATTTAAAGAACTCATTAAAAAGCCTATTTGATTATTCAAATAGGCTTATATTCAAGCTAAAAAACAGATAGCTTACTAGATTGAATTTAATGCTAATACGGCATAGGAAACTGTTTTAATATTTGCGTGATTTCATCGATGAGTTCTTTACTTAATGGTGTTGCAAAGGCTGCAATGTTTTCTTTTAATTGGCTCATTTTTGTTGCACCAATAATAGTAGACGTTACCCCGTTAACTTGATCACACCATGCTAAGGCTAATTTTACGGGGGAAATATTATTTTTTTTCGCTAAATTAACGTATTCAGCAACCGCTTTATGACTATGCTCTGTATCTCTAAATAAGCCATTACGTTGCATAAAAGTCCAGCGACTACCTTCAGGAAGCGCACCATTAAGGTACTTGCCTGTCAGTAAGCCTGTCGAAAGTGGCGACCAAGGTAAATAGGCAATGTTTTCATGTACACAGTTTTCTATTAAATATGGCCAGTCTTTGCTGTGTAATAAACTAAATTCGTTTTGAATTGAAACCATACGTGGTAAATCGTGTCGTTCGCTTAAGCGTAAATATTGGTTAATTCCCCAAGGTGTTTCATCAGATAATCCACAATGACGAATTTTACCTGCCGCTATACATTTTGCTAGGCCATAAAGAATATCAAGCATTTCTTCTGTTTGTTCAGTGCTATTTACTTTGTTGTATTGAATGTAATTTGGCCATTGATTGCCAAAATGAGGGGAAGTGCGATTTGGCCAGTGAAGTTGGTATAAATCGATATAATCAGTTTTTAAGCGTTTTAACGAGTCATCAACCGCTTGAATTACGGTTGCGTAACTCATTTTGCTATTGTCTCGAATGTAAGAAAGCCCTGGTCCTGCAATTTTAGTGGCTAATACAATATTTTTACGTTGTTCAGGGTACTTTGCTAACCAATGTCCAATAATACTTTCGGTTTTACCGTAAGTTTCTGCATTAGGAGGGATGGCATACATTTCAGCAGTATCAACAAAATTTATGCCCTGCGCTAGAGCATAATTAAGTTGTTCGTTGGCATCGGCTTGGTTGTTTTGTACGCCCCAAGTCATTGTACCTAAACAGACACGCGAAACATTTAAATCACTTGAACCTAACTTATTGTATTTCATTGTTTACCTATTTTATTTACTGATGATATTTGGCATATACACATTATTGATAACGGGTTTAATATAAAACATCGCTGTTTTAATACCAAGTGCTTTGATTAAGGTAATTTTAGGATTAAAGTAACTTATCTTAAAATTATTGAACAAGTTTAATAAATGAAACCTTTAAAATTATTGTCTATTTATATCACTATTTTTAGCTTTTCTGTTGCAAGTTTAGCTTTTTCTGGTAATAGCCTTGCTGCTCAACTTAATGACGAAGAACAAAAAATTGTTCAACATATCGATCAAAATAATCAACAAGCTTTAGTGTTATTAGAAAAGGTGGTAAATATTAATAGCGGCACCATGAACTTTTCTGGAGTTAGTAAAGTTGGCAAGCTCTTTAATACAGAATTTCAAGCATTGGGCTTTAAAACACAATGGATTGATGGCCATGATTTTAATCGGGCGGGTCATTTGATTGCAAGTTATACAGAGAACAAAAACAATAGTGGTAAAAAAAATAAACTTTTGCTAATTGGACACCTCGATACGGTATTTACTAAGGAAAGTGCATTTCAAAAATTTACTATTATTGACAAGCAACATGTTTCCGGGCCAGGGATTACTGACATGAAAGGTGGCGATGTAGTTATTATTTCGGCACTTAAAGCGTTAAAAGCGGCTGGTGTTTTAGATGGCCTACAAATAAAAGTGATCATGACTGGCGATGAAGAAAAACGTGGCACACCTTATAAATTGGCGACTAAAGAATTAATAGCCGCAGGTAAATGGGCTGATGTAGCCCTTGGCTTTGAAGACGGTGATGGCGATGCTAAAACGGCTGTTATTGCTCGTCGTGGTGCAACTGGTTGGCAGTTGAGTGTAAAAGGACGTGCTGCTCATTCATCACAAATTTTTCGAGAAAAATATGGTGATGGTGCTATTTTTGAAGCTGCTCGAATCTTAAATAGTTTTAGAACAACACTCGCAAAACAGCCTAATTTAACGTTTAATCCGGGATTAATTGTTGGCGGAACTAATGTTGAATTGAATGCAGTACAAGCGACAGCAAAAGGTGCAGGGAAAAGTAATGTTATTGCGCAAAGTACCATAGTAAGTGGTGATATTCGTGCTTTGTCACCAAAACAATTAATTAAAGCAAAAGCAGTAATGCAAAATATTACAGAGAAAAACTTAGCGCAAACTTCGGCTGCTCTCGAGTTTTTTGATGGCTACCCACCAATGGCTCCAAGCGCAGGTAATCAAACATTATTAACCATGTATTCTCAAGTAAGTGTTGATCTTGGTTTGGGTAAAGTTATTGCTGTTGATCCGCAAAAAGCGGGCGCTGCTGATATTTCTTTTGTTGCTAATGATGTTGATATGGCACTTGATGGTTTAGGACTTATGGGTGTCGGCGGTCATACCATAAAAGAAGTGGCTGATATTTCTACCTTAAGTTCACAAACTAAACGTGCGGCATTGTTAATGTATCGTTTATCGCAATAATTATCAAAAAGGCTGGCATTTTTGACCAGCCTTTTTTAAAACTTCAGGTTACTAGAACATTTAATTTATATTTACTCCTACCTCCACTTCCATTTTTACTCCCTCTTTTGGTTTTTATTTTTACTTTTATTTTTGTGTTCTCCTTTACTCTGTAAATATCATTTTTTTATTAGTTAAATTGACTAATAAACGTGGTTTTTTTCACCATTTTTTAGTGTGACATATTATGTCTTTGTTTTGGTGTTTTTGTATTAATATTAAATAATGTTAAAAATCAATAATATAAAAAATTATTAGAGGTTGGCACGTCACTTGTAATAGTAAGTTTATGCCGAAGTATTAAGCAAACAAATTTAGTCAATGTACACACAGAGTCAAAAGGAAATTATTATGAAAACATTTAATTTAAAAAATAAAATTATCATTGCTGTTGCCGCTTTAGGATTTGCAGTTAGCGCAAATGCAGCAACTAAAGAAGCAAGTTATGAGCAAATGGTAGAAGCCTATGTTATTGCTCAAGGCCAAATAGTAATGCAAGAATTATCAACCACATTACAAAACAATATTACCACGCAACTACAACAATTTAACGTTGAGCAAGCAGTTGCATGGTTTGACGATACATCAACCAAACAAACTGCCAAAATTTCTGATAAATCAACAAAAAAAGTAACTACAACTACAACTGAAGAAGACTAGGAGATAGACCATGGGCATTTTTACTCGATTCACTGATATCGTAAACGCAAATTTAAATAGCATGTTAGACAAAGCCGAAAATCCTGAAAAAATGATCAGAATGATCATTCAAGAAATGGAAGAAACGTTAGTCGATGTTCGTTCAACTGCGGCTAAATCAATTGCAGAAAAGAAGACAATTTTGAGAGAAATTCGTTTACTGGAAGCTAGCATTAGTCAATGGCAACAAAAAGCTGAATTAGCATTATCTAAAAATAGAGAAGATTTAGCGCGAGCCGCTTTAGTTGAAAAACAAAATGCTCAAAATAAAGTATTAGCCGTTAAAGAAGATTTAGAACAAATAGATATGCATTTAAATGAAGTGCAGGAAGATAGTCAGCGCTTACAAGCTAAATTGAGTGAAGCAAAACGTAAACAAGAAGCTTATACCTTACGTCAACAATCAGCTCATGTTCGTTTAAAAGTTCGTACGAAAGCACAAATTCATAATATTGATGAAGCGATTGTTAAATTTGAACGTTATCAGCAAAAAATTGATCGTCTTGAAGCAGAAGTTGAAGCTTACGACTTTACTGAAAATCAAGATCTTGAAAGTCAATTTAGAGATCTTGAACAAGACGACAGTATTGAACAAGAGCTTGAGCAATTAAAGAAAAAAGCTGCGAACAGCTAAATTAGTCGAGATAAAAAAATGATGATCACAACAATGTTGTTATGTTTTACACCCGTACTTACTTTTTTTGTTAGTGCGGGGATCATCTCTTTGTTTGAGCATAAACAGTAAAATAAAGTTAGCCTAAAAGGAGAGCGATTATGAGTTATCAACGTGAATATTTAGTAAAGAAAAATATAAGTAAAGACAGCCGTTATAAAAAATTATCTGGTGTTTGTGCAGGTATTGCAAAACATTATAATTTACCACGCATTGGTGTAAGAGTTGCGGCAGTTTGCGCGTTATTAGTTTTTCCTGTGGCTAGTGGTGTTGCTTATATTGTGGCCGCAATTTTATTACCATCTTCTCATTGATATTTTACAATTCTGCAGGTTATTCAGGTTATTCAGGTTATTCAGGTTATTCAGGTTATTCAGGTTATTCAGGTTATTCAGGTTATTCAGGTTATTCAGGTTATTCAGGTGATTCAGGTTATTCAGGTTATTCAGGTGATTACATTTGTCATCGTGAATGGATTTCAGGAGCTATTTGTTTACGTTACAGAAACGAATTCAATATGACGATAAAACGCTATTATTTTAGCTTCCTGAATAAGCGGCATAACCTCGTTTTTTCATGTAAATAGTTTAGGATTTTATTTATTTTTTTAGCCTAGTTTTTAGCTTAGTTTGGAGGATTTATGTCCTTTTTTAAATCATTAATATTAGCCATTTTAGCCACATTATTTTTAACCTATGTGCTAGGTTCAAGTGTGATGGAAATATTAGATATCAACGTTTACGTTGGCGACAGTTTAGTTGAACCGATCAAAGCAATTAGTATTTCAGCCTTGGTTATTGTGTTTTTAATGCTGGTTGCAGTGGCAATAGTGGTGAGCGTTTTTGGTGGTATTATTTTTGTTGGATTATTAGTTGCTGGTTCGATAGCGTTAATCGCCATTGGTGTATTTTGGCCAGTGTTACTTATTGCTGTAGTTATTTGGTTGTTTGCACGCGACAAACAACCCCAAAATGCTTAGGATATGATGAAATAAAGATACTGAAACAAGTTCCAATGCTGTTCGTTTAAGCGTTTTCTTTACGCTTTTGCGACCGCTTTACTGGAAATTTCCCTATCCTCATTTTTACCGCCCTAGGATAATTAGGGCGTTTTGATTTGGG
>Ga0316203_1000701_pt1 | contig 34459 bp, 46 predicted proteins | sample 6monrhotite_MG_FD_204940 | JGI IMG/M metagenome (GOLD analysis project Ga0316203, IMG submission 204940) | Microbial mat bacterial communities from mineral coupon in-situ incubated in ocean water Damariscotta River, Maine, United States -... | ecosystem: Environmental > Aquatic > Marine >... | reverse complement strand
TAAACCTTCGTAGTCTATCCATTCGCCACACTCTTGTCTGTCGTGTGATTCAAACAGAACATCGTCTGTTGTCATACATTTTACTTGATACTTCATCTTGTTTTCCAATAGCTTTTAGATGCCCTAGCATCGTTAATAACTGCACTAAATTTAGACCTCTCAAGCCAAGGATAATGCTCTTTGTTCTGACTGTACACCTGCTCTATGGCATGCCACTTAGAATCAGCTAACACTAGCTTGATTAGTTTCTTAGCATACCTTACCTTGTAATAAACCTTACTCATTGTACTCTAGTTTAAGATTCATCTCCCTGATTGCAAATGTGATTGCTTGGTGTACAGACTCCATGACGAATTCATTCGTTAGAGCCATGTCTAATACTTCTTGAGCATCATCATCATTGATGTGCTTAACTTGTCTTTGGACATCATCTACATGCCAAAGATTGTCGGTAAAATAACCTGCCTCTTTTAGCAGGGATTTTGCCTCTTCAATTTTTGTGTGAGTAAAACTCATAATTTAAAAAATTTAATTTAACCAATCTGTTTCATCTTTTCAGAATCATCAGTACAGACACTCATCTGTAAACAGAAAGGAGTCTCTTTGAAGAGACTCCCAAATGATTAGATAGAAGACTGTGCCTCTGTCTCTGTGAACCACGAGTCACATCCGTTACAATGGTAATGAGAGAAACCATCATACTCTAAGTCGTGAAAGCAATTCGTACAGTACGGAGTTTCGTCTTCTATCGACACTGAATCAAACAGTGATGCCTGCTCAACCTCATCAACTTCATCAGCTATGTTATACAAGCTATCGAATGTGTATTGAGTTCTGAATTTAGACTTGTGTTTTCTGCTGAAACTTTTATGCAGGTCTTCACGCTTGTTTCTAGCATCAGTCATAAAGTATACCCAACAAGTCAACTCTTTACCATCAACCTCGATTAGTACCTGCTCTCGCTTGTACCATCTTGGGTGACTTTCTAAAGCATCCATTCTTTCTAACCTTGAATCACTAACCTTGAATACATCAACCTCTACTTGATAACCAACACCTGCCTCTTTATAAAGGAATGGCAATCCATTGATGACCAATGGATACCTCTGAACTGTTTTACCTCTTCCTACGTACTTTGCAGTTCGTACATAGTGATGATTGCTCTCGCCTTTTTTAAGTGTGCCATACGTAGCCACAAGATTGTCCTGCAACACGTTTGGTTTAGAATACCAAATGTCACCACGTTTTACCCATAGGTCTCTGTTGTACATTTGAAATGTTCTTGTTCTTGTGTTGATGGTAACAAACCTTGAGTCAAATTTCTCTAATGATTGTTTCCATTGTTCACGAGGAACATCTCCCAACCTAATTGCTAAGTCTTCTGAGTCAGTCATTTTACTTGAGCCGTAACCTTTTACTGTACCATTCTGCATGAGCAACTCATCTACGTTGTTGCCACATCTGAATGGATGCGTATTAGCCTTAGACACAACACCAATGGTAGCATATCTAAAGTGAGCAATAAAAGGTCTGTTGGTGAGTAGTAACTGATACTCGCTTGATTTGTGATAAGTTACCTCGAATGTATCGAGCCATACAATTCCTAATCCATGAGGATTAATCTTACTAGATGTTTTGGCAATTTCTCTAGGCATTACCTCGCCTTTCTGTTTGATAATAATTACACACATGTGCATTCTGATTTGCGAAGAGTCTCTTTGAAGAGACAGACTTCTGATTAATATTAGACAAATATAAGACAAAAATTAGACATAGGCAACTATTCCTTGCTATCATTGGCTTAGGGACTCCCTAACAATTCCCTAAACTGATCTTTTTATGCACTAATGCATTAATCTGTGCATTAAATATGCACTAATGCATTTTACATTTGTATCAAACAAAATATTATGGAAAATTTTAAATGGTCAAATCTATCTGTGCAACAGAAGATAAACGTAAAGCAACATGCTATGGATTTACATGGCAAGAGATGGCATACTGCCAAGCCTAATTTTTGCAGTAGACTAAACTACCTGCAATTGTACTCAATCCTTTCTTAGTAAGAAGATATGACATCATTCCCCAAATGGGAATTTTTAGCCCATAATGGGCAATAAAAAAAGCCTATGCAAATTATCGCATAGGCTTTTTTTTAGTTAGGTGTAACCCTAATCTTGATTTACGGTCTCTGTATCCCAATGACGTTCTTCTGCATCCTTTACACTATCGTAAAAGACTTCGTCACATAGGTAGCCTTGCTTTGTCCTACATATGTATCCAATGTAATTGTCTAAATGTTTCTCGTCAGCAAACTCCCTGGTAACATACCAATCAGTTGCTCTGTCTGTTCTGAATTTAATTGTCGCTTTCATAATTAACAACAATCGCATTTTTCCCATTCCTTACCATTCCTGCAAGTTTCACCCATATCTTTCATCAGACTTCCATCCTCTGTGTACCACTCATCTTCTTCCTCAATCGTATCAAACCAATCGGTGTAGTAGTAGTAGTCATCCTCATATGCCTCTTCAATATCATTGTAATCGGTTTCATCTGTAATATGTTGTAACATATCAAAATCGTTTTTTATATACATCATTCCATCTAGTATGCAGTAACCTTCGTTCATGCCTTCGCTAGTGATGTCACACTTTCTTGCGTACTTAATAATTGTCTGTTCCATGATTATCTTATATTTAACATTGGTTTATTTAAAAAGTCTCTAAAAGCATCTCTTGAATCTTTCTTAGCTTTGTTGCTTACATGCCTTAAAACCTCGTTAGATGCCATCAATTGACTCTCTATGCTAACGTTTGCTTCCCATAAGTATTCCCACAATGACTTGCAGGTTTTACCTTTGGATAATAGTTCGTGTAATCTGATGATTGAATCCATTTCAATGTCATCCTTTTTAGCGAAATGTTTGACATCAAAATTGTCGTTCATAAAGGCATCAAGATGTGCCTTGTAAATCTGTTTTTGTTTTTTAGTAATTCTCATTGTTATTTGATTTGGTTAATAATGTAATATGTTATTTTGAATCCTAGAGTATTGACCCTAGTCTCTTCTGTCATCTTGTACTCGTTTCCTTTTGCATATCTGTTTGTTCTAGCTACATTTCTAAAATGGTCTAACCAACTTTGTGCAACCGATTTGGTAGATGATTCTCTTATTTTTCTCATGATTGTCTTAGATTAAATTTCATTAATATTTTTTCCCACCATGTAAAATGTTGGTACTCTTCTTCCGTTAGGATTTCTATCCTGATAGACGTTGTGTTTTCCTGCTCTATATGTAAAGCATGCAATCCACTTGGCAATACAATGTGATTTAGTATTTTGTTCATGACTTCTTGTTTTTAGGATTAGTAAACTTCAATAATGCTAGCAGGATTACATCCCCAATCATTGCTACTGCAACAAATGATAAATGCCCATTGTGATAGGTCTCGATTCCGTTCCATGCCATCTCGCATAATAACAATGCTATGGCTAACGTGTAAAATAAAATTGCGTACTCTGTAAATGTTCTCATAACTATAAATATTAGTAAATTAAAAATTCTTTTTTGTAATAATTCCATGCATCTAACATGGTGTAAAATTTGTTTCTGTACATGGCATCTTGACTTGACCAATAAGGTTTTCCCTCTGACTTTACTCTGATGACGTTGTCACTCATCATCCATCGCATAAACTCAGTATGCTCCTCTTGACCCCATGCTCTAGTGTACTTGATTTCGCACTCTGTACATCTTTCTACATATGTACCCATGGTATCATCCCAATTTCTAACTGAAGATACCTTGTGAATACCATTGCATTCACTGTTGTTGCATTTGATTTGTTCTCTCATAATTTAATTTTAATGATTTCTGTTTCATCCTTTTGGAATCGTCAGCCGAGATGCACATCTCGATACAGATGCAGGATGTCTCTTCGAAGAGACACCCCACATTTTACCATTACCGATTTCTGCTGATGGTGTATTGATAACTTCTAGTAAACTCAGAGATATCATGATGGATTCTGCCATTCAAAATAAAGTCTCTGTAATGTTTCGCTTGAGACATCACATAAGCTACTTTCTCCTCGTTTCTCTCGTACATCGACATCAAGATAGGCTTAACCCTTTTCATCAATGATTCATGGCTTGTACGAGGCTTATTTACTGCCACATCCATTAAGATATACATCAACTCATATCGTCTCATGGTTTGCTTTACAGATGTGAATCTAGATGGCAATCTAAACTCTACCAATCCATTGCCTTTGTCAAGACAAACTTGATACTTGTGATGGAAATCACCTTGGTAATCAACACCTGCTAATTCTCTTGCAGGTCTCCACCTGTTACCTGTTACTTCAGTCTTTAGCATTCTCATATTATGCCTGCAATAACTATTCTTCAATCGTCTCTGAAACATCGCATACAATATACCTGCATGCTTTCTTAATCGTTGATGCAATTCAGTTGAATCCATCCCATTACATGCAATGGTAATATGACCACCACAATCACTATTAGATGGTGAATATCTATCCTCGATAATGTACTTTGCCTCATGAACCATATTAAAGACTTTTTGTCTCCAAATCGATGCAGGTAATAATGGCAGGATATTGGTGATTGCTTCATATCCACATGACCCATCTTCCTCATATCCTTTGATTAAATTCAACTCCTCGTAAACCCTGCGATAGAATCTGCTCTTCTCAATCTCAATTCCAATGGTGAACTTAGATGTGTAATCGCCATCTATCGTTAGCAGGTTATCTAAATCTCTCTTCTTCAATCCCTGCACATCATGAGACTTTGCACCCTTATGCATTTCTCTTGGTGATGGTGAATGATGATATCCACATAATGATGCCCTCGATGAATCGTTAGTCTTTTCGTACTTGATTTCGTCTTTTGGTGTATGTATCATAACTAATTATTGTTAGAATTAATAATCGCTACTGAGATAGCTTTTAACTGCTCCATCATCGCATCTGATATCTTTCCATGTGCATCACCACTTGTCTTAATCTCTCCATCAGATAAGATTCTTATCGATAATCCTCTACCATCTTCAAACATGGTTTTCTTCATCGAAAATGTTACCAATGTTTCGGTAGATGATTCGTTCTCATCTTGGCTAGTACTTGTGCCATTTGCTCTCTTGATTAACTCAGCTACACTACGCTCAGTCGGATTACCTGCATTCTCTTCAGCAGTGCATTCTCGCTTGTACTTGGTCACAATCTGTGGATTCTCTTCGCAAATCTTAGCTACCTTGATAACTCTGTAGAAATGTGCTTTGCTGATGCAAATTGCTTTGGTGTAAAAATCTTCATTTGTCCATGTCAATCCATTGTCGTTAAACGTGGTTTGACCATCCTCAGACTTAAACCAATCGTAACTAGCTTTGACTAGCTTTGCAAACTTCAGCGATTGGTCAAATTGACTTTTTCGCTTGTCTTTGATGTCCATCGCCAAGGCATCAATCCTTGCGATGTTCATGTGACTCCTAACCTCTGATGATGCTAGGAAATCATTCTCAATCTGTAATAAATGTTCTCTCATAATTTACTCTGTTTTAAATGATTAAAATTAGATGCAGGTAGCAATTTCGCTTTGCTCAAGGTCATCCATGACACCTGCAGTTTGTCTCTTCAAAGAGACTAGCTTAGATACTTGTCACATGCTTTCCATACTTCATCTTCAGTCATATCTACAATTGTTGGTGACATCAACTTGCAGTCATCATCGTGATTGATTGCCTTAACCGAATGGCATATCTCATGTGCTACTAATGGCAGTAATTTTGCTCTACTCTTTCCTGCCCAATCTCCTCGGATATGTACATAGTTTTGACCCATACCTGCATACCCAATAACTCTATGCCATCCATCATGTGTTTCTTCCCCATGTACTCTATCTACGATTCTGATTGTTTGTCTTGGTATATCGTATCTGTGCTTGAATTCATAAATGATTGTCATTACTGCTCTTCTTAGCTTGTAGGTATCATCATTCATCTCTCTGTTCTTAAATCCTTTTGTTGCTCTACTTCCATTTCTTGTTCTCATAATTTCTAGTTTTTATTTGATTAATATAATTCTGATTTCTCGATTTGTGCTACTTCTCTAGATGGTAATTCGGATGTGTAATCCTCGTACTTGTCCCATGCTTTTTCACATAATCTATCGTACTTTCTGTACATCTTTTCATCCCCATTGTTGTCAGCTAAATCTCTTTGGTCATTCGATTCATTGTACTTGATTAGCCATTGACATGCTCTGTTTACCATCGATTGATGCTTCTTAGTGATGGCAGTAATCAGATGCCTTTGACTTGATTTGTTGTTTAAATCTCTCATAATTTGTTGATTTTCAGTTATTTATGTTAACTCATTTAATGTGGGAATATCCCCATACGAATATAGTCTAAATCTTGTCTAAATCCTAGTCTTTTCTAGTATAAATTTTGTCTTTTGTTTTTCGCTTTGATTCGTGATATCTAAAGATGGATGGTGCAGGATTAGATTACTGCAAATTGTTTAGGCAGGATAGCAGGTAGCAATAGGTTAAGAGACATCTCTGTATGTCTCAATAGCTTTGTAGCTTTGACAAGGTATTGTCTTAGTCTCTTCGAAGAGACATGTTCAGTTTCTCTTCTCAGATATCCTGCACGAGATAGGTGATTGATGCCATCAATTTACCTGCAATGTATCATGTAATATGGCAGGATAAACCTAGGATATTATGCCTGCATCTTACCTGCTGATGTGCTTATAGAAAAAAGCTAAAAAAATCAGAAACATGAAAAAAAATCTCAAAATGTCGAGCAAAAAAAAATCACTTTCGGATCGCAGGGGTGTGTCGTGTGTGCTATGAGAACCCAACCACTACATGTATCTAACAAAATTTTGTACCTTTGGGATATACGTATAATTTAAAAGGACCAACCATGGATGGATTAAAAATGAAAGATGGGAGATTAATTAATGATCGCCCAATTGGTATCTCTGGCATATCACAGGCTGCTATGTTAAGGAAACAGAACAAGCAAAGAAGTTTAACTCAGGACATAGCTCTGGGTATTGAATTAGCTGATGACAGAAAATCTGCAAAACAGGCTATTCGCAAGTTTTTAAAATAATTTTCTATGTTTATTTTTGGGAGGCTAACTTTATGTTGCCTCTTTTTTTGTTTTATTGTGACAGTTTATAGTAGTTTATAATAGTTTTGTGACAATTAAATGTCAACTTTATGACGAATTTAAATACTTAACTATTTGATTATTAGAGTTGTGACAGTTTGTGACAGTTTTAAAAGGTTGTATAGGGAGTAGTTTATAATAAAGGAGGTAAAAATATATAAGAGTATAGGGAAAAAAATTTGTCACATTGTCACAGACCTCTGCAATGGAATAATTATTGTATATTTGTTTGCATAACATTTAAATCAAATCAAATGAATAATCCAATGGGAGGGTATTCACCTAAGGAACTTACAATAGGTGAAGACTCGCAAGAGAAACTACTTCATGGTATCGAGATGATATCGAGTGCAGTCAAGAGCACACTAGGACCTATGGGTCAGACAGTAATAATTGAGTCACCACATCACACGCATGGAATGACAGTCACCAAGGATGGTGTCACTGTTGCTAAGAGTTATGACATGGCAGACCCTGTCGGCAATCTCGCAGTAAAGATGATGAAAGAAGCATCGTCTAGGACTGCTACCTCAGCAGGAGATGGAACAACCACTGCTATAGTGTTGACAGAGGCACTGGTCAAGCAAGGTTTGGGTAGGATTACTAGTGATGTAAATAAGACAGATGTTCTTAGATACCTGACAAGTGAGACCGAGGACTTAGTTAAGTCTTTAAAGAAGCATAGCAAGAAGGTAACAAAGAAGAGGCTAGTTGATGTGGCAACTATATCAGCCAATAACGACAAGTTTATAGGCAAGATAATCTCTGACTGCTACAATGAGGTTGGTCAGAACGGCATAGTCACTGTTGAGAACTCACCAACACCAGATACTTTTTATGAAACCACGAAGGGTATTAAGATAGACAAGGGATATTCGTCACCGATGTTTATAAACCACCAAAAGAAAGACGAGTGTGTGTTGGATGATGTGCACATACTTGTGTGTGATGCAGAGATCAGTAACATCCTACAGATAGAGAATGTGTTGAAACCAATCATACAAGATAAGAAAAAATTATTAATTATATCACCATGTACGACCAATGTGATAGCGACCTTGGCTGCCAATGTTCAGAAGAGGGGACTGCATTTATGTACAGTTCCACCACCTAACTTTGGATATCGTCAGCACGAGCTGATGCAGGACATTGCAGTGTCTGTTGGAGCTACATACTTTTCAGAAAAGACAGGTGACGATTTAAGCCTCATTGAATTTACAGACTTAGGGTTTGCTTCCAGGGTGATAGTTGGGAGGGACTCTTCTGTGATTTTAAGTGAGGCTGAGGAAAACAAGGATGTGGACCAGAGAGTGGCTGAGTTGTGGGATGCACACAAGGTAACCAAGCAGAAGCACGACAAGGACTTTATTCTTCAGCGAATCGCCTCCTTAACAGGAGGGATAGGAGTCATCCATGTCGGAGGAAACACAGACCTTGAGCAGAAGGAGTTGTATGACAGGGTAGATGATGCAGTGTGTGCAGTACGTTCAGCATTAGAGGAGGGTATTCTTCCAGGAGCAGGAATGGCACTAGCAAAAATATGTGCACCCTTTCACTTCAGTAGAGATGAAGAAAAAGAAACCAAGGAGCTTATGGTAGCGAGAGATATTATGTACAATGCTCTGCAAGCTCCATGGAGACAGATACTTATAAACGCAGGACTAGATCCTGATGATATTCTCAAGGACCACTACCTTAGTGGATTTGAGTATGGGTATGACTTGAAGACTAAGGAGTATGGTGACCTGATAGAGATGGGTGTCATTGACCCTACCAAGGTAACCAGGTCAGCACTCCAGAACGCAGTGTCTGTTGCAGTAACTATTTTATCAACCAACGCCATTATCACAATGGCTAGATCATACGAGACAGAATGAAGCCAATAGGAAAATATATCGTGATTGATGAAATCAAAGAAGAGATCAGCACCGAGTCAGGAATACTTTTAACTGCTGAAGACACAAAAGACCTAAGGTATAAGAAGGGTGTGGTTGTTATGCCTGGTACAGATGTGGCAGTAGTAAAGACTACCGATGAGATATACTATGACTCAAGGGCAGGATATAAGATGGTAATTAACGGAACTCAGCACACAGTTATTTCTGAGTCTGATGTCGTTGTTGTTTTATAAATGCGTTCATCTTAATTATAAAATTTCGATACACCTTGTCGGTGTATGACACGTTTCTAAGGAACATAGGGTTGCCATCATTACTTGTAGGAATTTCTTTCCCATTGAGATATTTGTATATTGATGTGGTAACCCTTTTTGCTTTTTGAGAGAGCTGATATAGAGCCTTTCTCTTTCCCATTCTTTTTCTAAACACCTCAATCCATCCTTCCTGTCTTAGTCTTTCAAATCGATTTCTTTCCCAACTTATTAGGTCATCAAATTCTTTAAACTTATCTTTTGAAAAGTATTCTTCGGACTTTAGGAATAATAGTATGTCTAAGTCTGACTGGCTTAGTTTATGTTTTACTTTGATAAACTGACGTACTACTCTCCAGTATTTTAAGTAGTCTGATTTCATAAAATTTAATTTAGTAACTTTGTGTTGTAAAGATACAAATTATGACTGACGAAGAAAAAAAGGCTGCTGCTGCTAAAAAGAAAGAGAACGACACCTCAACCTTTAGGGCAAGTACTACTAAGGCAATAGCTGATCTAAAGTCAAAGAATAAAAAGCTTACTTCTGAGGCAATGGCTAACAAAAAGAAAACCATAGCAGCTAACAGGAAAAAGAAAAAAGATGCAAAAAGAAAGTATGTGTCTGACAAGTATACTAAAATATCAGGACTGCAAGGTCTTCAAGGACTTCAAGGACTATCACCTAAAACTAAGAAAGCATGAAAAAGTTAGATCCGTATTTTACTCAAGCAAACAAAAGCATGAAGGGTAAACCAGAGAAGTTTGGACTACCATCGAACAAGCAGATAGCAAATAGTGTTTACGCTAAGTGTGGTAAAAAATAATGGCAAAGAAAGGCAGAACAAAAGGTAACAAGATTTGTCCTGCAGGGATTGCATGGGCAAAGAGAACATTTGACAAGTACCCATCTGCATATGCTAACATGGCTGCTAGTAAGTACTGTAAAGATCCTAACTACGCTAAAGGTAAAAAGAAAAAGTAATGGGAGAACTAGCTAAATGGAGAGCAGAAAAGTGGGTACGCATTGGAACTGATGGGGAAATCAAAGGCGAGTGTGGTACTAGCAAGAACAAAAAAAATCCAGATAGATGCCTCCCTTTAGCAAAAGCTAGGGCGTTAAGTAAAAGGCAGCGAGCTAAAACGGCTAGAAAAAAGAAAGCATCTGGTGGAAAGAAACAGTTTGTTTCAAATACAAAAAAAGCGAAAGTAACTAAAAAATACACTAAGTAATGGCAATACCTGCAGGAACTAAGTTTCATGGAGTAGCTCCAGAAGTAGAAACAGAAAATAGAGGATCAAGTTTGTCAAACTCTCAAAGAGACACATATACTATTGAAGAAATTCAAGCAGGAGGTGGAGTTGGAACTCTTTCTAGTGTTTTAAATAATGGAAATGAAACAGGAGGAAAAGATGTTGAATTTACAAGTGGAGATTCAATTATTGCAGATGGTGATTTAGCAATAAAAAGCAAAACCACAGGTGAGGTTATTGCTATTTTTAGACCAGATAATGGAGTTTTATTTTATTATAACAACGATAAAAAGTGTGAAACTACAAGTTATGGGTTTAGAGTAGGTGGTGATTTAAGAGTAACAGGGTTCTTAGATTTATTTCAACAAAATAATAACACTTTCGCAGGAACAAATGCAGGGAATCTTGACAATACAACTGGAAACTCTAATGCAGGTTTTGGAGAGAATGTAATGTCTGAAATTACTACTGCATCACAAAATACAGGAGTAGGTTTAAACTCTCTAAAAGATAACACTACAGGGAATTCAAATACTGCAATAGGAGCAGAGGCTTTAAATCTTAATATTGGAGGTTCTAATAATACTGCAGTTGGGCGTGATGCTATTTCAAGTGCATCAGCAGGAGCAGGTAACACTGCAGTTGGTAGTGAAAGTTTAAAGTCAAAATTAACGTCAAACTTTAATACTGCAATTGGATTTCAAAGTTTAAATAATTTAACCACAGGTTTTAGAAATACTGCAATAGGTAATGGAGCAGGGTCAACATTAACCACAGGTTCAAAAAATATAATTATTGGAGATGAAGCTGAACCTAGTGCACCTAATGTGATTGGTGAGCTAACTATAGGTAATCAAGATATAAATAAGTTTAGAATTCCTGGGATTCAACAAGGTGCTGCTGATGGCTCTAAGCTTGAGTATGACGCTTCAACCGATGAATTAATTTTAAAGGAAACAGTAACTTTAATTCCTGAGTTTATAACTGCAACACCAGGTGGAAGCTCAGTCATTACTACTACTAAAAATATAATTGACCTGACATGGTCAGGGGGTTCAGGAACTTTTACTTTAACACTACCTTCAGCAACTGCAATACCATATAGGTTTTTAAGGATAGTAAACGACTCTACTATTAGTGCAAATGATAAGGTAGATATTGCTGCTCCTGTTGGTGAAACTATTGATGGTGCTGCAACATATGAAATAAACAAACCATATAATGGAGTTGCAATTTGGTCGGATGGAACTAATTGGATAGTAATACAAGCAAAATAATAACAATGGCGACACCAAGAAAAGGAAAAGCAAAAGTAAAAATTACCTCATCAGGTAAAAAAGTTAGTTACGGTCAAGCAGGTAAGGCTAAAGGAGGAGGTCCAAGGGTAAGACCAGGGACTAGCAAAGGAGATAGCTACTGTGCTAGGAGTTTAGGTATAAAAAGAGGGTTGTCTAGAAAAAAAGCAAATGATCCAAACACACCAAATAACTTGTCACGTAAAAGGTGGAAGTGTGTTGGAGCTAAGTCTAGAAAATAGACAATAAAAATATTAGTATATTTGTTAAATAAAACTTTACATCATGAAAAAACAAGGTTATAATTCAAGATTAGATGAATCTTTAGGAGCAAAAAATGGAAAGAAGTCTCAGTCTATGAAGTCTCGTAGAGATGAATCAAAAGCGATGGCTAAGAAAAAAACAGGTCATGCATATTCAGGAGATCATAATATGTCCTATGAGTGCATCAATAATGTAAAGAAAAAAATAGGAGGACTAATAAAAAAATAATGAAATTAAATCAAAAATCAAGAGGATTAGGAGACTCAATTGAAAAGTTTACATCTGCCACTGGTATTAAAAAAGTAGTAAACACAGTTGCTAAAGCAACAGGCAAACCCTGTGGTTGTTCTGAAAGACGAGATTCTTTGAATAGAAAATTTCCATATAACAAATAAATAAATGATACCACAAGGGACAAAATTTCATGGAGTAGCTCCAAATGTAGTTACAAAAAATCTAGGATCGCAGCAAGCAAATTCTCAAAGAGATATTTATACTATAGAAGATTTTAAGACTGATACTTTTTCAGGAACATTTATAAATTTTGGAGGGGGAACTTCAGATGTTTTAGGTGGTGATACTGTAGCGTGGGGAGTAAATCCAATTACTCAGGCAGATCATTTAGGGAATATTGTTATTAAATCAAAATGTATTGTTTCAAAAATCTCTGTAAAATGGTCATCAATTAATGGCTATCAAGCTTCAGCAGGCGGTGCTCAGGTATCATTTAAAGTTTCTAGATGCACCGACATAAATGCCCAGTTAGTTAATGCATCAAATTGGACAGATTATATAGATTTAGATACAGTTTGGGATGGTAGCTCAGGAGATTACCCAGGATTTATTGAAGATTTATCTTTTCAAGTAGATAAAGTTTTTAATGTAGGTGATATTTTTGCATTTACGGCGACACCATCAACAGGGTTTGCAGATTCAGGAGAAGATGTAGAAGTAACAATAGAATTTCAACACGTAAAATAAATAAAATGGCATATCAAAAATTACAAGCAAGTAGAGCTTCATCAGTTACACCAAGTGACACAGTAGACATTCCTAGCGTTTCTAATGCTAATGGAAGAGGTAATAATGGATGCGTATTATATGTAGGCACAGGAGGTGACCTTCGAGTATTAACTTCAGGAGGTGATGATGTTGTGTTTGCAGGATTTCCAGATGGAGGATTTTTGCCAGTAAATGTGATAAAAGTTTTTGCAACCAACACAACTGCTTCAGGTATTTTAGCACTTTGGTAGTATGTATATATCCATTGCAGCAAGTATAGGATCAACCACATTATCAGCAATTGGTTCAGGAGGAGAAGGAAATCTGCCTCTAACTGACGCTACATTTAATCAAGCGATTACAGATATATTAGCTCAAGACCCAAATGGAGATTACGACTTAGTACCCTATGGTAAAATTCAGGATTGGGATGTTAGTCAGGTAACTAATATGACTGCTGCTTTTGAAGATAAAATAAATTTCAATGGAGATATTAGTGCTTGGGACACAAGTAGTGTTACTAACATGCGACAGATGTTTACTAGAGCAAGAGCCTTCAATCAATCGTTAAATAATTGGGATGTCTTAAGTGTTGTTGGTGGTAATTTTAATTTTATGTTTTATGAAGCTGATGTATTCAATCAACCTTTATCAAATTGGGTTTTTAATGCACAAGGGGTAGAATTTCAATATATGTTTTATGATGCATTAGCTTTTAATCAACCTTTATCAAATTGGGATGTGAGTAGTGCTACTAATATGGCTCAGATGTTTAATGGAGCATCCACTTATAATCAAGACCTAAGTGGATGGGTGGTAACTCAAGTTGTTAGTTGTAGTTCTTTTAGCTCAAGCACACCATCTTGGATATTACCAAAACCTAACTTTACTAATTGTACACCTTAATTTATGCCGTTAGGAATTGTAATAGGGATAGGAATACCGTTTGTACAAAAAATTGGACCAACACCTCCTCCTGTAATAAATTATATTGTTACTGAATTAGCATTTACTCCATCCGAAGATATAATAGAAACAGAAGGTGGTTCACCTTTAATAATAGAATAATATGGCAACAAAATTTTCAGCATTCACACCAGTAACACCATCACCAACTACAGAAATAGTAGGTTTAGATGGAGCTTTAAATGTAAAGTTTCAAGTAGAAGATATAGATATTAATAACCTTGCAAGTACACTTGCAATCGCAAAAGGTGGTACAGGACAAACAACTCAATCTTTAGCTTTAGATGCAATAACGGATGCATCCAATCAGGTAGCTAATGATGTATTATATATTGATCCTACAGGAGTAGCTGCATTTAAGAATCCTTCAAAACTTCCTAATGTTCCTGTAAGAGCCGTACTCTATGCTGAGTTTCAACCAGGTGCAGGTAATGTAAACTACTTTAACTTTACTAATGGCTCTTATTTTAATGTCCCTTTCAACACTGATTTAACAAACTTTTCTACTGACTCAACAATAGGAGGATATACTTTTACTTGGAACGGAGCAGCAGGGTCAGCAGGAAACACAACTTTTAATATTCCTTTTACTGGTCGATATAGAGTTACTGTTAATATGCACTTCTTTGACCAAGCAAACGGAATAATAGTTGAAGGTTTTATTAAAAACATTTCTACAGGAGTTGAATTTGGATTAATTGATGATGTGGGTAATGCAGCATCAGGAGCTAAGACTGATATTAATTATTCAGCAACAGGAACTTTTTCAGGTTCTAGTAACGACCAAATAGAGTTTCGTTTACTATTTATTGGAGGGTCAGGAAGTCCAAGTCCTTACCCATCTACAGATAATAATATTATTACCAACATTCTTGTAGAGTTTATAAATTAAAAAATGCCTTAATTATGATATTTCCACCTCCGACTCCACCTGGTTCTTAGTTTAAAACATCTAAATAAATTTTGTTAACTTTGTTTATATGAAATACTGCAGTCCCTCAAGCATTACATATCATTATATTCAAGATAATTCTTGTTTTTCAGCAGTTTTAATTAATTATGAATATAACAATGTTTAATAAAATGACCTTATCGGATTTGAAAATATACCTACTAAATAGTATTGCTTTAGTAATTTCATTTAGTGAAATAGAAGCAGTACTTAAAATAATACTATTGCTTGGATCAATAGTATATACTGCACAAAGAATTTATGCAAATTATAAAGAAAAAAAATGAACTACTTTACCTATGATGAATTTGATTCTCCAGACATGCCTGGAAGTGGCTCGTTAATGCATGAAGATTTTCTTGATATGCTTGATGAGGTAAGAGATAAATTTGGTAAACCTATCATTATAAATAGTGGCTACAGGACAGAAGAGCATAATGCTGCAGTAGGAGGGAAGCCTAAAACAGAAACATCAAAGGGATCAAGCCACATGTATGGATTGGCTGCAGATATAAGATGCAACAATTCTACAGATAGATTTCATTTAATATTTCTATTGCAAGAAACAGGTTTTCAAAGAATAGGAGTTGCTGACACCTTTATTCATGTAGACTTAGATTTTGACAAGTCTCAACAAGTAATGTGGACTTATTAGTATGAAAAAAATATTAGAGTTTTTTGGAACAAAAGTATTTAAGCAAATTGGTGACGTTGTTGATGAGTTGTTTACTAGCGATGAGGAAAGAATAAAAGCCAAGAATGAAATATTTAAAGTTCTTCAAGAGAAAGAGCTTGAGTTGCAGAAGATGCAGACAGATATAATTTTAGCTGAAGCAAAAGGTAATTGGCTTCAGAGAAGTTGGAGACCAATCCTTATGTTGTCATTTGGGTTTATTATAATTTATACTAAATTTATATCTCAGCTATCATCACATTTAATAACTCCTGAGTTAGAGCCTGAGTTTTGGAATTTACTAGACATAGGTATTGGAGGATATGTTATAGGTAGAAGTGCTGAAAAAATAGCAGATAAGGTAGCTCCAATATTTAAAAATAAAAAATAGTATATTTGTTAAAGTAAAATATTAGTTATGCCAAAGATTAGCACATACAATACCGTAACTCCACAAGGGACTGATAAGATTATTATTAGTCAAGAAAATGGAACGCCTACAAACGTAACTAAAAACATTACCGTAGATGGATTAAAGGAATATATTGGCACATCAGGCTCATTAGATATTCCTACGCCATATATGTATATTTTAAAAAAACCTGGTGTACGTACTTTTGTAAATATGCAAAAACCTGTTGAAACAGAGTGGTTAACTAAAAATCCTAGGCTTTTTATGTTTAGATATAAAAAGGCAAGATCTTATAAGAACCCTACTTCTCTTGAGTATGTTATGAAAAGGGCTAATTTTATTCATCCTTCTCATGACAATGGATTATATCAGAGAGCTAATTTTCCAGGAAGCAATTGGGCATCATCACAACAAGATGCTATTTATGCAGGGGTTAATCTTAATTTATTTCCTATTACAACAGAGTGGGATATAAATAGTGAATTAAAGATTGCTAAGACAGGATCATTGATAACTGACTTTGCTTCGCTGAGACCTACCACTTATATTGAAGTGCCTTTTAATCCTTTATCGTTTTTGTTTGATGGTACAAATACAGAAGTGACCTCACTTCCTGCTACGGCATCAGGTAATTATTGGGGTACAAGGCTTACGGTACACCATCCTAGGTCTAATGTGACTCCTGATGATCCATTCGACTTAAGAACATCACAAATTATAATGAAATTTGCTATAGGCATACCAAACCCTACATGGACAAACACAAACCATGAGTTGCCATACATATTTGGAGATTTATCAAACCCAGTAATGTTAAAATATCAATATGATGGTAATGATAATGAATTTGTAAATGGATATACAATAACACAAGGAGCTACTGGTCCTTCTGTAAGGCAGAAGAACTAATGGGTTTTAAAATATGCGAGGTGTTCAATTAGGCTTATTTCTTTGTGAAATTGTCAATTAGGCTTACATCTTTGAGAAGTTGCCAATTAGGATCGCCTCTTCGCTTAGAATACCTCTATTTATTTAGGGGTATTTTTTTTTACTTATATTTGTTATAAATCAAATCAAATTAAATGAATGATATTCGTAAGATAGCAGTAGGTCCTGATTACAAAGGTGGAGCTATGCATTATGTTGTAGGTCAAGAAATACTAAAAGGCACATATAAAATTCACCACATAAGGTATGATGACAGTAATGACTCTTTTAAAATATGGATTGAATCTACATATAATGAAGAAATTGTGTTATGGAAGCAGTTTATTAATATGCCTGTGTCTATTGAGTATAATATTAACTTCTAATGAAATCACCTTACTTATTTATTACCAAACCCTTAAACAATAAAAGGTATAACAACACTAAAAAAATTAGTGATGTAGACTTTATAACAAGTACTTCAGAGGAAAACCACAAAGCTTCAAATCGAATTGCAGAGGTTATCGCCACTCCAATTGTTTATGATGGTCCTATTAAACCAGGAGATAAATTATTAGTCCATCATAACGTATTTAAGTTTTACAATGACATGCAGGGCAGACGTAAAAGTGGAAGAAGTTTTTTTATGGATGATTTATTTTTTGTTGAGCCTGATCAGTTTTACATGTATCATGATGGCAAGCAGTGGAATACTAGTGGCAGGTATTGCTTTACTAAACCTCTTCCTACAGAAGACTACTATTTATATAAGAACACCAATGAAGAACCTTTGGTTGGTGAAATAAAGTATAGCAACGACTATCTGCGTTCACAAAATGTAAATCCAGGGGACAAGGTCTGTTTTAAACCTGAAAGTGAATACGAGTTTGAAGTGGATGGGGAAAAACTATATCGAATGTTTGACCATCAAATAACAATAAAATTATGAGTGATAAGCCAAAAAGAAAAAAACGACCAAGAATCAAATATAATCCGAATCGCAATGGACTCAAAAACTTTAAAAAAGAATATTATTCAGGCAGGGATGAGAGCCGTAGAGCAGCTTATTAAAGTTGCAAAAGAAGACATTATAAAGCCAGACCCAGAGGATGAGTTGGCTGCTGACAGATTAAAGAATGCTGCAGCAACAAAAAAACTAGCAATATTTGATGCGTTTGATATATTGACTAGAATAGAAAATGAAAAAAATTTAATGGAAATCGAAGAACGAGGTCCAACTAAACTAGACAACAAACAAGGATTTGCAGAAAGAAGGTCTTCATAATCTACACAGAGTTCTGGATAATTATATTCCAAAAGGAATATTAAAGAAAAAGAACAGAAACAAGTCATGGCAATATGGTTATGATGAGAAGTATGATTTAGTTATTATTTCTAAAACAGGCGAAGTAGGCGAGGTGTATGATATTAATGGACTACGAATAGGTTTACCAAAAACTCCTGAGTCTCTTCAAAGAGACACAACTAAGTGGGAAAGAAAAAATTATCCTAAAGCACTACTAAAAATACAGTCTATATTCCAGTGGAATCAGCAACCAAATACATTTAAAGCTAAGTGGATAGATTACATTGAGGATGAGTTTGATAAAAGAGAACAAGGGCACTGGTTTGTAAACAACAAAACATACACATACATTACAGGGTCACACTACATGTATCTTCAGTGGACAAAGATTGATGTAGGGTATCCTGACTTCAGGGAAGCAAATAGAATTTTTTACATTTTTTGGGAAGCATGTAAAGCAGACCCTAGGTGTTTTGGAATGATATACTTGAAAATTAGACGTTCTGGATTTTCATTTATGGCTTCCGAAGAGTGTGCAAATGTTGGGACAATATCTAAAAACTCTCGTATAGGTATTTTGTCTAAGTCAGGTTCTGATGCAAAAAAAATGTTTACAGATAAGGTTGTTCCTATTGTTAGAAACTATCCCTTCTTTTTTAAACCTGTGCAGGATGGTATGGATAAGCCTAAAACAGAGTTGGCGTTTAGAATTCCTGCATCCAAGATTACTAAAAAAAATATGTATAATGTCGATGATGATGAGATGGAAGGCTTAGATACCACTATTGACTGGAAAAATACAGATGACAACTCTTATGATGGTGAGAAGTTGCTTTTATTAGCACATGATGAAAGTGGTAAATGGCTAAAGCCAAACAATATACTAAATAATTATCGTGTCACTAAAACTTGTTTAAGATTGGGTAGAAGAATTATTGGAAAGTGCATGATGGGTTCAACATCAAATGCACTAAACAAGGGTGGTGAAGAGTTTAAAAAACTTTACTACGATTCTAATCCTAATAACAGAAGTAATAATGGTCAAACAAAAAGTGGATTGTATTCGTTGTTTATACCAATGGAGTGGAACTTTGAAGGATACATTGATGAGTATGGCATGCCTATGGAGGATGTTGTTGATTACTGGAACAACGAAGTTGAAAGTTTAAAAAATGATCCTGATGCTTTAAATGAGTTTTACAGACAATTTCCTCGTACTGAATCTCATGCGTTTAGGGATGAAAGCAAGCAGTCATTGTTTAATCTCACACGAATATATCAGCAGATTGATTACAACGACTCGCTTATAAAAGAACACCATTTAACTCGTGGGTCTTTTTCTTGGAAGAATGGAATCAAAGATACTGAGGTTATATGGACTCCAAACACTAGGGGGAGATTTTTAGTAAGTTGGATACCTAAAAAAAATATGCAGAATAGGTATAAGAAAAACCATAGAGGTGATTTTTTTCCTGCAAACGAGCATCTTGGTGCTTTTGGTTGTGATAGCTATGACATATCTGGAACAGTTGGAGGTGGAGCTTCAAATGGTGCTTTGCATGGAATTACAAAATTTAACATGGATGATGCTCCTAGTAATCAGTTTTTTTTAGAGTATGTGGCTAGACCTCAAACTGCAGAAATATTTTTTGAGGAAGTATTGATGGCTTGTGTGTTCTATGGAATGCCTATATTAGTAGAAAACAATAAACCTCGTTTACTGTATCATTTTAAAAATAGAGGCTACAGAGGCTTTAGTATTAATCGACCAGACAAACTCAAACACAAGCTCTCTAAGACAGAGAAAGAACTTGGGGGTATACCTAACTCAAGTGAGGCAGTAAAGCAGGCTCACGCAGCAGCTATTGAGTCTCATATTGAATCTCACGTAGGATTAATAGGTCCAGATGAAATGGGTTATATGCCTTTTACTAGAACACTAGAAGACTGGGCAAAGTTTGATATAAGCAATAGAACAAAGTTTGATGCCTCTATTAGTTCAGGTTTAGCAATAATGGCTTGTCAAAGACACCTTTATCAACCTGTGAAAAAACAATCAAATATTATTGTTAACTTTGCTAGGTACAACAATAAAGGAAGTCGTAGTGAAATAATAAGATAAATGAAAGACGTAAAAATAAATGTTTCTTCTGTTGGGTTTCCAAGTCAGTTTGTTTCTGATAGCGAAAAAGCTTCAGAAGAGTTCGGCTTACAAATAGGTCAGGCTATTCAATATGAGTGGTTTAAGAAAGATGGCAACCAATGTAGATACTATAATCAGTGGAGAGATTTTTACAGACTTCGTCTTTATGCTAGAGGTGAGCAGTCGGTTGCTAAATATAAAAATGAATTAGCAGTTGATGGTGATTTAAGTTACTTAAACTTGGATTGGACACCTGTTCCTATCATTCCAAAATTTGTAGATGTTGTTGTCAACGGAATGAATGACAGGTTATTTGATGTAAAGGCATATGCTGAAGATGCAATGTCACAATCTCAAAGAAGTAAGTATCAAGACATGATACAAGGTCAAGCTGCAGCAAAAGACATATTGCAAATTGTTCAAAAAGAAACAGGAGCTGATCCTTTCGTAATGAATCCTGATGACCTTCCTCAAACTGATGAGGAGCTAAACCTATATATGCAGCTTAAATATAAGCCTGCTATAGAGATTGCTGAAGAGGAGGCTATTAATACTATTTTTGCAGAAAACCATTACAACGATATTAGAAAAAGAGTTGACTATGATTTAACTGTTTTAGGTATTGGTTGTACAAAGCATGAGTTTTTGCCAGGAGCAGGTGTTGAACTTAAATATGTAGACCCTGCAAATATTGTTTATAGTTATACAGAAGACCCACACTTTAAAGATTGTTTCTATTGGGGAGAAATTAAAACACTTCCAATTACTGAGTTAATGAAGATTGATCAGTCTTTAACAAATGAGGACCTAGAGGAAATATCAAAGTATTCTCAGAGTTGGTATGATTATTATAATGTGGCTCAGTTTTATGAGAATGATATTTTTTATAGAGACACTGTTACATTAATGTATTTTAATTATAAGACCACTAAAAAAGTAGTTTATAAAAAAAAGATATTAGAAAACGGAGGAACAAAGGTTATAGAAAAAGATGACCAATTCAATCCACCAGTCGAAATGATGGAGGAAGGAAGGTTTGAAAAGATGGAAAAAACCATTGATGTGTGGTATGAGGGTATTATGGTTATGGGAACTAATATTGTTTTAAAGTGGGAGCTTGCTGAGAATATGGTACGACCAAAATCAGCTCAACAACACGCATTACCAAACTATATCGCAGTAGCTCCTAGAATGTATAAAGGGGTTATTGAGTCTTTAACTAGACGTATGATTCCATTTGCAGACCTAATACAAATAACTCACTTGAAACTGCAACAAGTTATTTCAAGGGTAGTACCTGATGGTGTGTATATTGATGCTGATGGATTAAATGAAGTAGACTTAGGAACAGGAAACGCTTACAATCCAGAAGATGCTTTAAGATTATATTTCCAAACAGGTTCTGTAATTGGTAGAAGTTATACTCAAGATGGAGACTATAACCAAGGTAAAATTCCAATTAAAGAACTACAGTCAAGTTCTGGTGCAAGTAAAACACAGATGCTGATTTCCAATTATAATCACTACTTAGGAATGATTAGGCAGGTTACAGGATTAAATGAAGCTAGAGATGCATCTACTCCTGATCCTAATTCTTTGGTTGGTTTACAGAAATTGGCAGCATTAAATTCTAATGTTGCGACTAGGCATATACTTGAAGGCTCTTTGTATTTATATAGAAGTTTAGCTGAAGCAATTACTTACAGGGTTGCCGACATATTACAGTACGCAGACTTTAAAGATGATTTTGCTAATGCCATAGGTAAGTATAATGTTAGTATTCTTAATCAGATAAAAGACTTATACATCTACGACTTCGGTATATTTATTGAAATAGCTCCAGACGAAGAACAAAAAGCACAATTAGAAGCGAACATACAAATGGCATTGTCTAAGGGAGACATTAATTTAGAAGATGCTATAGATATACGAGAGATTAAAAACATCAAGCTTGCTAATCAATTACTTAAAGTAAAGCGTAAAGCACTACAAGAGCAGCAGCAACAACAAGCAATGCAAGCTCAGGCAATGCAAGCTCAACAGGCATTAAAGTCTCAAGAGATGAAGCAGCAAATGGCAATGCAAGCTCAACAGGCAGAGATACAAGGAAAAATGCAATTAAAGCAGGCTGAAATAGCTTTTGAAATAGAAAAACAAAATAATGAAGCACAATTAAAATTAAGATTAATGGCTGAAGAGTTTGACTATAACATGAAACTTAGAGACGTATCTGAACAGGCTTTATCCCAAAGAGAGACTCAAAGAGAAGGTGCAAAGTCTGCCAGAATATCTCAAGCTAACGAGGAACAGTCAAGATTAATTAATCAAAGAAAAAATAATTTACCACCTCAGCGTTTTGAATCTAATGAAGATAGTCTTGATGGATTTAATTTAGCAGAGTTTGATCCTAGATAATGTCTAAAAACGGTATTATTTTTTTCTTATATTTGTAGTAATTAAATTTAATCATATGGAATTCAAAGTAAAAGAAGTAACAGTAGGTGAAGAAAAATCAGTACAACAGGTAGAACAAGAGCTTTTAGATAAGCATGAAGAAAAGACTAATGATGACCAACCTAAAGCTGAAGAGCCAAAAGCTGAAGAGCCAAAAGCTGAAGAGCCAAAAGCTGAATTAAACGATAAAGACGTTCTTTCATATATTGGAAAAAGATATAATAAAGAAATTAATTCATTTGATGAGTTAATGAGTCAGCGAGAAACTCAGGAAGAATTACCTGAAGATGTCGCTGCTTACTTTAAATATAAAAAAGATACAGGTAGAGGTATTAAAGATTTTGTGGAGTTACAAAAAGACTTTGATGAATCTAATCCTGATTCTTTACTTAAAGATTATTTACGTGCTACCGAAGATGGTCTTGATGAAGAGGATATTGAAACCTTAATGGATGATTATTCTTTTGATGAAGATTTAGATGATGAGGGTGACATAAAGAAAATTAAGTTAAAGAAGAAAAAAGCTATTGCTAAAGCAAAAGATTACTTTAAAGGAATGCAAGAGAAGTATAAGCAACCACTTGAGTCAAGGGGAACGCAAGCTTCAAATGTTTCTGACAAAGAAATGGAAGGCTATAAGCAATACATCGCAGATGCGAAGTCTTATGAAGAAGAGACTGCTAGAAAGAAAGAGTTTTATGACTCTAAAACGTTAGAAGTATTTACACCTGAGTTCAAAGGTTTTGAGTTCAATATAGGTGAAGAAACCATAACGTATTCTCCAGGTAGTTTAGAAGATTTAAAAAAGAGTGCATTAAATCCAGGTAGTTGGGCAACCAAGTATTTAGATGATAGTGGTCTTTTAAAAGATTCTAAAGGTTTTCATAGGAGTGTAGCAATTGCACAGAATCCTGAAAAGTTTGCTAAGTTCTTTTATGAGCAAGGTAAAGCTAATGCTACTGAAGATGTGATGCGTAAGACAAAGAATATTAATATGTCGGAACGTAGAACACCTGAAGTAACAAGTAAAGGAGGAACACAGTTTAAGTCTCTAAACACAGATAGTGGTAAGGGACTTAAAATTAGAAGTATTAAAAGAAAATAATTAATTTAAAAAACTAATAAAATTATGGCAGGATCAGTCCAAGCTACGCCAGGTTTTGATTTGCAGCCTAGCTCGCATCAAACGCCTTTGGCTTCAAATTATATTACTGACTTCAACTTTTTGAATCAGTATTTACCAGATACTTACGAAAAAGAATTCGAAAGATATGGTAACCGAACAATCTCCTCATTCATTAGAATGGTAGGAGCAGAAATGCCTTCTAATTCAGACCTTATCAAATGGGCAGAGCAAGGAAGACTTCACACCAAGTATGTTGATTGTGGTACTGCTGCAGTAGTAGCAGGTGGAGAAGCAATTTTTCAAGTGAATGACGTACTTAACCCTGCAGGCTCAACTGTTCAACCAGGTTCTGGTGCAACAGTTCAGATTGCAATTAGAGTTGGTCAGACAGTTGTTGTTGTAAACAACGATGGTTCAGGTGAGTTCAAAGCTATTGTTATAGCAGTTGACCTTGCAAACAACCAATTCACTGTTGCATTCTATGATGCTGCAGGTTACACAGGTGGTTCAGGATTAGGAAATGCTGATGCAAGTATTTTCATCTATGGTTCTGAATTTAAGAAAGGAACAAACGGAATGCAAGGTTCATTAGAATCTGACGATTTCATTTTCGAGAACTCTCCAATTATCATCAAAGATAAGTACGCAGTATCAGGTTCTGATATGGCTCAAATCGGATGGATTGAGGTTACTACTGAGAACGGAGCTTCAGGTTACTTATGGTACTTGAAGTCTGAGCACGAAACTCGTTTACGTTACGATGACTATTTAGAAACTGCAATGATTGAAGCAGTTCCTGCTGAAGCAGGTTCTGGTGTTGCTACACAAGTTACTTCTGACCAAGTTGGAAACAAGGGGTCTGAAGGTGTATTCTATGTAGTACAACAAAGAGGAAATGTATGGGCAGGTGGAAACCCTAATGCTTTAGCAGATTTTGATGCGATCATTTCACGTTTAGATAAGCAAGGTTCTATTGAAGAAAATGTAATTTTCTTAAACAGAGACTTTGGATTTGACATCGATGATATGTTAGCTGCTCAAAATTCTTACGGAGCAGGTGGAACTTCTTATGGTCTTTTTGACAATGATGAAGAGATGGCACTTAACCTAGGATTCACAGGATTCCGTAGAGGTTATGACTTTTACAAGTCTGATTGGAAATACCTAAACGACCCAACAATGCGTGGTGGAGTTGATGGTACTGGAAGCATTAACGGATTGTTAGTACCTGCAGGGTCTACAACTGTTTATGACCAAATCCTTGGAAAGAACGCTAAGAGACCATTCTTACATGTTCGATACAGAGCTTCAGAAACTGAAGACAGACGTTACAAAACTTGGATCACTGGTTCAGCAGGTGGTGCAAAAACATCTGACTTAGATGCGATGGAAGTAAACTTCTTGAGTGAAAGAGCAGTTTGTACTTTAGGTGCAAACAACTTCTTTATCTTCCAAGACTAAGAACACTAATCAAAGAAAAGGAGTCTCCTCAAAGAGACTCCTTTTTTATAAATTAAATTAAATTATATCAAATGAAAACTACAGTACAAAGAGTAGACAAAGTCTACAAGTTAACAAGGAATGCAGCACCTTTATCTTTCATGCTTGCAACAAGACACACTAGAAGATTTCCATTACTTTGGGTAGACCCAGAGACAGGAGTAAACAGAGAACTACGTTATGCTCGAAATCAAAAATCACCATTCGTAGATGAACAAGATAAAAATGCAATTATTGAGCCTATTGTTTTTGAAGATGGTTTTTTAAGAGTACCAAAATCTAACCAGGTATTACAAAAGTTTTTAGATGTACACCCACATAATGGCGTTAAGTTTAAAGAATTAGACAAAGCGAAAGATGCTCAAGAAATTGTTGAAACTATTAACATAGAGCTTGATGCAATGATAGAGGCACGTTCTTTATCAATAGCACAACTAGAAACCTTAACAAGAGTATTGTTTTCAAAAGACCCATCAAGGATAAGTACAGATGAAATGAAGAGAGATATTTTAGTTTATGCTAAAAGAGAGCCTCAAGAGTTTATGTCTATTGTAAATGATCCAGTATTAAAGTTACAAGCAACGGTGCATAAATGCTTTGAAGAAGGTCTTATTAAATACAGAAATAAAAACAAAGAAGTTTGGTTCAACACCAAAGCCAACAAAACAAGACTTTGTACTATTCCTTTTGGAGAAGACCCAATTTACATAGTATCATCCTATTTCCAATCTGATGATGGAATAGATGCATTAAAACATCTAGAACAATTGTTGGATTAAAAAAATATTTGGAGGGAGGTCTATTTTAAGACCTCTTTTTTTTTTGATTATCTTTGTGTAAATAATAGTCAGGATGATAAACGATATTAGAAATACGGTTTTAGCCGTATTAAATAAAAACAACTACGGATACATCTCTCCACAAGATTTTAATCTATATGCACAACAAGCTCAAATGGATTTGTTTGAGGATTATTTTTACGCATATAATTATCAAGTAAACAAAGAAAACCAAAGGACATCTGGAACAGGTTATGCTGACATAAAAAAAGGATACGTAGAAGTTATTGATTTTTTTTCTGTAACGACTGCTCTATCTCAGGTTGGAGCAAATTTAGATAAATTTTTTCTGCCATCAATTTCCACAACAGGTAGTGATTATTATTTAATTAATAAAATATTTACAGGTAGTACAGAGTTGGAAAGAATTGAACAAAGTAAAATACTATTACTTAATTCTTCTCCTTTAACTGCACCATCTACAATGTTCCCTGCATATACAACAGAGGGTAGTGTTGCTACAATTTATCCAACACCTGCCACATTACCAACTGTTAATTGTCAGTACATACGTTATCCTAAAGCTCCAAAATGGACTTATGTAGATTTAGGAACAAACAATGAACCTGTATTTGACCAAACACAACCTGACTATCAAGACTTTGAACTGTTTCCAGACGATGCAACGGATTTAACAATGAAAATATTACAATACGCAGGAGTTTCAATTAGAGAGGCATCAGTTGTTCAATATGCAGGAGCTGAAGAAGCTACTGAAATTAATAGTGAAAAATAATTATGTCATACATCAGCCAATACGAATATTACGAAAATGGAGGTAATGCTCCTGAAGATGCTAATTGGGGTTCGTACCAATACGTGTCATTAAAAGATATAGTTGTAAACTATCAGTTAATGTATTCTGGTAACCACTCTTTAATAAACAATGAGGAAAGATATAAGATACTTTTTCATGCTAAAAGAGCAATTCAAGAATTAAATTATGATGCTTTTAAAGAAGTTAAAGTTTTACAGTTAACTGTTTGTGAAGAGCTTAGGTTTATTTTACCTTCTGATTATGTAAATTGGGTAAGAATATCTTATTATAAAGATGGTGTTATAAGACCTATGGTAGAAAATGTTCAAGTAAATTCTGCCAAAGCTTACTTACAAGCTAATGATTGTAGAATACTTTTCGACCAAGATGGTAAAGCCTTACAACCAGAATATTCTCCTTTAGACTTTACAAGAATTACAGGACAACAACCAAGTATTTATTTAAATAGCTTGAGTCCATACAATGGATTATTAGGCTACGAATATGAGGGGTGTTGGTATTTTGATTTCGCAGTAGGTGCTAGATATGGTCTCAATACAGAAACTGCAAATGCTAATCCTACTTTTAGAATTGATAAAAAAGCAGGGGTTATAAACTTTGATTCGACTATGGCTGATGAAAGTTGCATATTAGAATATGTGTCTGATGGAATGGAAAGTGGAGACGATACACAGGTGACTGTAAATAAGTTATTTGAAGATTATGTTTATGCCTACATTAGTTATCAAATATTAAATAGTAAATTAGGCGTACAAGAGTATGTTGTTAATAGAGCTAAAAAAGCTAAATCAGCACTCCTTAGAAACGCAAAAATAAGATTAAGCAATATACACCCAGGAAGATTATTAATGAATCTGAGAGGTCGAGACAAGTGGATAAAATAATATGGCTACATTCCAAAGAAACTTTATAGCAGGTAAAATGAATAAATCCGTTGACGAGAGACTCGTTCCTAACGGACAATATATTGATGCAGTAAATGTTAGATTAGGATCATCTGAGTCAACAGAAGTTGGTGCAGTTGAAAATTCTAAAGGTAATACTTTAATTGCAGCATTATCTTATGAAGGGGAAAGCCTAAGTGGAAACGCTAAGTGCATTGGAGCATATGATGATGGAGCAAATGAAACTATTTATTGGTGGGTTCATGACCCTACGTTTTTAGGGAACAGTCCTACAGGAAAAATAGATTTAATTATTTCTTTTAATACAGTAACCAACGATACAATATACCATGTTATTAGTGTTTCTAAAGGTGGAATTAATCCTACAGAGACTGTTTTAAACCTAAATGAAAAATATCTTATTACAGGGATTGATTTAATTGATGGCTTATTATTTTGGACAGATAATTATAATGCACCAAGATTTATAAATGTAAGCCGTAGCTACGAAATTCCTAGTGGAACTCCAAGGGTAGATGGAAATGGCAATGCAGCCTTGCTTGAAGAGTCGTTTCTAGTCATTAAAAAGCCACCTCATAGTGCACCAACAATAGAACTAACCTCAACAACTGGTGGAGATGAAAATTATTTAGAAGAAAGATTTATTTCATTTGCTTATAGATACGAATATCAAGACGATGAATACTCAGCTACATCGCAATTTTCAGATGCAGCTTTTAATACAAGTCCTTTTGATTTTAGTTCAGAGTCTTATTTAAATGAAGGTGTAGTAAATAGGTTTAATACTGCTATTATTACATATAATTCAGGAGGACCTTTAGTTACTGCTATAGATTTGTTGTTTAAAGATAGCGATGGCACTATAATTAAGGTTATAGAAAAAATTAAAAAATCTGATTTAGGATTAGCAGATAACACTAATTATACTTTTACATTTAGGAATAGTAAAATATTTACAATACTTCCAGAGTCTGAGTTGTTAAGATTATATGACAATGTTCCTTTGTTTGCAAAATCTCAAACTTTAATGGGTAATAGGTTAATGTATGGAAACTACATTGAAAACTATAACTTAGTTGACATTAATGACTCACCTGTAAGGTTCGAGTTTGAAACAGAACTAATTTCTGAACTTATAGGTTTAGAGTCAATTGAAGATTCTACAGATAACGCATCTTATACTTTTGGTGCAACCGTAAACATAGTAGATGGTGGTCTTGTTATAGACCTAGAAGACGTAGAGTTAGTAGCAGGTTCATTAATATCTATTGATGCCTCTTTTATTCATAGAGATTTTCAAGGTAACACTCCTACAGAAACAACTCCACAAACAAATATTGAGTGGAGTTATGTATTACCACAAGATTTTAACAGTGTATATGATTTAGCCACAAGTTTAGACTTTCAAGAAAAAGTAGGTGTTGGTACTTTAAAACCAGTATATGACTCAGACCCATTAGTAGAGACTTCTTGTGATGGATTTACTTTAACAGATATAATAAACTGTAACATTCCTAATATTTTGGATGCTTCACAACCAACAAGTTGGACAAAATTTGAAAGTGGAATATCTTCAGCTAATCAACCAGTAGGCATTGTTACTTCTATAGGGTCAAACACTATTGGTTTTGAATTAATAGCTATGCGTAGAGTAGACGATGTTGCTGCTCCAACTCAAAATGCTTACGAATACTATGGATGGAATTTTGCTGAAGTTACTTACCAAAAAATATCTGACACTAAAAGCCTTCATAGTAATAGAGATTATGAGATAGGTATAATTTATATGGATGAATATAATAGAGCATCTACTGCTCTAGTAAGTCCATTAAATGCTGAACATGTCCCCTGTGGGTTTTCAGACCAAAAAAATTCTATTCAAGTAACTATACCGACACAACAAAGACCTCCATACTGGGCAACAAAATATAAGTTCGCAATAAAGCCTAGTGCTGAAGGCTATGAAACAATTTATACAAATATATTTTTTACAGACCCAACAACTAACGAAACATACTTTTTATTAGAAGGAGAAAACCAAAGAAAAGTAGAGACAGGAGATAGGTATATTGTAAAAGCAGATACAAGTGGTTCTTTGTTAAGATGTGCTTATGCTACTGTTTTAGAAAAAGAAGCTAAAGAGGCAGATTTTATTGTGCCTCCAATTTTAGATGACGAAGATAATGAAGTACCTATTCCTGCAGGTACTTACATGAAAATGAAAGCTCAAGATTTCTCTGTTGCTTTAGGTGATAATCCATTTATTTTACCAGGCAAACAAAGCTTAACTGTAAGAGGAAACGATAACTACCCTATATTAGCATATAAAAATTTTGGAGAAGATGATGGTTCAGGTAATTTTATAAATTATACAATTCCTTCAGGAAGTAGGATTAAGTTAAATTTTAAATTTCGAAGAAGAGGTCCTAGTCAAGGTAACAATAGATGTGAACGTAGAGTGTATAATTTAGAATCTACGCTAACTGCGTCTCAAGATTATGACGATATTATAGATTGGTGGAACGGAGACAATGTACAAGAAATATTAAACACAGGTCAACAAGAAGTTGGTGGAGGTGGATGTGATGTAGAAAACGAATACGACCCAACTCTTGCGATTTCATCTTCTAATAATTATGGTATTACACCATCATTATGTACTAATTTTTACAGATGGTATAAAAACAACAGTACTCAAGAAATACGTTTTATAGCTTCTGGTACAAGAGCTTGTGGATCAACGTCAAAAAGAAGGTCTAAAGTAGAAGTTACTTTTGAAATATTTAGAGCAGAGAGTACTATTGTTTTTGAAACATTTCCAACAGACGCACAACCTGATGTGTGGTATGAAGGCTCAGAAACTTTTGACATTGTAAAAGAAGGTTGTTTGTTTGATTTAAGTGTTTCTTCTTCAGAAACAAATCCAATAGCATTCGAGTATACGCTAAATGGATTTCAAGAACAAGTTATTTTAGAGCCAGGTGAATCAATGTCAAATATAAACGGTGATTGTAATTCTATGGCTACATCATCATCTACGCCACCTGATGACCCTGCAAACATAACAATTCTTACAACATCGGTAGAAAACGTTCACCTTGGAAATATACAATCTCAGACATTATCTCAGTCTGCAATTATAGACACATCGTTTTTTAATTGTTTTGCTTTTGGTAATGGTGTTGAGAGTTATAAAATAAGAGACTCTTTGGTTGGAAGACCACTTTTACTAGGTAACAGAGTTACAACTACATCTTCAGAAGATTATCGCCAAGCTAATAGATTTGCTGATATTACATATAGTGGAATATACAATGATGAAAGTAATGTAAATAAACTTAATGAATTTAATTTAGGTTTATTAAACTTCAAAAGAACAGAAGAGTCGTTTGGTCCTATACAAAAATTATTTGCTAGAAGTACCGATATACTTACTCTTCAAGAAGATAAAATATCTTACGTATTAGCAGGTAAAAATTTATTATCTGATTCTGCCGTTGGAGGAGCTATAACTTCTGTGCCTGAAGTTCTTGGAACTCAGATAGCAAGACTTGAAGAGTTTGGTATAAGTTTTAATCCAGAAAGTTTTGCAGTGTATGGATACGATAAATATTTTTCTGATCAAAAACGTGGCGTATTAATTCAATTAAAAGGTAGTGCTTATAGTAATGAGCAACTTACAGTTATATCTGAAGCAGGAATGCGTTCATGGTTTAGAGATAGATTTATTGCAGCTCCTAACACACAAAAACTTGGTGGCTATGACCCTTACATGGATGAATATGTTTTTAGTACTAATGATGATTTATTGCCTATTGAAGACCCATGTATAGATTGTGGTATTACAAAAGTATTTGTATTTAGTCAGGTTTCTAGAGTCTTTTGTTTCAACTTAGGGCAGTTAGTAGGATATGTAAATATTGATGTTACTGTTAGTAATTTATCAAATGGACCTTTTACACTAACTGCTATTTATGATGGCAATACGTCTTTGATTAATTTAAACACAGGTTCAAACACATTAACTTTTGAGAAAGACAAGGTATTAACAGATACTGTTGAGTTAACTTTTTCAGGCACATTAAATGCTGATGTAGAATTTATTGTAAACTGTCCTATACCTGATACTATTGAGATAATACAAGTATGTGTGTCAGATAAAGTAGATGCAGGACAATCTATACATAATCAATACCGATGGATTGATGGAGTATTTGTTTCTCCATTACACCAAGAGCAGGTGAAGTTAAAATCTTCTAACACATCACCACTGATATCTCAATACAGTTCAGTTTCAGGACCACAGGGAGCAGGGATTATTCCTGCAGATGGTGCAATTGTATCAATAATTTCAAAAAAGATACTACCAACTGATGACTTTGTTTTTGCAAATCCACCAATGAACTTTAAGTATTTAAGAAGCAGCACACTATATGTTGATACTCCTGCATCGATACAAGATTTAATCAATGCATCAACACAAGGTATTTTGGATGCTTCAGGAGCAACCTCAACCTACTTGTCGCAATTTATAATGCCTTCTGGTAATGATTTTGATAAGCTTTATTTAATATATGATTACAGAGAGCCTGTGTTAGCAGAGTTGTGTTATTCAACCCTAAGTGCTTTTGATGCGTGTTGTGGATGTGCTGATGCAGCTAAATTTATTGCAACACAGTGTAGACTAGATGGCGTTGTAAATACCGAAGTAATTCAAGGTCCTTATACCGTAGGTCAATTTGTACAATTAGCAGGACTACCTGATTGTTACTTTGAAATAACTAGCTCGTCTACTGATGAGGTTACTGATACAGTTTCAGCTCTTAGCTTAGGAACAGATTGTGATAATTTCTGTCAAGAATATGATTTAATTAGTACAAACCCAGGCACTACAGACATTGATTATGTTGATTGTAATTTCTTACCTCAAACTGTAAGTTTACCAGAAAATACTTCTGTAAAAATATGTGCAAGATCAATTGACCCTATTCCTGCAAATGTTACCATTACCTTGAGTAATTGTGAATGTAACATAGCAAATTTAGTTCAATTAGAAAGATGTGTTTTAGATTGGAGTGTGTTAAGTGGTAATACAGAATACGCAACAGATGCAGGCTATACCATTGGAGATTTAGTTAGTGTTAATACAGACTCATGTGTATACGAAGTAGTAGCATTTGTTTCAGGAAGTGTTACAACAAATGTAACATCTTTAAATCCTGTAGCAGACTGCAGTGATGTTTGTAATTATTATAATGTTACAGGAGCAGGTCCTGGACCACAAACTTTTACTTATAGAGACTGTGGTGGGATTAAAGACACTAATGTAGTAATAGGTGAATTAGAAACAATACAAGTCTGTACGGCTCAGGCGATAGACCAGTCTGCTAATTTTAGCATAGTTTGGCAGTCATGCGATTGCCCAGTGCAAAATCATGTTATTGAAGACTGTGTCACAGGAGAAAATTTAGTGGGAAGTTATCCAACGCAATTAGCTTTAAACACAACTGTTAATGTTTCAGGTGTAGGATGTTTATGGAAAGTTGTAGGTTATACTTTCGTAACACCAGACATAATTATCTCATCTATAAGTGGAGACAGTTGCGATAATGAATGTAATTTTATACAATTTGAAAACAACACAAGCGTAAATGGTTCAGTAACCGTAGTTAATTGTACAGGAACAACTGTTACACAACTTATGCTTCCATTCTCAGCCTATTCAAGTTGTATTAAATCAATCGTAAGCAGAGACCCTGAAATAACAATATATAGTCAAACGTGTAACTGTTAAATAAGTAATTATGAAATATATAAATAGTTGGAAATCAAACGCAAAAAAGTGGGATATAATTGATTTTAATTTAAGGTTAGGAAAAATAAGTTTTATTAAAATTCATATTGATATTTTAAAAAAGAAATTTATATTAACGTTATTAAATTTTACAGTAAAGAATTAATATGGCTACTTTAGGAAATTATTATTTGAATGGATCGAGTTTATCAACTGCAACAAAAGTCTTTACTGATTTTGATCAAACAATTTGTGCACCTGATGGATGGTATTCTGATGGAGTAGTTTCAAGAAAATTAACAAATTGTAAATTAGAAGCTCCACAAACATGTGGTAATTGTGATGAAAATTTAGTTAGTTTACAATTTAATAGCAACTCTGCCTCAGATTTATTCTGTATTGGTGGCTCAAGTGTTTCAGTTTATATGGCACTTGGAGAAGTTTTTAGCACAGGAACTGCAATATATCAAGACATGTTATTAAGTGTTCCTGCAGTTGATGGGTTTTACAGAGAG
>Ga0316203_1000699_pt1 | contig 34518 bp, 27 predicted proteins | sample 6monrhotite_MG_FD_204940 | JGI IMG/M metagenome (GOLD analysis project Ga0316203, IMG submission 204940) | Microbial mat bacterial communities from mineral coupon in-situ incubated in ocean water Damariscotta River, Maine, United States -... | ecosystem: Environmental > Aquatic > Marine >... | reverse complement strand
CCCCAATGATGGCGCAATCACAAACAACAATAATCTATATATCTGCTTATATAAGGGAAATCCGGGCTTGTTCAACAACTGGATAAGATCGCGGTTCGTTCCTCACGCGATCTATCCTTGTTCGTTATGTTTACAGAGCACCATTTGAAACCAAATACACTGCTTTTAAAATTACTGGAATTAAAAACCAGTAATACCACTTCCATTTAAACTCACTTTCTTCTGTTTTATTTAAAACAATTGGCTCAACACCCTTATCATGTTCTATCACCTTATGTTCAAGCCCACTATTTATTGACTCCAAGGCCTTCTTCGACATTTCTGAAATATCACGTTTAGCCTCTTCCGCCATAATATTTATATCTTTTTCTACGCCTTTTCTAGATGAAGAGTCAATAATTTTGGAATCACAATATAAGCCCTCTATTTCTTTACAGGTGCTCTCGATAATATTAATTGCGTCTATTCCGGGTATTTTAAAAAACTCTCGATACTCATGATTTCGATATTTCACAAGCCGCTTATGTATTATTTTCTCTGCTAACTCACAATTAGATACTTTATGCTTGTAAAAGACCTCAAAAGGGTGAGGGACACCAGTGGAGTTTTCAAAAATTTCACGCGCTCGTATTTCTGGTGTTCTCGTGGTCATTCCGATTTTAAGCAAATCATCAGGGTACGAAGAATTTTTCAAAATATAAACAAAACCTGGCTTCATATAATTACTACGCTATTACCTTGTAAACATAACGTTCGCGGTAAGCGGGAAATTGGAGCGGTGAGAGGCTTGTGCTATTTAGCACAAACGAACAACGCGGAAATTTGTCCGCTTGACCGCGTTTGTTATGTTGCATTTTGCCAGTTATTTGAAATACCTTCATATTCCCATTCTGCCTGCTCTTTAGCATCTTTGACAGTCTCATGACTAGAATCTGTTAGCTCATCGTTGGCATAGCCCATGAACAAATAGCATGAACCATTATTATCTGGTTTTGTTATTGCTGCCCATTTAGCCTTACCTAAAATTTTTCCATCGAGTGTATGACTACACTTTTTAGTGTGCTCACAAGTTTCATCAATGACTGCCATGAACAACACTTCTTGTGAACCTATTTTTTTAGGTATTAGCATGAATTCTCTTTTGCAACATAACGATTAAGTTGAGAGGCGGCGCGTCTTTTTGCGTCGTCCTTCTCAAACGCCTGGTTATGTTGCTTTAGCATAAAAGAACCACGAACTTTTATTTGCCCCAAGAGTATTATATAGTTTTTGTGCACTTTCATTATCTTGAGCGGTCAACCATTGTAGCCGTGAATATCCTCTTAGTTTAGCTATTTTTATAGCATGATCTATTAGTTCTTTTCCATGGCCTTTTCCCCTGTAAGACGAGGAAATGTATAAATCGTTTAACACAGCTACTGTTTCTGCACGTGTACTAGAAAACCCATTATATATAGTTGAAAATCCGATAGCTTTACCCTTGTACCTATATAGATGAAGAACTCCGTTGTCACTTTCGATAAATTGAGAAAAAAACATCTTATTCTTTTCGTCATCAACATCTGCGACACCGTAAAATTCTTGGTACTTTCTTATTAATGGTAATACCTCATTAATGTTTTCATGAGTTACTTCTTCAATCATGCTCTGTTCTCTATTTTTTTAAACATAACAGTGACTTAGACAGACGTCTGTATTTGCCCTTCTTAGGCAGACATCTGTCTAAGTCCATTTGATATTTCAATTTTCTCGCTGCATACTCGCAAGTCAACACCATAAAACCCACTGACAGACGATCTAAGGATGGAGCGTATGCAGCGCGATAAAATCTCCCGTTTCTGGGATAAATATATCATAAAATTAATGCATTACAATGTGCCAGAGCAATATCGGCGTTGGTATGTGAAACGAGTTGAAGCGTATATTAAGGCCCATCCTGAGCTGCCGCTTAAGCACCATACCGAGGAAATCCTGACTAAATACCTCAACGACTTAGGCAGAAATGAACGCTTTCAGGTTTGGCAGTTCAAGCAATCTATCGAGGCACTTCGAATACTCTTTATAGACATGATTCATACGCCCTGGGCGGAGAAATTCCCATGGCGTGACTATGTTGATGCAGCAACCGAACTGCCCATAACACATGCCACGATCGCCAGAGATGATAAGCCTCTTATAGAGGAGCCAATCAAGCGCCATCAATCCACTTCAGCTGCATCTACTAAAACGACCTTGTTCGATAATGTCTACCAACAATACCCTAACCACATCGATAATTTAATTGCACAAGTTCGAGTAAGGCACTATTCCATTCGAACCGAGCAGGCATACGTAGGTTGGCTAGCACGCTTTATCAGCTTTCACTCTATGCGTGACCCTGCAACACTGGATAGTCACGCAGCGGCTGAATTTTTACAGTACCTGGTTGTCAAGCGGGGTGTGTCGGGCAGTGCTCAGGACCAGGCACTGAATGCTATTGTGTTTTTCTACAAGCATGTGATTGAAAAGCCATTAGGCAAAATCAGCAATATTACGCGCTCTAAAAAACCTAAGCGCTTGCCGGTTGTATTGAGCCGGGAGGAGGTTCGACTGTTTTTCTCCGCCATCGACAACATCACGCATCGTACCATGGCAGAGCTATTATATGGTTGCGGCCTACGCTTGATGGAGTGTGTTCGCCTGCGTGTGTTTGATCTCGACTTCGATTACCAAAACATAATGGTGCGTAATGCAAAAGGGAGCAAGGATAGAGTTGTTCATCTACCTAAGAAACTTAGCGCAGAGATAGCAATTGTATCAGTTATTTAATTTCCATTCCTTAGGGAGTGTAATCGCGTTAAGGCCGACAGACTCCAGATGATGATCTGGAGGGGCTTGGATTTGTGGCAACGGCCATTTGTTAGCGAGCGCGGCGGGCCTTCATGCCCAATAGCATTAACAGCCATAGTAAATTTAAGCTGCCAGCGCCGCCAGATTCATTGTCGCTGTTAGCGCTCACGCTGGCGGCCACTTCACTGGTAACCCCGCCGGGGTCTTTAATGATGCTGTTGGCTTGTTGGTCGGCGTCATTTGGGCCGCCATCTTCAATCGTTAGCTGAATGCAGTCATCTCCCGCAGTGAGGCCGGACATGTATGCGCTGTCCTCCGGTGGCGGGCAGATGCCGTTGATCTTTATTGTGCTAGCAAGGCTGTTGTTTGCATTTTCAGTGAAGGTTACCCAGCCTGAGTGCGGCATATATTTACGATATACCGGATTGCCAGGGAGTGGATTTTCCTGTGGAATCACAATGCTGACGCTCTGACCGGGGTTGGTGAGTCCGGAGACTTCGAAGTCCACAATCTGGCTGGGTAGCTGCTCATCATCAGTCGCATAAAGGGCTGTGTCTCCATTGGGGCCGCCATGTGATGCAAGGTCATCTGCGGTAATGTAATGCCCTGCTTTTTTTATCGCCGTGCCTGTATCGCCACTGGTGACCTTCAGACCTGCCGGCCAGAGCAGGGATTTTTCATAAACATGCGTCGGTAGGGGAAAGCCCTCCATGTCGGATTCACTGTGGGGCCAGTTTATTGAAACGCCATGCTGCATTGGATGGACATAGATAGGCTGCGTGAGAGCTGCGGGTTGTAAGGGTTGAGCCGCTGCAGTGTTACTACCGATGACATTAATGAGTTTTGTGATGTTGTACTGTCTGCTCTCGGGATCATTTAAGTCGGTAACCTCGACACTGATTTGATAGCGCCCAGGCAGGACATCATTCGGATTGAACTGCAAACTGACGTTAGATGCGGTGCTTTGAGATAGCAGCAGGCTGTCGGTGTCGCCCCAGTCAAGCTGGTATAGACTGCTGGCATTATTTGCATTGATATCAATGATTGCGACCACGTTTGCGCTATCTTCATTGTGATGCAGATGTCTGGTCTCGTTGTTCTGTTGTAGAACACGGAGGTCTAGCTGAGGTGGCAGGTGCGCTTCTGTGATTAGCACGCGTTGTGATAGTCGTTTTCCGAGGCCTGCATGCTGAGGTGAATGCAGGGTGAAGATGACCTCTTCGATTGATTCGTTAGCTGCTGAATCACTTGCGATGTTAAAGGTAATGCTGCCCTTGTGATCAGAATCGATCGTGACAACGCCATTGGTTGCATCATGATCTTCAGGGTAACTGGCATTGCCACTGATACTATATTCAACCGTAACAGGGTACGTGGGCGCTTTGCCATTTAGAAAAAGTGGCAGCGTGACAGTGCTTCCTTTTCCTGCCGGGACTACAGCAGCAGGGCCAAAGGATATGAGTGGCTGCACATGTAATGCCTGTGTTGCGAATAGCGCGTTGCTAAGGCCGCTTTGTGCGGGTACTACCCAGCTTAGATAGTGAGTGCCAGGCAGAAAAGTGCCAAATGAGGCTGCTTCACTACTCGCTTCTTCTGAGAGCAGTATTTCTATGTTGCCAGTGTCATTCTGGTGGTAAACCTTGTAGCCGCCCAGTATTGCCGAGGCTATATGAGTCACTGGGCCTTCGGCGGTGACTGTCACTACGGGCCTGTCGAGAACGAGGTGCGGGTAAGGTGTGGATGTGGGCGTTTCACCATCGAGGGATGCTGGTTCGCCAAAGTTTATCGTATCCCATGCAAAGGGAGTAGCGGCGGTTACTTGGGCAGAGCTCGTTGAAAATGTACTAATGACATTTTCAGCAGCATTGATATCATTAACACTTTGAAAGCCAAATTTTGATGAGCCGGTTCCACTCAGCGCGACGCTTTGACCGAGCCAGGAGACCATTATATTATTTGGGGTTGGGGGTGGTGATAGTAAAGGCAGTGAGTCGATACCATTAGCAGAGCCCGTATTTTGAATAAAGGTGCTATCAGAGAATGCTAGTGTTGGTACCTCAATACTAGCAGCCGCATGCGCTGTTGATGGGTCAGTTACGACGGTTTGTATATAAGTTCCAGAGCTTAAGGTAACTTCCTGCTGTAGAAAGCCCTCGCCTTCTACTATTGGTGTTGTATCTGCATCTAGATTAATAACAAGATTACCATCTGCATGGATACTAATATTATCGAACCCTGGGCCGCCAGCATTGACGCTACTGGCCAGTAGCAGTGAGCCTAGCATTGTTAGTTTTTTATTAAATTGAGCCATCACATTAACCTGTTATTTTTCATACAGTATACAGTAGAGTATGGATGTGAAACAGGCTTGTGAGGAGGTTTGAGATGACGAAATTATTTTTTCATCAATATGGCTGCTAAGGAACGTGCACGGAATAACTTGCTGCTTTGGCGCTCTGATTGAGTTTGTATTTGTTCGTTCTGATTGAGCAAAAGCGGAGGAATAGTCGTTCTATTTCGAGTTTTTGTGATTGAAGAACGGGCAAAGACGGGCTGAAGCAGAGATGCAAAAACGGTAAGTTATTCCGTGCACGTTCCTAAAAGGTATTATTTATTCCGTTAGCGATTGTAAACTTTTGCAGTTGCATCAATTAAACGTGCAGCCAGTCGTGCGGTGCGTTGGTCGATATCATAAATGGGGTTCATTTCTGCGATGTCGCTCATTCGCCATGTTACGCGATGTTGCGAGCAACGTTGCTTGATGCGCTCGATCAGTTCCAAGGCAAACAGTGGTTCAATGCCGATGGTTGATGGTGCGCTAACGCCGGGGGCGATGTGTGGTGCGAAGACATCGAGGCAGATGGTGAGGTAGAGTTCATCGATCTGCTGACAAAAATGGTCGAGCTGTTGTGTGATTGAGGGTAGTTGCTCGCGGGTGCAGTTGGTGTCATCACGCCACGTCACATTTTGTGTTTTGGCAAATTCAAATAGCGACTTTGTATTGGCAAGTGGGTTAATGCCGAGCACCATGTAATTAAAGGGTTGCTGCTGTGCATCACACTGTTCGGCAATTTGTCGAAAGGGTGTGCCGGATGTAGTGTGGGGTGTGGGCGCACGCAGATCAAAATGGGCATCGAGATTAATAATGCCGATACGCCTTTCCGCTGCTGTTTGTTGCAGGTGATTTGAAAGGCCGAGAAAGCTTCCCCATGCCATTTCATGTCCGCCGCCGAGAATCAGTGGTCGTCCATTATTGTTTAAAATGGCCGTAATTTTATCTGCCAGTTGCCGTTGTGCCGCTTCAAGTTGTTGGTCTTCGCAAATGACATCGCCACCATCAAAAACAGCGCTATGGTGATGCCATGCGAGATTGCTGAGTGCATGGCGAATCGCAGTGGGGCCTTCTTTTGCACCCAGCCTGCCGTGGTTACGCCTTACCCCTTCGTCGCAGGCGAAGCCAAGTAGTACCGTTGCATTATCGCTGTTCTGTTTTTCATGCCATGATTTTACTGTTTGATGCCATCGCAATGCATCGGGCACGTCATCGATGCGCCCTTGCCATTGCGACATGTCAGCCGGTTTAAACATGCTGGCCTGAGACCCAGATCTGTTTGGGTCGGTGCATGTTGATTGCATCACTCAATTCAGCAGGTGAGTCGATTTGCCACAATAAAAGATCGGCATCAAACCCTGGCGCGAGCTGTCCCTTTTGCTGTTGCAGGTTGAGTGCTTGAGCGGCATGGATCGTGGTTCCCCGTAGCGCTTCTTCTGGTGTTAGCCCAAACAATACGCAGCCCATATTCATTGCGGTGAGCAGTGATGCAAGGGGTGCGCTACCGGGGTTGCAGTCGGTGGCGACTGCCATCGGCAGTTGAGCTGATCTCATCGCTTCAATCGGCGGCAGTTGTGTTTCGCGTAGATAATAAAAGGCGGCGGGCAATAGCACGGCAACCGTGTTGTGTTGTTTGAGTATTTTGATGTCACTTGCTGGCAGGTATTCAAGATGGTCGACCGAGAGGCCATTGGCGGTGGCGATCATCTTAGCGCCGCCCAAATAACTGAGTTGTTCGACGTGCCCTTTTATCGGCAGGCCGTGCTGCTTTGTGCAATGGATAATCTTTTCGCACTGTTTAACTGAAAAACCAACTGACTCACAAAAGAGATCAACCGCGTCGGCGAGTTGTTCTGCTGCAACGGCAGGTAATACTTCGTTGCAGATGAAATCAATATAGTCATCGGGGCGATCTTTAAACTCGGCTGGAATGGCGTGTGCGCCAAGGTAGGTTGTCTGGGTGGTGATCGGTAGTTGTTCGTTGAGCGCGCGTGCAATGCGTAACATGCGTAGTTCGGTTTCAAGGTCGAGGCCGTAGCCAGATTTTATTTCGACTGTTGTGACGCCTTCTCTTTGTAGTGAGGCCAGTCGTTGTTGCGCGCTCGTCATTAGTTCATGAATGGAGGCATTACGGGTAGCGATAACAGTGCTATTGATACCGCCACCGTTCGCTGCGATTGCAGCGTAGCTGGCACCACCTTGTTGCCGCTGTTCAAATTCTGCGGCGCGGTTGCCGCCATAGATCAGATGCGTATGGCAGTCGATCAGTCCCGGCGTGAGCCAGCCACCATTACCATCGATGGTGTTGCGGGCATCAAAAGTAGGTGCTTCACTGCGCGGCCCAACCCAGGCGATCTTGCCATCAGCAATTGCAAGCAGGCCATCAACAATTGTGCCGTAGGGTTTATTGCCCGGCTGCATGGTTGCGATGTTGACGTGGTGGATGAGCCACTCTGCCTGCATGTCTGCCTCGTTAAGTTGGTCTTAATTGCGTCTTTGTCATTGCGAGTGACGCGTGCCGGACTGGAAGTCCAAATCCTTTAGCGCGGCAATCTCTGTACTATAAGAATCATCTAGTCAGGAGGTTGCTTCGTCGCAGCACTCTTCGTCATGACAATTAATCAGAGGTTCCTTAATGATAATAGCGGCTATTACGTTAAATTGGAAAGCGCTGTGATGTAACGAAAAACGCCCCGTTCAGGTTTTGCTGAGCGGGGCGTTTTGATTGTCGGGTTATCGACTGAGTTATGTTTTGCTAGCGAGCCAGTCGCGCGGTTTAAGGAATACCTCGTAGAGTTCAGCTTCGGCGCTGCCCGCTTCTGGTTGCCAGTTGTAGCGCCATTTCACTAGCGGCGGTAGTGACATTAGGATCGATTCGGTACGTCCGCCACTCTGTAGGCCAAATAGCGTGCCGCGATCATAAACCAGGTTGAACTCAACATAACGGCCGCGACGATAGAGCTGGAAGTCGCGCTCGCGTTCGCCGTAGGTGGTCGCTTTACGGCGTGCGACGATTGGACGATAGGCATCGATGTAGTGATTACCGACGCTCTGCATCAATGCAAAGCTGCGCTCAAAGCCGCCTTCGTTGAGGTCATCGAAAAAGAGGCCGCCGACGCCGCGTGGCTCATCGCGATGCTTGAGGTAGAAGTAGTCATCACACCATTTTTTGTAGTCGTCGTAGACATTGTCACCAAAGGGTGTGCAGGCATTTTTTGCCGTTTGATGCCAGTGAATCGCATCCTCCTCAAAGCCGTAATAAGGGGTGAGATCAAAGCCGCCACCAAACCACCATACCGGTGCTTCGCCCTCTTTGCTGGCGATAAAAAAACGCACGTTAGCGTGTGAGGTCGGGATGTAGGGATTATGTGGGTGGATCACCAGCGAGACGCCCATTGCTTCAAAGCTGCGCCCTGCCAGTTCGGGGCGATGTGCGGTGGCAGAGCCCGGTAGTTTATCGCCCATTACATGCGAGAAGTTAACACCCGCCTGCTCAAATACTTTGCCATTGGTCATCACGCGCGAGGTACCGCCGCCGCCTTCGGTGCGGTCCCAGCTGTCGGCTACAAATTTCGCTTCGCCATCTTCTGCCGCCAGTGCTTTGCAGATGCTCTCCTGTAGCCCTAGCAGGTAGGCTTTGACGTCGTCGATATTGGGTGTATCACTCATCTCTGTGGCTCTCTTTGTCGTCGTTATCGTTATTGTGTGATTTGGTTTATCAGGGAGTATAAAGGCATTTATGAGCTGGCAGCACGTTTATGAGGCACGGATGACTTTATTGGTTTCGGCATCTCTGATCTCGGTGGGGTTGCCTTGCGCGCCAATCTTACCGGGCAAAATATAAGCCAGCTGATTGGTGAAGATGCGACGCACATGCATCACGCTGCGCGCGGCCTGTTGTTGATGGCGATTGGCGCTGGTCGACACCAGTGGCCCTTCGAGTGCCTCGCACAGTGCCTTGGCCTGCGGGTGTGCCGTGATGCGAATCGCGATCTTTTTATGGCCACCGCTAATCCAGTGTGGCACTTCAGGGCGCACCGGCAGTAGCCAGGTGGTCGGGCCGGGCCAGCTTTTGTCGATGCGTCTTTTTGTTTTGGTATCGAGCGGCAGAATATACGGTTCAATCTGCTCAAATGTCGAAGCGATCAGGATTAGCCCTTTCTCAGGCTTGCGCTGTTTCAGTTGTAAGAGGCGCTTCACTGCCTCGCTATTGCGCGGATCGCAGCCAAGGCCGAAGACCGCCTCGGTTGCGTAGGCGATCACGCCGCCGCTGCGAATAATCTCGACGGCATGCAGGATATGCCAGCGGTTGACAGGGTGCCCCTTGGGTATGGTCATTTAATCGTTAACGTTGTTCGCGTGCAACGGCGCGGTAGCCGATGTCGTTGCGATAAAAGCAGCCGTTCCAGCTGACCTTTTTAACGTGGGCATAGGCGCTTTTTTGTGCTTCGCTGACTGTTGCCCCCAGCGCTGAAATGCAGACGACACGGCCGCCTGCGGTCACAACGTCAGTGCCTTCCACTTTAGTGCCGGCATGAAATACTTTGCTGCTGTCGGTGTCGTTATCGAGGCCACTGATCACGTCGCCCTTTGGGTAGCTGCCGGGGTAGCCTGCGGCAGCAATCACCACGCCGAGTGCGACGCGCTCATCCCATTCGGCACTGACGCTGTCGAGCTTTTTGTCGAGTGCGGCATCGCAGAGTTCGGTGATGTCTGATTGTAGGCGCATCATGATCGGCTGGGTTTCAGGGTCACCAAAACGGCAATTGTATTCGATTACCCTGGGTGCGCCGTCGGCGTTGATCATTAATCCAGCATAGAGGAAGCCGGTGTATGGGTTTCCTTCGCTCGCCATGCCTGCGACGGTGGGTTCAATCACCTCTTTCATGATGCGGGCGTGGATCTCGTCGGTGACGACGGGTGCCGGGGAGTAGGCACCCATGCCACCCGTGTTGGGGCCGGTATCGCCTTCGCCAACCCGCTTGTGGTCCTGGCTGGTCGCCATCGGCAGGATATTTTTGCCATCAACCATGCAGATAAAGCTTGCCTCTTCGCCTTCCAGAAACTCTTCGATGACGACGCGGTGGCCTGCCTCGCCAAAGGCGTTGCCGGCGAGCATATCTTTGACAGCAGCTTCGGCTTCATCGAGAGTCATCGCAACGATCACCCCTTTGCCTGCCGCAAGGCCATCGGCCTTAATGACGATCGGCGCGCCCTGTTTGCGCAGGTAGGCGATGGCGGGATCGATTTCTGTGAAGTTCTGATAGCTACCGGTTGGGATGTTATGACGTGCGAGAAAATCTTTGGTGAACGCCTTGGAGCCTTCCAGTTGCGCGGCACCTTCGGTGGGGCCAAAGCAGCGCAGGCCTGCCGCTTCAAACTGGTTAACGACGCCCGCAACCAGTGGTGCTTCAGGGCCAACGATGGTGAGATCCACGCTATTTTCTTTGGCGAAGGCGAGCAGCGCAGGAATATCTTCAGCGCCGATGGTGATGTTTTTAAGCTTTGCTTCGCCCGCAGTGCCGGCATTGCCGGGCGCAACATAGACCGTTTCGATGCGTACAGATTGCGCTGCTTTCCAGGCCAGGGCGTGCTCACGACCACCGCCGCCGATAATTAATACCTTCATGATTTAATATGTCTTTATAATGTTGATCTAAATAACGCTATGTAAGCATGGCGCAGTGTAGGTCTATTGCCGAGAAAAGTTTGGCATGTTGGCCGTCTGCGCCCTCTATTTTGCAAGTGCGTAAGAATAGCGCATTCAGGGGGCGCGGGTCATCTTTGCGCTATCTAATAGAATAGAGTGGCATTTTTCATGTGGCGCGTAAGTTATTGTTTTACAATGTTATACAAAATACCTAATCAATTGAAATAGAAGGGAAAATATGTTATCGTAGTGGTTTTTTTGGCAGGTCGGAATTGTATTTAGGGCATTCAACCCTTAAAAAATTATTCAGGAACTCTATTCCACCATACGAGCAGAATTAAGTATGTCGGTTACGCAACACCAGCAAAAAGAATTTCAGCTAAGAGCCTCCGTTATTCGGTGGCTTTATGCTGCACTATTTTTACTTACAGCCCCAGCTCAGGCCATCGCAGCGCCGAATATCGAGGCCACTTTTCCCGCTGCCAGTAACCTGGTGACTAATGGCCCGGTGTTGGCGAGTGCATCGTTTGGTTCAAGTACCGGTGAAGAGACGGGGCATGGTGTTGCTATCGATGTGAACACAGCGCTGATTGATCCGCGCTTTCCAAAAGTAACAAAAACCGCTGGGTCGGGGCAGATCAACGTTATTATTGAAGATGGCCTGGGTGGTTGGGTGATTGGTGGTGATTTCACCCATGTGGGTGGGGTTGCGTTGAATAATCTTGCCTATATTCAAGCTGATTTGACGGTCAGTAGCACCTGGCGGCCAAATCCTGATGATGTCGTTCACGCATTACGATTTCATACACGTGAGGCGGGTTTGCGTCTGTTGGTGGGTGGCGCGTTTACGGAAATACATGGTAAGCCACGCTCGTATTTTGCCGAGCTTCACACTGGCTCGATCTCGAAACCGGTGACCACGCTTGACCTGGAGATAGATGCGCCGGTGTACGCAATAGCGACGGCCAATGTCGGCGATGACGTAGCAGATAGCTTGATCTATATCGGCGGTGCCTTTACCACAGTGCGGGGCACCGGGCCTCGTGATGCTAACGGTGATGGTCAATTAGATATCGATATCGATGGACTGGTTGGCATCGATATCGATGGTGACGGGATCTTCGAAACAACAAAGACAATCCCTGCAGATGGAATATTTGATATCGATGTGGATGGCGATGGCGATATTGATATTGATGTGGATGGCGATGGCAATGTGGATCAAAAAATTAATGTTAAATATGATCTTTCAGAGCCCGCGCTAGACCTGCCGCTTGAGCTGTCATATCCATTGACGGCGAGGCAGCGTATTGCTGCGCTTGATCTGAACATGGCCAGTAATGCAATGGTGGTTCGTGAGTGGAACCCAAATGTTAACGGTCCTGTTTATGCATTGGCGCTGGCTGCGATTCGTGGGCGACTTTATATTGGCGGTGATTTTGAACAGGTAGCTGTTGGTGTTGCCACTGGCGCAGGCAATGATGTGCCGCGGAGAAGTATTGCTGAGCTTGATGTGACGACGAATTTCAACGTATTGACCCACTGGAACCCAGGGGGGACTGAAGGGGAAACTGACACAACAGTAATCAATGCATTGTTGCTTCAGGAATTTATCATAGATGAAGAGACAGGCGACGTGACAGGTTTGTTGTATGTTGGTGGTGAATTTAAAAAGATTGGTGGTCAGGATCGTAATAATTTTGCGGTACTCGATATTAATTTGGCCGCCAATAATGCGACCTCGTGGGATCTGGATTTCAGTGACGATGTAGTGACTTCATTGGCGCAGACTAATGACATGGTTTTCGTTGGCGGTGAATTTACAAAAGTAGATGATGACGATGATTTTGCCCATCTGGCAGGAGTACTGACAATAGACGGTTCCTTGAATACTTCATGGAACCCCTCGGTGACTGCTGGTGTGACGGCGCTTGCGATTGAGGAGGGTGGGGATATTTTGTTTGCAGGTGGGCGGTTCACCTCAGTGGAGGATGAGTCACAGCTTTATATTGGTGGTGATTTTACCTATATCGGCCCGAGTACCGGCAGTGGTGTGGTGGTCAATGCTACTGGTGATGTACAGCCCGGTTGGCCGGAAATTGATGGGGATGTGTATGTGGCCGTTCCAGTTTCATTAGCTGACCCTGATGGCGGTTGGTATATCGGGGGTCGTTTTTCTCGAGTGGGTTCTGTCTCGCGTAATAACATTGCCAGGATAAACGCAGATAAAAGTGTTAATACATGGAATCCGAATGCTGATGGGGCGGTAAGAGCGATAGCCCTTAGCGGCACAGATGTTTATGTGGGTGGTGACTTTACAAACATAAGTGGTTTAGCAAGAAACCATATCGCATTAATCGATAATGGCGGTGCTGCCTCAGGATGGGATCCGAATGCCAACGATAGCGTGCGAACGATAGCGGTTGGCGGCACCAATGTTTATGTGGGTGGTGACTTTACTTCAATTGGTGCCGCGCCAATAAGAAATTATATTGCACACTTTGACCTGGCAAATACGGGCGATGAAGATGTGGCGACTGGCTGGGATCCCAATGCCAATGGTGTTGTTCGGGCGTTAGTCGTTAACGGAACCGATGTTTATGTGGGTGGTGACTTTACGTCAATCGGGACGGGTGCGCCCACTAGAAACTATGTCGCGCTAATCGATAATAGCGGTGCTGCTTTAGGATGGAACCCGAATGCCAATGATATTGTTCGGGTCTTAGTCGTTAATGGCGCCGGTGTTTATGTGGGCGGCGACTTCACCTCAATCGGCATGGGCGCACCCACTAGAAACTATGTCGCATTAATCGATAGTAGCGGTGCTGCTTTAGGGTGGAATCCCGATGCGAATGCACGCATCACCGCGTTAATGATTGATAGTGGAAAGGTTTATGTTGGTGGCGATTTTACTTTCATCGGAAGTCTATTGCGTAATCGTGTGGCTGCGTTTACGGTAGGTGCTGATGTGGCCGGGGAGTGGAACCCTTCTGCGGGAAATACAGTTTATGCATTATCACCGAACGCTACTGAAATGTTTATCGGCGGGGCCTTTTCATCGCTAGGTGGTGTTACTCGAGAGCGCCTGGCCGCAATTGATTCAAGCAGTGGTTTGCTGGACTCAAATTTTAATGCCGGATCAGATGCGATGGTAAGAGATATGGTATTAAGTGCCGATGGCGAAACGCTTTATGTGGGCGGTGATTTTACCTCGGTAGGTGGCCAGTCTCGTAACCATATTGCCGCGTTAAAGACGGCAACCGGCAGTGCCTGGGCCTGGAATCCTGTTGTCGATGGTAGTTCATCGACAACAACGGTGCATGACATTGAACTCTCTCCGGATGAAGCGCTGCTTTATGTCGCAGGAGAATTTGAGACGATAGGCGGTGCTGCACGTAATAACGTTGGTGCAATCGATGTGGAGAGTGGAGTGCATACTGAGTGGAACCCATCAGTGGGCGGGGTTGTGAATACGGTTGCCTTGAATGGGAATACTTTATTTATTGGTGGTGATTTTAGTCATGTTAATACGAATAGTCAGAATGCATTTCGTTCTCACCTTGCCGCACTCAATACTGCCCGGGAAACAGATAACGTATTAGCATGGGCACCTGCTGTGGATGGGCCTGTGTATGATATGACGAATGTTGGTACCACACTCTATATCGGTGGTGACTTCCGTTTTATTAATGGCGGCGGTTTAACTCAGGCACGAGACTATCTTGCGGCTATTGATATCTCAGCGAATGCCTTTAACCTGCTAAACTGGGATCCGGTGGCTAACGGCAAAGTAGATGCGATTGCACTAACGGATGATGCCATTTTTGTAGGTGGTGACTTTACGTCCATTGATAGTGTTGCACGTGAACGGTTGGCCGCGCTTGATTTTGTTGATGGCACACCGCTTCCCTGGTGGGATTTACGGGCGGATGCAACCGTGCGGCATCTGGAAATCAGTGGTACCGATGACCGAATGATTATTGGCGGAGACTTTAAACAGATAACAACCACAGAGACAATCCCGGTAATACAAAATTTACGCGAGGGATTGACATCTGTGGATGTTGGTTTTCCCCGGGTGGTCACAAATCCACCTGCTGGTGCATATGCAGCCACACAAATGGGCGTCACAATGAGTTGCGTTGATATGCCAGGAGAGTGTGATGGACAAGCAGTGTATTACACCATTAATAGCGCTGCAGCACCTGATTTTAGTGGTTTGATGACACCATTGCCGGATATTGATATTTCACTCAATACAACGCTTCAACTCATCACGAAAGATGATGCGGGTAATCAATCTGAAATAGAGACAATGCTCTATGTGATTGATACACAACCCCCGACAACTACAGCCTTACCCGCTGGCCCACTACCGGATGGCAGGATATTGAGTAACAACGATGAACTGGAGGTTACACTGGACTGTGTTGATACCGGTGGCGCGGGTTGCGCGGAGATCTATTATACGATTGATGGCACAAACCCGACGGATGCATCAACGGTCTACACTGGATCGATTGTGCTTAGCCAAAATACAACTTTGAAATACTTTGCATTTGACCAGGCGGGCAATGATGAGTGGGTGATAAATGAAGAGCAGTATTGGCTTGATCTAACACCACCTACCGTGGTCGCTGACCCACCAACACAAATATTTTATAGCGAAACGCTGGAACTGACATTATTATGTAGCGACGATACCGAGGTGACGGCTGCCAATATTGGTGATATACCGGATGCCAGCAACCCACCGCAGCCGGATGATCCGCCTGTAACAGGAGAAGAGAGTGTCGATGAGAACGAACGTTTTATAACCGGTTGTTCCGGGGTTTACTATACGCTTGATAATTCAACGCCGACAAAAGAATCTGCGCTCTACACCGGGCCCATTCATCTATCAGAAAGCACGGTGGTACAATTTATAGCAGAAGACCATGCGAGTAATTTGGGTACAACACAGCGTGCCAGCTATGTCAAAAACTATAGTGAAAATGTAGGCGCTATTGGGCCACTCGGTAGTGGTTTATTGTTACTGCCATGGCTCTGTTGGCACTTTCGAAGCCGCCGCCATTTGGCGATGCAAGGCTTGTTGTGATAAAGGGTTGATCTGATGTTGCTAGTGAAACTTCGCATGAAAAATTTATGGCCGTTGATGTTTATCTGTCTGCCATTAGTGTTCAATGTGGCGGTTAAAGCGGCTGCTGTTCCGATAAAAGAGATGTGGCAGCCCAACGGCCCTGTTTATGCCGTGGAGATAGCGAAGGGGGCGGGAGCCGATAGCGTCTTTATTGGCGGGGATTTCACCTATGTCGGCCCTGAGTCTGGTAATGCTACCGCCGTGAGTACAAGTAGACCCACTCAAGGTTATCCTGTTTTTTCTAATCGCTTCTTAAAAGAAGGGGTTGACGGCATGGTGTTTGTAGCGGTTCCATCAGGGAGTGATGGCTGGTATGTCGGTGGTGATTTTTCAGCAATAACGGATAGTCATGGCACATATGATCGTGGCAATCTTGCTGAAATTAATGCTGATGGTGAGGTGACGGATTGGAATCCAGCTACCAATGGGGCTGTTCATGCATTGTTATTTGACTCTGCAAATAACACGCTCTATGCGGGGGGTGAGTTTATATCTGTCAATGTCAGTGTGGATGAGGCCATCCCGCCAGTAACAGCAGACCCTCAGACGCGAAACTATTTAGCTGCATTTAATACGCTGACGGATCAGAATAATGCAACCGCCTGGGACCCTGCCCCTAATGGCTTTGTCTATGCACTGGTTCATGCGCCAGCAATCCTTCCGACGGCTGCAAGGCTGTATGTTGGTGGTAACTTTACTGAGATAGATGATGTTGTCTCAACAGAGACTAGAAATCGTATTGCCAGGTTAAAGATTAATCAGACAGCACATGTAGTGGGTGGTTATGATGATGACTGGAATCCTGATGTCAATGGCCTGGTAAAAACGTTGGTATTTGATGGCGTGGACCGGCTCTTTGCCGGTGGGGATTTTACGCAAGTGAATGGTTCAGCGCCGCGTAACAATTTGGCGGTATTTGATACCACAAACGACACAAATAATGCCCTCGGCTGGAAACCTGATGCTAACGATGTTGTGCTTACGCTGGCACTATTAGGGAATTCGCTCTACATCGGCGGTGATTTTTCCAAAATTGGTACGGCTGACTGGCCTGGTTTTGTGGTTAGTGATGTGTCCAGCCTGGACAGTGCCATTATTCAGAACGACTGGGGCGGAAACAGACTCCCTTTTATTGGTGCTGATGAGGCAAGCGTTAGTGTGAGAAAAATAATAGCTACAGGTGGTTTGCTCTATGTTGCCTCGAATGGAAAGCTAGCGGCAGATACCGCTTTGAATCGCGCGGTCTCTAGAATGTCTGTGCTTAATCCAGGTACAGGGGCAGTCTCCTGGTCTACTGATACCGGTAGCGGGTTAATCTATGCAATTGCGCCAGTCGGAGATCAAGTATTTATCGCCGGAACGTTTGCATCGGGCGGTGGGCGTATTCGGAGTAATATTGCAGAGCTTGATTTAAATACCGACGCTACACGAGGTGTGGCGACCGGCTGGGATGTGTTTGTCAATGGGCCAGTGCATAGTATTGCATCAACCATTAGTGGCCAGGTGATCTATATTGGCGGCCAATTCTCAGCTGTTCATCATACAGATACCCTGAGGAATAATATTGCTTTGCTCAGTGCCACTTCGAACCGTGTTGAAACCTGGAATCCATCAATAACGGGTGATGCCAACGCGAAAGTGGCGGCGCTGGCACTGTCGCCAGATCAGACAACACTCTATGCGGGCGGATGGTTTTCACAGGTTGCAGGGCTGCAAGGAGAGAGCCGTAATAATATTGCGGCATTGAACACAACGGTGGCTGGCATTGACGGCGAGGGCGTGTTGAATACCAATAGTGCAATAGGGCGGTTTGATGGTGCGAATGGAGAGGTGTATGCATTGGCTGTCAGTAGTGATAACGAGCTACTCTTTGCTGGCGGTAACTTTACAATTATTGGTGGAGATTTTAATTCTAAAGTCGCTGCGTTAAGCGTTGCAAACGGCACACCATTGTCTAATGATGATTTATGGGCAATAACTGATGTAGACCAGGCAGTACATACCCTGACTCTGAGTAGTGATGACCGTGTGTTATATATAGGGGGGGAGTTTACATCGATTCGAACCATCGATAAGGATGGTGTTTCTACTGATAAGTCCAGAAACCATATTGCCGCGCTAAAGATACTTCCTTTTGATGAGTCTAATAATATTGATAAATGGAATTTGGATACATCTGTTAATCCAGATGTCACAGGCACAGGCGTCTATTCACTAGGGCTCTCTACCGATGATCAGATGTTATGGCTTGGCGGCAATTTTTCGAATGTAGCTTCATCGGGAGAAGGAAGAAATCATGTGGCGCGCTATAATTTGTCTGAGCCATTATTAACGGAATGGAACCCTGATGTCTCTACCGGCACTGTTGTTCATGCAATAGAGCGAAATACCGATGACTCGCTGATTATTATTGGCGGTGATTTTAGCAAGTTTGGCAGCATCCCTAATCCTGTTACTCCGCAAAATCATCTGGCAGTCTTTGATACTACGCGCCCTACCGTGACAAATCACGTTGCGGGTGGTTTTTACAATACTCCATCATTGGATCTGATTCTTTCGTGCACACATAATAGCAGCGCTGGGCCATGCGAGATTTTTTATACATTAGATGCTACTCCAACACAGCTCACTGCTCTGTCAGAAGTTTATGTTCAGCCCCCGCCTGCGCCACCCGAGCCTCCACCACCGCCTAGAGTAGATGAGGTATTCGAGAGTGCTGAAGTGAAATTTTTTGCAAAAGATGCACATGGCACCGTGAGTGAAATTAATTCGGTAAGTTATGGTATTGATGGTGACCCTCCAATGACAACAGCGCAGCCAAATGTTATCTTAAAAGATATCTTGCATGGCGATGGCTATACGGAAGTGTCAGATACGGGAATCGAAATTGCTTTGGTATGCGAGGATAGTGGTGGTGCTAACTGTGATAGGACTTACTACACCGCAGATGGCTCAGCACCCAATAATGAGGATGGCACTCCTGCTGCCAATGCTAAGCTATATGTATTACCACTAACACCCAAACAGCTGTTACCGCTTGGTTCTTACACATTGGAAGATTTGGTGGGTGATGAGCAGGATGTTTTTAGGGATATGACATTGGCAGATATTGTTTCCTCGATTGAGCAAGCTGCGATTCGTATCGATTTAGATGCCTTTACGTTGGCTGATATTCCGCCAGTGGCCGTTGCGCGCAATAGTATCGATCTGGAGCGTGTGCTTGAACATGTCGATTTAGCGGCGATTCAAATTGATTCGATTCCAGGGAATATACTGTCGAATGTCATTGCAGCAGCTAATATCCCCGACGATGCTGAGACGTTTGCAGATATCGGAGCAGAGAACCTCGACCTGACCCAGATTACCCTGGGTTCGATTTCAGGAGCCGCCTATTCATTAGCTGATATTCCTGCGTCGCTTGCACCGCCGCCGACTTATATAACAGCTTCTCAGGTGCCATTGATTCAGGTGGGCCTGGATAGATCAGAGAATCATATAGTGCTTGACGCGGTGCGCCGAGATATGATCACGCTGGAACAAATTCCGGCTGAATTTATTCCGGGAACACGACTGTATGGTTTTATTGAGCTGCGGTTTTTCTCAATCGACAGGGCGGGTAATAGTGAGGCTAATGCGCCTGGTGTCGGCGTGAAGCGTGAGATCTACTACGTGGATATCGGTGCCCCGGAAACACAGGCGACCCCCAATACCGGGGGTAATGTATTTACCTCTGAAATCCATGTGGCGCTGGAATGTTATGACTATGGAGATGAGCCCTCCGGTTTTAGTGAGCTACCGGTCGGTGTTGAGACAGCGGCGACTGGCTCTGGCTGTCGCGAGGGTGGTACCTATTATACGCTTGGTGGCCGGTTGCCAATCCCATCTGAGGTGGGAACGGGTGGTGCAACACAGCGCTATACTGGGCCAATTCCAATTTCATCTGCATCGATAGTGCGCTTTCTATCAGTTGATGAGTTGGGGAATGAAGAGGTTTCTGGCTTTGAGGTTTATACCTTCACCCTTAGCAGGGTGGGGCACAGTGGCGTAGGGGCAAGTGGTTGGATGGTGTTGTTTGCTCTGTCTGGATTGCTATTACGTTGGCGCAGGGTACGGACAGCGTTACAGCAATGCCATCCGCAGACCCGCGATTTCATTTAGTGACGAAAGTGGCGCATGCCAGTAAAGAGCATTGTCATACCATGTTCGTTTGCAGCAGCAATCACTTCCGGGTCTCGTATTGAGCCACCGGGCTGAATCACTGCTGTTATACCCGCTTCAGCGGCAGCATCAATACCATCTCTAAAAGGAAAGAAGGCATCGCTTGCCATAACTGATCCTTTCACTTGCAGGTTAGCATCAGCGGCCTTGATAGCTGCAATACGGGCACTATAGATGCGGCTCATTTGCCCCGCGCCAACACCGATTGTTGTGAGGTCCTTGCCATAGACAATAGCGTTAGATTTTACAAACTTCGCTACTTTCCAGCTGAATAGCAGATCGTTCATTACTTCATCAGAGGGTGCAATTTCAGTCACAACCTTCAGATCATCGTTCGTAACCATTGCTGAATCGGAGGTTTGTAGCAGCATGCCGCCATTGACACGACGGTAGTCGAGCGCAACGGCCCGCTCTAATGGCCATTCACCACAAGCAAGCAGGCGTACATTTGCTTTCTCTGCGATAATCACCATTGCCGCTTCGGTTACCGATGGCGCGATGATTACCTCAACAAACTGGCGATCGATAATAGCGCGTGCCGTTTCGGTGTCGAGTGGGCGATTAAAGGCGATGATGCCGCCAAAGGCAGAGGTCGAGTCGGTTTTATAGGCGTGATCATAGGCGTTGATCAGCGAATCGGCGACCGCTACGCCACAGGGGTTGGCATGTTTTACGATTACGCAAGCGGGGCTTTCAAACTGCTTTACACATTCCAGTGCTGCATCGGTGTCGGCGATGTTGTTAAACGACAGTGCTTTTCCCTGAAGTTGAGCGGCGGTGGCGACGCAGGCCTCTTGTGCACGTGCCTCAATGTAGAACGCTGCGTTTTGATGCGGGTTTTCACCATAGCGCATATCTTGTGATTTGATGAACTGGGCATTAAAACTGTGTGGAAAAGTGGCGCGGTTTTTATTGGAAACACCGCCATCAGTGATGCTGCCGAGGTAGTTGGCAATGGTGCTGTCGTAGGCCGCGGTATGTTCGAAGGCCTTAACGGCGAGTGAAAAACGGCTCGCAGGGCTGAGTGTGTTATCGTTTTCGGCCATCTCTTCCAGTACTTCTGCGTAGTCGTTAACATCAACAACGATTGCGACATCTTTGTGGTTCTTGGCCGCAGCGCGCACCATGGTAGGCCCGCCAATATCGATATTTTCAATTGCAAGCGGCAGATCACAATCTGGATTAGAGACGGTCTGTTCAAAGGGGTAGAGATTTACCACGACCAAGTCAATCGGTGCAATGTTGTGCTCCGTCATCGCATCGCCATCAATCTCGCGGCGGCCAAGAATACCGCCGTGAATCTTTGGGTGCAAGGTCTTGAGGCGGCCATCCATCATCTCTGGAAAACCGGTGTGGTCGGAGACTTCCGTTACCTCGACGCCGTTATCAGCCAGTAGTTTAGCAGTGCCGCCGGTAGAGAGTATCTCTATCTTCATTGACTGTAGACCCAGGGAAAATTCTAGAATGTTGGTTTTATCAGAGACACTGATGAGTGCGCGCTTAATAGTCATGGGTTGTTGTGATCTTTAAGTTGGGTAAAACAAACAGGTGTGCATCGATATCGAATCATCTAAATGGATGCGATATCGATGCAATTCAATTAATTATTGAGGTCGTAGACTTCTAGTTTTTTACGCAGCGTGCTGCGGTTAATGCCCAGAATCTCTGACGCTTTACTCTGATTGCCACGGGTATAATCCAGTACGGCTTTGAGTAGTGGTTGTTCTACTTCATTCAACACCATGCGGTAGAGATCGGCAGGCTGGTGTCCATCGAGGTCGTGAAAATAGCGTTCCAGTGCGGTATCGATGCAAGCGCTGATGGGTTGTTTGCGACGTTCCTGCTTGTCTGTGTTCATTAGGCGGCGGCTTCTTCCAGGTTAGGTTGTTTTGGCTTTTGGTATGCTTCTTCTAGTTGTTCAAAAAAATCACGGGTGAGTGCCAGTTGTTGTTCGATGCTATCGACACGATTGACTAGCTGGCGGAACGCCCCGCCACCCGTCTGGCCTTTGCTATACCATGAGATATGTTTGCGTGCCATGCGAACCCCAATGTACTCACCATAAAACTCATACAGACGTTCAAGGTGGTCGAGCATGATGGTACTCACTTCACTGACAGTCGGCTCAGCAAGGTGCTCGCCAGTCGCAAGATAATGGTTAATCGCATTGAAGATCCACGGTCTGCCCTGAGCTGCGCGGCCGATCATAATGGCATCGACACCCGTTTGTTCAAGCACTAACTTTGCCTTTTCTGGGTTGTTAATGTCGCCGTTGGCAATCACCGGAATGCTAATCGCCTCTTTGATATGGCTGATGGTCTCATACTCAGCTTCGCCACGATAAGCGCAGGCACGGGTGCGGCCATGTACCGCGAGGGCCTGAACGCCAGCCTGTTCGGCAATTCGCGCAATGGAGACGCCGTTGCGGTTTTCCGGATCCCAGCCGGTGCGAATTTTTAGTGTCACCGGGATATCAACGGCGTTAACCACTGAGTCGAGAATGCGGGCGACGAGGTTTTCATTTTGCAGTAGCGCAGAACCCGACATCACATTACAGACTTTTTTTGCCGGACAGCCCATGTTGATGTCTACGATTTGAGCACCATTATCGGCATTATGTTTGGCCGCTTCGGCCATCATCGCGGGGTCTGAACCTGCGATCTGTACTGAGCGAGGCTCTGTCTCGCCATCGTGATTGGCACGTCGCAACGTCTTCTTGCTGCCGTATAGCAGTGAATTTGAGGAGACCATCTCTGACACGACCATACCTGCTCCTAGCCGCTTGCAGAGCTGGCGGAATGGCCGGTCGGTGACTCCCGCCATGGGCGCGAGCATCAGGTTATTAGCTAGTTTGTATGGTCCGATTTGCATGTTCTTTAGCGCGATACTATTGATTTCCGTCATCTCGATCTGAGCCGATTGGAGGGAAATGCAGAGGCCACATGATACCTGCTCTGTGGATGTGGATAAAGCAAAAATTGTTGTTTTTTTAATCGATTATTGGAGTTCGAACTCGAAATTAACGGCCTGTTTATCGGGGTCGATCAGCTCTAGGGTGGCACTTAATGATTTGTTTGCAGGGAATCCTCTATTAATATCAATCTGTTGTGAGAGGTATTCATCTGGTTGAAAGGCGCGGGCGGCGAGCAGGGTGTGGTTGATGTCAAAAAAATTCAGTTTGAGTTGCGGATAAGGCTGGGTGAAGCTGGCGTTGTTTTGCAGCGTGAGATTGATCAAAAGCGCCCTGGGAACTGCTGGATGGCTGCGAACATCACGACTGACGATGCTAATTTTCTCTGGTGCGCGCTGTAGTGAGAGCTGGCAACCGCTCGCAGCGCAAAATTGCTCAAGCCATGGGCGTAATATTGGATAGCCCTGCGCCAGTTTGTCGCTCATGAAAAAGCTTGCCTGAGCAAAGAACAGTGCGCATAAAAGTAGGCCAAGCACACTCCACTTTAGGGTTGACGGTTTTCCAGGTGAGGTGGCTGTTTGTGGTTTAGGTGAATCGGCGAGCTGGTAACTTTCAGCAACATTATCATTGCTAAGGTGATCGATTGATGAAATCTCCAGAATTTCAGCCGGCTCACTGTTGCTTAGCGGGTGTTTTGAGAGCGTGTAGAGTGCATTAAAGGTGTTGCTGCATTTACCGCACTGTACCGTACCGCCAGCGGCAGTAAGATCATGATCGCTGATGCTGAAATTTGTATGGCACTGTGGGCATTGGGTAAACATCTATTTCTATTATGTTCCTGTGGTCAATCTACATTTAAAAAATGATTGGTATTATTATTGCTCGTTGCGGGTGGCGACGAGTCTTACCCAGCCCTCTTTTTCAGCGATGGGCTGAAACTCAAACCATTTTTCATAGACGCTGATGACCTGTGTTGCCTGTTCACTTAAAATGCCCGACAACACGATAATGCCGCTATGTTTTACCAGTGTCGAGAAATAGTCGGCCAGTTCCATAATCAGATTAGCCAGAATATTGGCTAGCAGGCAGTCAACAGGTGATAGTTTGGTGGCCCCGCTGGGGAACGCTGTTGTAATTTTTGAAGCGACATTGTTCTGGCTGGCATTACTATTGGTGGCCATCAGTGCCTGGGAATCGATGTCGATCGCTTCAATCGAAGTGGCACCACTCATTGCGGCACCAATTGCAAGAATGCCGGAACCGCAGCCGAAATCGATGACGGTTTTGTTGTCAAGATCATTTTGATCGATCCACTCCAGGCAGAGCGCGGTGGTCGGATGGGTGCCGGTACCAAAGGCAAGGCCAGGATCGAGCATGATATTAAGGGCGTCGGGTTCTGGTGGTATGGTCTCGGTTGGGCAGATCCATAGACGCTCACCAAAGCGCATCGGTTTGAACTCATCCATCCAGAGGCGCTCCCACTGCTGCTCTTTTAATTCGGTGATGCGATAAGGTGGCAAGGTAGAAAACAGTACTGTTTGCCGGACTAATGCGAGTACGACATCAAAGTCAGCTTTGGCATCGAACAGACCAACCACGCAAGTGTTTGTCCATAAATCACTTGCATCAGCAGCGGGTTCGTATATTGGTGTATCAGCGTTATCTTTGAACGTTACCGAGACCGCGCCTGCAGCACATAAAATTTTTGAAAGTGTATCTACTTCTGAGGGTGATACATCAAATGTAAGTTCCTGCCACGGCATCGTTAGTATTGTCACGCTTCTGATTGTTGAAAGTTTTTATTGTACGCGCATGAGTGGCAGTATGGCGAACCTGATTTTATTGGCGTATATTGAAAAGGGTGTGATGTGTATGGCGTGCAATGCTAAAAAAAAGCCGCTATACCCGTGGCGTTTGAGAGGTGCGTGATGAATGAACTGTTAACGCTATTTATGGCGATTTGTTTTTTGATGTCCGGCTGGCACTTCGTTAAACGACCTGAAGCGATCCAGCAGTGGGTGCTGCTGATGCAGCAAAAAAATCACCTGGTGGCGGAGATGAATCCGTTACGAAACTGGATTGGTAAAAAGAGCTTTGTTATTGCTGTGCGTATACTGGGTGTTCTCTGCCTTTTTAATTTTTTTATGTTATTTATGCTGCTGTTTTCATTACAGGGAGAGGGTTTTGATGCGTCACTGTAAAATAAAATCTTATTAAAATATTCTGAGACCTTGGCATGAGAATTAGCTTCCGTTCCAAGGCATAAATGGTCGAAAAAAACGGAGCTTACACGTAGTAAGGAACGTGCACGGAATAACTTGCTGTTTTGGCGCTCTGGTTTAGTTTGTATTTGTTTGTTCTGATTGAGCAAAAGCGGAGGAATAGTCGTTCTATTTCGAGTTTTTGTGATTGAAGAACGGGCAAAGACGGGCTGAAGTAGAGATGCGAAAACGGTAAGTTATTCCGTGCACGTTCCTAAGTGACTGTTTTGAGAGAATTTACAACGTAGTTGGAGCGGAAAATAGACTCGCGCAACGGCCTCATTCTATTTTTACATATAGTTAACGGGTGATATTTAGCTAAAACAAAAACTGTAAACGCCGATAATAATGATAACAGTTGCGATTTTTTAGGGCTTTCTTGGCCCTGATAACGCAGGAGGCGTTTACAATGAAAAAGACAATAAACACGCTCGCTGGATTGGCGTTGATGTTATTGGCAGGTAGTGCTCAGGCTTTCGATAATCATGTGGTTGGAATGGCTGAAAGCAGTTGTTATGGGCAGGCGATGGTTGGAATGGATTCAGTGATTAACTCTCGTCTAGGAGTACCTGCTGAGCATGCGTTAGGATTAAGTTTGAACCCATCGTTGCATGTCTCGATGGAAGATGAATATTCTACCAGTATGCTTAATACTATTCTTGCAGCCTATCTTTGGGATGACACTCCGCATAGCTATGCCATTAAGGTTTTCTATGCCTGTGCTGCACGTAGCAGTATGCCATTGCAAAGCGCGAGTAATTGAACGAGCCGACTGCGATGCTAAAAACCCAGGCAGCGAAAGGCTACCTGGGTATGGTTAGATTGCACCAGAGGTCTATAATTTTTGCGTCGTTTTTTTAAGTAAAATATCGCCCCATTCATGGCTCATTAAACCAGCCAGAATCATTCCGGTACCAAGCCACACTTCAATTCCAACACGTTCGTTATTTAACGCGTGGCCAAGCAGTAGAGCTAGCACTGGCGTGATCAGTGTTAGCAATGTAGCACGGCTGGCTTCCATGTTTTTCAGTAAGTAGAAAAACAGAATAAAACCAACCACAGAACCAATGACACTTAAATAAATAGTGGCACTGAGGGCTCGAGTCGGAACTTCTATTGGCAATTGACCATCAAATAGCAGCCATGTCAGCGCATAGAGCGGGGTCGAAAATATCAATGCTCCAGTGGTTACTGCAACAGGTGATATGTTTGCATTAATCCGCTTAAGCCATACGGTACTGATTGCCGTTAAACCGATGGACAGTAAGACACCACCAATTCCAACAGTTGATTTTTCACCCAGGGAAAAGCCAGCGCCAAAAACTACTGCTAGTCCTGAGATCGCTAGCAACAAGCCAATGATTCTTGTTGTCGTAAATTTACTTTCACCCAACCAGATCACGGCCATAATTCCTGTTGCAATTGGCGTTAAGCCAAACAGCACAGAGACGACTCCTGATGGGATAAATTGTGCTCCCCAGTAGACGCATAACATTGCACCATAAATGCTTAGTGTGGCTGCAAGGTATGCTTGGCGGGCAGGCTTATGCCAGGGCAATGGAATGTTCATCACCTTGACGATAAGCAGACACAACACTGTGCCCAGCACCATTCTACTGAAGACGCTAAAAAGGAAGCCTTGATCTTCGCTGCTCCATTGAATCGCGAGCGGTGTGGTTGACCAGATGATAACAACGGCCGCAAAGGCGGCTGGAACTTGCATGATGTTTTCTCCATATTTTCTTTAAGTTTAAAAATAAAAAAGGCCGCGGAATTTTCATTCGGCGGCCTTTTTGATAAAACAGATTGATGGTATTTATTGTTACATCAGATCCTCTGTTTTCAGGCGCGCATGATGAATCGCCACCAGCCATTTAAGCTGCTGGACGCGTATTACGTACATCGGTCTGTTCAGAGTTCTGTTCATGAGCGCGCAGTCTGCCAGTGAAGTTAGTCGAAGTCAATCAATGTGAGCTAGCGCGTATTATTGCTAGCAGTGCGGGCAAGCTGAGCTGCATCTTGGATGAGTGATGCATGGCCATTACGAAATGCAGTCGCAAGCTCATCTGGTGTTCTATCGGGTGCCTTTCTACCATCGCGGTCGATGAATAGGTAGATACCCGTGACAGGGTTTTCCCAGGTAAAGCGGGCTTTGAGAGTTGCTGAATCTGGGTAGTCGAATTCGACCCAGCTGCCTTTAGCTAGCGCGCTGGCCATCTGACTATATTTATCTTCGACGTTCTGATTGGTCGTTGGTCGTTTAGGCATCGTTTCCTCCTGAGGTTTCTGTTGAGGGGATAATTTAGTTAGCTGGTCGATACCCTTAAGAGCTGCATTTGTAAATAAAGCGGTCGATTGGCTGTTGGGCTGTCGTTGAATTTCAGCCTTGATAGCGGCCAGGAACTGCTTTTTGAAGTCACCTTTAGATTTGCTTCGGCTACTATAGAGTTCTTGCAACGCGGTAAAGTAGAGGCGACGCAACTCGTGCTCATCTGCGTGGTCAGCCATTTGATAGAGCGTTTCGCCAAGGCCATCGATGATTGACATGAAATGCTCGGAAAAACGTTCTGCTGTAGCCAGACATTGCGCCTGAAATTCTCTGCTGGAGACGGATGGTTGAACATCATCTCGGCGCTTGAGTGAAGCGGAGGAGTCTCTATCTATTATCATAATTCTAGCCCTGAAAATGTAAAATCCCTACTGTTATAGTCATTTATAACAAAATTATTTACTTTTTATTGTGACTCCACGCTCAATAATTCTCTTTAACGAGCGATATCATAAAATATATGCGTTGTGTGACAGTACACGCATAGCGCTTAAATTTTGGAGAATTGAATGAACGAGATGAAAATTCTTAAAAATCAAGAAGATGTGGCTGAATGTAAGGTCTCATTACGCTGGCTTGGTGAGGTCTCAGGTTTAGCCTCTCCACCTGATGTCTATGTGAAAGTGTTCAATTTAATGGAGTCACCAACGGCCACCGCAGATGATATGGGGCTGATTATTAGTCAGGATCCGAGCCTGACGGCGCGTCTACTTAAAATCGTCAATAGCCCTTTTTACAATTTTAGTTCGCGTATCGACACGGTTTCACGTGCCGTAGCGGTAGTGGGGCTGCGAGAGCTTTACAGCCTGGTGGTCGCGGTATCAGCAGTAAAATCTTTTTCTGCTATTCCTAATGATGTGGTTAATATGGATACCTTCTGGCGGCATAGTATCTACTGCGGCATCATTTCTCGCCTACTTGCCAAGCGTTGTAATGTGTTGCACACCGAGCGCCTGTTTATCGCAGGGCTGTTGCATGATATTGGTAGTCTGGTTGTATATAATCGCGCGCCTGATACTGCGAAACGAATGCTGGATACTGCCAATGGCGATGAAGAGATGTTGTTTGCGATAGAATCTGAGGAGCTAGGTTTTACACATGCGGATCTTGGGGGTGAATTGCTAAAACAGTGGACGTTGCCTGAGAGTTTGCAGGAAGCGGTCGCTTTTCATCATCAACCCGGCAAAGCAAAAGGAGCCAAGATGGAGGCCGCGATTGTACATATTGCGAATATATTGGCTAATCAATCAGAATTAGGGGCCTTTTGTGAAATTAAGGTGCCTGAGACTGAGATTGATGGCGCTGTCTGGGCTGCCACAGGGTTGAAGAAAGACAAATTTGATCGTGAAGAAATTATCGGGGAGGCTGGCATTCAGTTTGTCGAAACAGCAAGCCTTTTCTGGTAGTGCCCCCTCTTAACTGGATGGTTACTCGATGCTCTGCATCAGGATAGTCTTCCAATCCAATACTTTTCTCATGCTAGACTAGGCCATGCACAATGTGCGCCCCCTGTTTGATTGTATTGAACGGGGCGGCGCTACCTATTTGGAATGGTTTTGAGTTAGTAGTGAGGATTGTTGTGAGAGTATCCAAATCGATTATAGCGCCATTTTTAATGGCGGCTTCCATGGTTGTTATCGCTTCACCGATAAATGCCAGCGTGGTGATTGAAAGTGTTAATAAACATCAGATGCATAGCAAGGTCAGTATAGAGGCAACGCGCGCACGAATCGATAGTGGATCGGCTGATGATTATCTATTGATGGATCTCGCAAGCGGCAAAACTTACACCGTCAATCACCTCGAAGGGGTGGTGATCGATCTTGAATCAGCCGTTGCCACCAGCGAACATATTACCAGCGCCATCAAAGATCGCATGATGCCGAAAGTTGAGCTGTTAAAACAGGGCGAAGGCCCTGTGGTAAATGGCTTTGCTACCGTTCATTATCGCGTGATGATTAACGATACCATTCACTGCTCTGATGAGTACCTGGCCCCTGCGGCGACTGAAAATGAAATAGTCAAAAACTTTGTCGCAGCGATGGCGCGTGGTTCTGATGGTGTTGATGCCATTATAATGGCATCACTGTTTGGCGAAGATCAGATGTGTGAAGCAGCTGCGGACATTATTGATGATCAATACGCCGAGAAAGGTTTGCCGATGCGTTCGATGGATAGTGAAGGAATGGTGTCGCATGAAATTACACATATCAATCAACATAGTATGTTAACCAATGAAGAGATGACGATCCCTGCTGGTTATGAACTGTTGAGTCGTGCCGAGATGCGTAAACGTCTTGCTGACCGAGTGAAGCCTATTCAGGACCAAATCGATACAATGCCCGATATCAACATGGACGAAGTGATGCAGCAGCAAATTGATATGCAGCTGCGTATGAAAGATGCATCAAAAAATTTGAGGAATGAAATGAAAACAGGTTTCGAATAGATAGAATGATGTTGTTATGGTCATTTTATAACTGAACTTAATTTATAAGCGGAGTAAAAATGAAGCTAGACTCACTGGCCTTACATCACGGGTATGAATCTGAGGCAACCACAAAATCTGCCGCCGTTCCAATTTACCAAACGACAAGCTATACGTTTGACGATACACAACATGGCGCGGATCTGTTTGATCTAAAAGTAGCGGGTAATATTTATACGCGGATCATGAACCCTACCTCTTCAGTATTGGAACAGCGTTTGGCTGAAATGGAGGGTGGTATTGGTGCGCTGGCATTGGCATCGGGGATGTCTGCAATCACTTATGCGATTCAAACCATCGCCGGGGTGGGTGATAATATTGTTTCGATCTCTCAGCTTTACGGCGGCACCTACAATCTTTTTAAGCACACCTTTCCATGTCAGGGTATCGATGTGCGGATGGCATCGCATGATAATTTTGATGGCATTGAAAAGCTGATTGATGACAAAACGCGAGCAGTATTCTGTGAAACTATCGGAAACCCTGCCGGCAATGTGGTCGATATTAAAAGGCTGGCCGAGATCGCTCATAAACACGGCGTGCCGGTAATTGTTGATAACACTGTGGCCACCCCCTACCTATGTCGTCCATTTGATTTTGGTGCCGACATCGTGGTGCACTCACTCACTAAATATATTGGTGGGCATGGTACATCTATCGGTGGCATTATTATTGATTCAGGGAAATTCGACTGGGTGAAAAACAAAGTACGCTTTCCTATGCTGAATGAGCCAGACCCTTCATATCATGGTGTGGTTTATACCGAGGCGCTGGGCGAGGCTGCCTATATTGGTCGAGCACGCGTGGTGCCACTACGTAATACCGGCGCAGCGATTTCACCGATGAACGCCTTTTTAATTTTGCAGGGGCTTGAGACATTAGGGCTTCGTATGGAGCGCCATTGTAAAAACGCTGAGGCGGTTGCGGCGTGGATGAAAATCCACCCGAAGATCGAATGGGTCAATTACGCCGCGTTGACAGATAGCCCTTATAAAGATACAGCCGATAAAATCACTAAAGGTAAGGCATCCGGCATTCTGAGTTTTGGTATTAAGGGCGGCAAGGAGGCGGGTGGTCGCTTTATTGATGCGTTGCAGATGATTTTACGGCTGGTCAACATTGGTGATGCAAAATCACTCGCCTGTCACCCCGCTTCAACTACGCACCGTCAGTTGGGCCCGGATGAGCTCAAGGCTGCGGGTGTTAGTGAAGATTTGGTGCGGATCTCAGTCGGCATCGAGCATCAGGATGACATCATTGCAGACATTAGTCAGGCGCTCGAAAAGGCTTAAGACACTCGAATGAGGGGGCTTCGGAGTGTGGGCATGCACTCCGAAGTTATTCGTAAACATCTGTTATTCTTTTGCTGGTTTGACTTGCTCGGCCGCGTGATTTGCACGCCGTCGTGCATCGTTGGTGCTGCTGCTATAGGCCAATGCAACACCCATGCGGCGTTGTTCAAATGCCTCAGGTTTACCAAACAATCGAAGATCGGTTTGCACATCCTGTAATGCAACATCGACACCCTCAAAGGCGATTCCTTTTTCATCCATTGCACCGTAGATCACGGCGCTAGCAGCTGCATCAACATTCATCTCAATCGATACCGGCAAACCAAGAATCGCGCGTGCATGTAATTCAAACTCATTTTGATACTGGCTGCTCATTGTCACCATGCCGGTATCGTGTGGACGCGGGCTTACTTCGCTAAACCATACCTGGTCGCCTTTAATAAATAGTTCAACCCCAAAGATACCACGCCCGCCAAGATTGCCAGTTACTGCTGTAGCAATTTCATGTGCGCGCTGCAGTGCTGCCGTACTCATCTGCTGTGGTTGCCAGCTTTCGACATAATCACCGTTGACCTGACGATGACCGATCGGCGCGCAGAAGTGAGTTTCGATCTCACCATTGCCATTGCGTGCGCGCACTGTTAATAATGTGATCTCGAAATCAAACTTGATCATCTCTTCCACGATCACGCGCCCGCCTTTAATTCGTCCACCACTCATCGCATAGTCCCACGCCACCTCAACTTCTTCAGGCTCATTAATGGTCGATTGTCCTTTGCCCGACGAAGACATCACTGGTTTGACGATGCAGGGATAACCAACGCCGCCGTCAATCGCCATGCGCAGCCCATTAAGGCTCTCTGCAAAGGCGTAACGTGAAGTTAGCAACACAAGCTCTTCAGCTGCGAGTTTACGAATTCCTTCGCGATTCATGGTGAGTTGTATGGCATGTGCGGTTGGAATCACCTCTGCGATACCATCAGCTTCAATTTCAGCCAGCATATCGGTCGCAATGGCCTCGATCTCTGGCACGATGATGTCGGGTTTTTCCTGTTTTATCAGCGCGCGCAGTTCAGCTGGATCGGCCATGTTGATTACGTGTGCGTGATGTGCCACCTGATGTCCCGGTGCATTGGCGTAACGATCTACCGCAATCGTCTCAACTCCAAGGCGCTGTAATGCGATGATCACCTCTTTACCAAGCTCACCGCTTCCAAGCAGCATTACGCGGGTTGCTGAGGGGGATAAGGGAGTGCCGATTTTCATTTTTTAGTCCTGTTGCCTAGAATAATGGCTGTGTTTGGTGATGATAGCGGTTATCCCTGTTAATGAAAACGTTCAACCGTTACAATGCACGCAACTTAATTGAAAGATCGCGTGGAGGTCGGAATGGTTATTTTTTCAACATCACATGGTGACATCACCATCGAAATGTTCCCAAGTGAAGCGCCAATTACGGTTGAGAACTTCCTGCAATATGTTGATGACGGCTATTTCGATGGCACCATCTTTCACCGTGTGATCCCTGGTTTCATGTTACAGGGCGGTGGTTTCACTGCTGACATGGCACAGAAAGAGACTCGCGAAGGGGTCAAAAACGAAGCCGATAACGGCTTGAAGAATGAGCGTGGTACATTGTCGATGGCACGTACTGCAGTGGTTGATAGCGCGACTTCACAGTTTTTTCTTAACCTAGTGAATAACGACTTCCTTGATCACGGTAGTCGTGACTTTGGTTACGCTGTATTTGCAAAAGTGGTTGATGGAATGGAAATCGCCGATGAAATCGCCAAGGTGCAGACCGGTAATAGTGGTGGACACCAGAACGTACCACTTGAGCCCGTAGTTATTAACTCGGCACGTCGCGTTGATGCTGCAGTTGACGTGAGTAGCAGCGAAGGTTGTTAATCTGATTGGCTATGAAAGAAAACCAGGATTGAAGACGGCGCCTTTTTATACCTCAAGTTTCGAGGTTCAAAACGCGCACTTTCGAATAAAATTGCCCTCACGACTTAAACTCCATTTTCAACGTAAAAACGTCAAGTTGGAGCGCCTGAACAAAGAGCTCGTCAATCCGATTATCAATGGCCTGGATGACGGTCTCCGCCATTTTTCCGGGTTTTTCTTTAAGGAACGTGCACGTTCCTAAGGACATCTATTGGCCCATTGATCAGTACTCTGAACCAGCAGTGTCCGGTTAGGAAATTGCAGTCACTAGAGGGAAATATAGGCAAAAAAACTAAAAATATCGTATTACCGGACACTGCTGACTTAAGGGAGGTAAAGCAAAGCTTAATCCATTGGTTTGAGTGGTATAACCGAGAACGATTTCATCAAGGTCTTGATAACTTAACCCCAGATGAGGTTTACTATCAACATCAAACCATTTCTCAAGCTGCCTGAGCTTGATTGACAACCATGTTAGTGCTTAACTTCGCCTCAGGTTGTCCAGTTGAAGGAGGCCACTTCAGTTGTTGATTCAGTCGCGCTTAACTTTTCACCTTTTAAGTAGCGTTGTGAAAAGTGATTGCCTGAGAAAAGTTTATGCCATTGTTCAATCACTTCATGGCTTGACCAGTCATTCGCAACTTGTTGATCGATAGGTAAAACAACATGGTAGTGGTTTGACCTGACGGCGTAACCGCAGAGGTCGATGGCAAAGATTTGTGCCAGCTCATGCAGCTTGTCTTCTATCCATTGGCGGCGGTGTTCAAAACTGTGTGAAAGGAATAGCAAAGGAATAGAGAGAATAGGGGTCAAGTATCATATTGACTCTTTATTCACTCTTAATTATACTTGATTTATGCCCAGGCCAATTCGTATTGAATATGAGAATGCTTATTACCATGTCATGAACAGAGGTGGCGTGCTATTTTCCATGGCGAAGAATATTTTGAATGGTTTCCTCAAGCACTGGATGAGGCTCATCAGCTTAAGAAAGGGTTCTTCGTAGAAGTGTGTGAATGCTATGGGACCATATCCAGGCGCCCGCAGTAAAAAAGTATGCTGTTTCTGAAGCCGTTGAATGAGCGATAACCTCTAGCATTGGACTTGACCGTTTGTATCTT
>Ga0316203_1000698_pt1 | contig 34535 bp, 25 predicted proteins | sample 6monrhotite_MG_FD_204940 | JGI IMG/M metagenome (GOLD analysis project Ga0316203, IMG submission 204940) | Microbial mat bacterial communities from mineral coupon in-situ incubated in ocean water Damariscotta River, Maine, United States -... | ecosystem: Environmental > Aquatic > Marine >... | reverse complement strand
TTAATTTCAGGAATAGTGGCTTACTGCTTAAAAAAACAAAAGCCACGTATTAAGCTGTTGCCATGTGAATTTGCGCTAATGGCAACCTAAAAAGACTCTGTGCTTATCCAGATCTCAGGTTAATTAGTTTGATATAAATTAATGCTTGCAGCAAAAGATTACAAGTGTAATACTCAATAAATTACAGGTGTAATCCTTATGAAAAAAGTTATGAAATGTATATTTTTATTATTAAGTATTAGTTTTTCATTTTTTGCTAATGCAATAGTGATCCGCCATGATGTTGCAGATAAAAAATATTTAGCAAAAAATGGTGATTTCCCTCCTTTAGCTACCTTTTATATTGATGGCGCTCATGGCACCTTGATCAACCCTCGCTGGATAGTAACCGCAGCACACGCTACATTTTGTGTTAACAAGGGTTCTTTGGTCAAAATTAATGGTAAAAACCGAATAGTTGCTAATGTTTATGTAAACCCAGATTATACTCCCGGAAAAAGTCACGATATCGCCCTTGTTGAGCTTAAAGAAGACGTTAGCGATGTTACCCCCGCCACTATCTACTCAAACAACGACGAACTAGGTAAAAACATCTGGTTTATCGGTATTGGTGGTACAGGTAATGGGTTGAAAGGACAAACAATCGATAATGCCGAAAATAATGGCGTATTAAGAAAAGCGCAAAATACGATTATCGAAGCAAATGGCCCATTAATTAAATTTAAATTTGACCGCGGTGATAAAGCATTACCTTTAGAAGGTGTATCTGGCGGTGGTGATAGTGGTGGTCCAGCGTATGCCTATAATAATGATGGTTTTCAATTGTTTGGTATTAGTTCACGCCCAGAAGTAGGCTTTAATAATATAGGGGTATACGACATTATTGAAGTTTATAGCCGAATTTCATATTTTAGTGCTTGGATTAACCAAGTTATTCAAGGCAGTGAAACTACTCGAGCAAAAATAACGACATCAAAATTGAAACATTTACCCGCAGGTGTAACCGCAGATAATTTATCAATGGTATGTAAAGATATTGGTATAAAGCCAACAACACCAGCATTAATACGATAGGTATTCTAAAATGATCCATCCTTTTCATTTATCTTTTGTTGTATCAAATAAGGAAATTGCTCGTTATTTTTATAGTGAAGTATGGGATGCCCAATGGGCAGAAACAATGAAACTTGGTTTGACATATTGTTTTTTGGTCATCAGCTAACCATTCATCAAGCTTCTGAAAAAATCCAGCATTTCAAATTAATCATTTTGGTCCCCTTTTAGGCAAAAAAAAATGGTTAAACATAGTAGAAAAATGTAAACATAATAATGTAGAAATAATCCTACCAGCCACAATAAAAAATAAAGCAAAAGATGACAAATCGGGTAAATTTATCGTCAAAGATCCATGCGGAAATATAATTGAATTTAAATATTATACTAACTTCAATAAAACCGTAAGTTAACTTTCCTATGTATCTTATTCAGGAAGATTAAAATAATATGCATAGCCAAGTAAAACACTAAATTTTAACATCAAAAATTATATTAATGAGTAAATAAAGGAACTTACATGAAAGTCATTCTATCTATTTTGTTATGGGCCGCGTTAGGATTAACGCCCTCCAACGCGGCAGAGTTTAATGCAAAAGCATTTGCAAACAATTATTTTAATGCCTGGATTGCCACGCAATCACCTTCAGCAACAAAACAAGACATAGAAAATTATCTATCATTACTTACCGATGATGTTGGCCATCAACATCTACCTTACGACCCTGACGATGCACGTACCGCGGATGGAAAAAGTAGCATGCGTGAAGGTATGAACCACTACCTAGGTGTTCATACCAAATACAAAGGAACATTAGTTGGTCTTACCTTAGGCTATGGTGTAATAGTGTTACAATATGATACTGAAGCAACCGGTGTTCACCCACAAAGCAAAGAGCTCATTTCATTAAATTATCGAACAACAGAAGTGCTTGAAATTGAAAAAGGTAAAGTGTCGGTAATTCGTAAATACAGTGAGTAGCGAATATTCAGCACTAACAGTAAAATGCAAACATAATACTTAAACTAACAGCATAGCGAATTTTATATTGGCTATGTTGTACGCAACTGTTGCTAAATAAAATTTATTGTAGGATGTCACGAGTCGAGGCTCAACAAAGCCTAATAAAATAGGTACATGCTCGCCCTGTTATTTTCTAGAAACTTCCCCATTGCTCAGGCATAATCATTCTATTATTTATCTATTAGTATTTTTGGAAATTTTATGATCCACAGCATGACTGCATTTGCACGCATCGAAGTAAAAGGCGATTGGGGCAACGCCGTTTGGGAAATACGCAGCGTTAACCAACGCTTTTTAGAAACGTATTTTCGCTTACCCGAGCAATTTAGAAGTTTAGAAGCGGTATTAAGAGAGCGCTTTCGTAAACAACTTAACCGCGGCAAAGTAGAATGCAATTTACGCTTTAATGCGAATGCCGCAAACAAAGGTAAATTAGGATTTAACCAAAACCTTGCAGAGCAATTAATGCAGCATGCCAATACTATTGGTGAACTCGCTAATAACGCTAGTATTAATCCCGTAGATATTCTGCAATGGCCTGGTGTGTTAGAAGCCGAAGAAACCGACATGAGTAGGGTTCAAACAGAAATATTAGCTGCTTTCGATCAAGCCCTAGTCGACTTTATAAGCGCCCGCGCTAGCGAAGGCAGCAACTTAAAAGTAATGATAGAACAACGCCTTGACGCCATTACTGTTGAAGCTAATAAAGTTAAAACGCAAATGCCAGAGATCATTGAATGGCAACGCAATCGCATTAAAGATAAATTTACCGACGCTAACATCGAACTCGACTCGACCCGCGTTGAACAAGAATTAGTACTATTAGCACAAAAAATGGATGTAGAAGAAGAACTAGACCGTCTTGGCAGCCATGTTAGCGAAACCCAAAAAATTCTTAAAAAAGGCGGCGCACAAGGCCGCCGTTTAGACTTTATGATGCAAGAGTTTAATCGCGAAGCAAATACCTTAGGTTCAAAATCTATTAATACCGACATCACCGCAAGCGCAGTAGAATTAAAAGTGTTAATTGAGCAAATGCGAGAGCAAATTGCGAATATAGAATAGTTAACGAACACGTTCCTGTGATGTTACTTATCCAGTGCCCAAGTTAACTAATTTATTACCTTAGTTAAGTATTGTCTTTGATTGTATAAATATATAGCTTAAGTCTACATTTAGGTTGGTCATATTTATTCTTTATTCGACTAATATTCATATCGATAACTTAAACACATATCAGAACGTGTATGAATTATTCGTATATTTATACACAACATAAAAATATGTATAAATATTTTGATTTTCTATACATATTAATTTCATGTGTATAAACTAAGTTTGTTTTTATACATATATCGACTGGATAACAATGAATACTAAAATGGATGAATTGCCGTTAGCTAATATTGAACAATGGGAAACTCGAGCGGTACTTAAAAAAACCGCTATAGCCCATCGATATTTGGCTGAGCTAAAAGGTGTAGCTGAATCAATTCCTAACGAAGCCATTTTAATCAATACGCTTACCTTACAAGAAGCTAAACATAGCTCGGAAATTGAAAACATTATCACTACCCATGATGAGTTGTTCAAAGCTGAATTATTAACGGAAGCGGCTTTAAATCCTGCCACTAAAGAAGTTCAAGATTATGCCATTGCATTAAGGCAAGGTTTTGCTTTGGTGCGAGATTCAAAAATAATTAGATTGTCAGACATTTTGGCAATTCAAGAAACTTTAGAAAGAAATAAAGCTGGCTTGCGTAAATTACCGGGTACAGAACTTAAGAATGCGCAAACAGAAGAAGTAATCTATACACCACCACAACATTCACAAGAAGTAGAACGTTTAATGGGGAATCTTGTGCAATACATTAATGACGATGAAATTTGCACCGCTGACCCATTAGTGAAAATGGCAATTATTCATCACCAATTTGAAAGTATTCACCCGTTTTATGATGGTAACGGTAGAACTGGCCGTATCATTAATATGTTGTATTTGGTGGCGCAAGAGTTATTGGACTTGCCGGTGTTATATTTAAGTCGTTATTTAATTGAAACTAAGGCTGATTACTACCAACAATTGCAGGCGGTGCGAGATACTGGCGAATGGGAACCTTGGTTACTATACATGCTAGATGGTATAGCAGAAACAGCCAAAGCGACCATTACCATGATTAAGAATATTAAAGTGCTTATGCGAGATTTCAAAAAGAAAATACGTACTGAACTTCCTAAAATATATCGCCAAGAACTACTGAATAATTTGTTTAATCATCCCTATACAAAAATTGAATTTATAATGAATGACCTTAATGTAACCCGTTTAACCGCTGCTAAATATTTAGATCAGTTAGTGGAAATAGGGTTATTGCACAAAGAAAAAATAGGCCGGAGTAATTACTATATAAATAAAGAGTTGGTTTCTTTATTTATCGAGAGATAATAGTGATTGTATTTATATTCTAAAAAAGAATAGGGAAGTTAGATAGTGACAAAAACAGAAGCACAAACTCGTATAGAAATAATTGATAAACAACTAGGTCAATCTGGTTGGAATGTTATTGATCCAACGCAAGTAGTGCATGAATTTGACATTCTAGTTGATCTTCCTGAAGGAATTAAAGAGCCTCAAACCCCATACCAAGGTCATCAATTTAGTGATTATGTATTACTCGCTAAAAATGGTAAGCCTTTAGCTGTAGTTGAAGCCAAAAAATCTAGTAAAGACGCTGCTCTTGGCCGAGAACAAGCAAAACAATATTGCTATAACATTCAGAAACAACGCGGTGGTGAGTTACCTTTTTGTTTCTACACAAATGGTCATGATATTTACTTTTGGGATTTAGAAAACGCAGCACCTCGCAAAGTTGTGGGCTACCCAACAATAGATGATTTAGAACGCTTTCAATATATTCGTCGAAACAAAAAAGCCCTTACTCAAGAGTTAATAAATACCGATATTGCAGGTCGAGACTACCAGCTTCGTGCTATTCGTTCTGTATTGGAAGGTATTGAAAGAAAACAACGAGACTTCTTATTAGTCATGGCAACAGGTACAGGGAAAACGCGTACTTGTATAGCATTAGTCGATGCTCTTATGAGGGCAAGCCACGCTGAAAAAGTATTGTTTTTAGTCGATAGAATAGCTTTGAGAGAACAAGGTATTGCGGCTTTTAAAGAGCATTTACCAAATGAACCTCGTTGGCCAAATGAAGGCGAAAAGTTAATAGCAAAAGATCGCAGAATATATATTTCCACATACCCTACCATGTTAAATATTATCCGTGATGAATCTCAGCATTTATCACCGCATTTTTTCGATTTAATAGTGGTAGATGAAAGTCATCGTTCTATATACAACACTTATAAAGAAGTTCTAGATTATTTCAAAACAACTACGCTTGGTTTAACAGCAACACCGACCGACGTTATCGATCACAACACTTTTCAATTATTCCATTGTGAAGATGGTCTTCCTTCATTTGCCTATACCTATGAAGAGGCCGTAAACAATACACCGCCTTTTTTAAGTAACTTTCAGGTAATGAAAATTCAAACAAAGTTTCAAATTGAAGGAATAAGCAAACGTACAATTTCATTGGAAGATCAAAAACGTTTAATCCTTGAAGGCAAAGACATAGAAGAAATTAACTTTGAAGGGACGCAGTTAGAAAAAAAGGTCATCAATAAAGGCACCAACACCCTTATTGTTAAAGAGTTTATGGAAGAGTGCATTAAAGACTCAAATGGAGTATTACCGGGTAAAACTATCTTCTTTTGTAGTTCTAAAGCACACGCTCGTAGATTAGAAGAAATATTCGACAAGCTCTACCCTGAATATACTGGCGAACTTGCTAAAGTCTTGGTATCTGAAGACCCTAGAGTTTATGGTAAAGGTGGACTACTCGACCAATTTACTAATAATGATATGCCGCGCGTAGCAATTAGTGTTGATATGCTTGATACAGGTATTGATGTTCGTGAAATCGTCAATCTTGTATTTGCTAAACCGGTATATTCATACACTAAGTTTTGGCAAATGATAGGACGAGGAACACGATTATTAGAGCCACAAAAAATAAAACCTTGGTGTACTGAAAAAGACAATTTTCTTATTCTCGATTGTTGGGACAATTTCGAGTACTTCAAACTAAACCCCAAAGGTAAAGAGCTAAAAGCACAATTGCCATTACCAATAAGGCTTGTAGGGCTTAAACTCGACAAAATTGAGAAAGCAAACGACATTGGTGAATTCGAAATAGCAGAACGTGAAATAATAAAATTGAGAGAATTGATAGAAGCACTGCCAAAAAATTCAGTAGTGATTAATGAAGCCTCCGCTATTTTGGCCAAAACTCACGACAATAACTTTTGGACAAAACTGTCACATGAAAAACTGGAATTTTTAAGAACAGATATTAAACCATTATTTAGAACGCTATCTGAACTTGATTTTAAAGCGATGCGCTTTGAACGTGACTTAGACGAATACTCATTAGCAAATCTTAATCAAGAGCAACAAAAGGCTGAATTATTGAAAGAAGCGATAGTTGCGCAAATCGGCGAGCTGCCTTTGTCAGTTAATTTCGTTAAAGCCGAAGAAAACATTATTAGGGAAGCGCAATTTAATCATTTTTGGAGTAAAACAAATTTCAACGAGATCGACTTATCAATTGAACAGCTCGCCATCAAACTAGGGCCTCTGATGAAATTCCGTGAACCTGAAGAGAAACAAGGCCAAACAGAGTTAGACCTTACTGATATTCTACACAATAAAGAGATGGTAGAATTCGGCCCTCAGCACGAAGCGGTTGGTATTAGCCGTTACAAAGAAATGGTAGAGCAACTAATAACAGATTTAACCCACTCAAATCCTATTTTACAACAAATACGCGATGGACTAACGGTTAGTAGTACCGATGCCGCAAAACTTGCTGACATACTACATGCAGAACACCCGCATATAACAGAAGACTTGCTCAGGCAGGTATATAAAAACCGTAAAGCACAGTTCATTGAATTTATTCGCCATATTTTAGGCATTGAAACATTAAAAAGCTTTCCTGAAACGGTGAGTGAAGCGTTTAACAAATTTGTACAACAACATACCAATCTCAGCAGCAGACAATTAGAATTTTTGAATTTACTAAAAACATTTATTATCGATCGTGAAAAAGTGGTTAAAAAAGACCTCATCAATTCACCTTTTACCATTATTCATCCACAAGGCATTCGTGGCGTTTTTAGTCCGGCTGAAATTAACGAAATTTTACAGCTAACCGAGCAGTTAGCGGCATAAACAATAGGCATTACCATGTTACAAAATAACCCAGAATTAAAAAGTGAAATAAACCAACTATGGAACAAGTTTTGGAGTGGCGGTATTTCCAACCCACTAACCGCCATAGAGCAAATCACTTACCTCTTGTTTATGAAACGATTAGATGAAATTGACCAGAAAAAACAAGCTGATGCACAATGGAACGATGAGCCGTATACCTCAAAATTTATAGGGCAATGGATACCGCCTGAATACCGTGCGCGCAAAGATGATTCAGATACTGACGAAGATTGGTTGAAAAAACTCGATGATGAAAAGCGTTATGCCATAGATAAAGGTAATTTACGCTGGAGCGAATTTAAACGCATGCAAGCAGAAGACATGCTGCAACATGTGCAAAATAAAGTATTCCCTTTTTTAAAAGACTTAAATGGTGGCGAGTCTAACTTTACTCACCACATGCGCAATGCGGTTTTTATTATCCCTAAACCCGCATTACTGGTTGAAGCGGTAAAAACTATTGACGAAATTTTTGTGATTATGGAAAAAGACTCACAAGAAAAAGGCCAAGCGTTTCAAGATATTCAAGGTGATGTTTACGAATTTTTACTGTCAGAAATAGCAAGCGCGGGTAAAAATGGCCAATTTAGAACACCGCGACATATCATCAAATTAATAGCCGATTTAGTTCAACCTAAACTCGGTGATAAAATAGCGGATCCTGCTTGTGGCTCTGGTGGTTTCTTACTAGGTGCTTATCAATACATAGTCACTGATTTAGCTAAAAAAGCAGGCGCTAAAGACTTAACGCCAGATGAAGACGGATTTATCCGTACCTCTATTGCCGCAGGCTTAACTGAAAACGCCCAGAACATATTGCAAGCGACATTACATGGTTATGATATCGATGCCACTATGGTGCGCTTAGGTTTAATGAACTTAATGATGCATGGAGTTAACGAACCGAATATCAATTACAAAGACACCTTAAGTAAAAGCTACCTTGAAGAAACCGAATACAACATCATCATGGCCAACCCGCCTTTTACTGGCAGTATTGACAAAGGCGACATCAACGAAAACTTAACCTTAGCGACAACAAAAACAGAATTATTGTTTGTTGAAAACATTTACCGCTTATTGAAAAAAGGTGGCACCGCTGGCGTTGTTATTCCTCAAGGTGTGTTGTTTGGTTCAGGTAAGGCTTTTGTTGAACTGCGTAAAATATTAGTTGACCGTTGCGATTTAAAAGCAGTAGTTACGCTACCGAGTGGTGTATTTAAACCTTATGCAGGCGTAAGTACTGCTATTTTGTTATTCACCAAAGTATGGGGAACAAAAGACACAGTAACGGAACCAGCGACTAAACATACTTGGTTTTATGAAATGACCGCTGATGGTTATTCGTTAGACGACAAGCGTGCCAAGCAAGAAGGTTTTGGTGACTTGCAAGATATTATTACCAAGTATCATGCGCGTAATGCAGAAATCGATTGTGAAGACCGCACGATAAACGATAACCATAAATGTTTTATGGTACCACGAGCCGAAATTTCCAGCGCTGAGAATAACTATGACCTTTCGCTATCACGCTATAAAGAAGATGTATTTGAAGTAGTAGAATATGAACAATCTGACATTATCTTAAATCGTCTGCTTAAGGCCGAAGTCGGCGATATTGAAATAAACGAGTTAAATAAAATACAAAGCGGGATAGTACATGAACTGTTAGAGCTAAAAAGGATGATTGGATGAAAAAATTCATACTTTCAGATGTTTGTAATATTTCTAGTGGCGGTACTCCATCTAGGAAAAATCTTGACTTTTTTAAAGGGGATATTCCATGGGCAAAAATTTCAGATATTGAAAGTGCTGAAAACGGTATTATAAATGAAACTGATGAACATATTTCTGTAGAAGGATTGAAAAATATAAGAGGGAAAATTTTTCCTAAAGGAACTCTTTTATTTGCTATGTATGGTTCAATAGGAAAAGTAGCAATCACAGGAAAAAAATTATCAGCGAATCAGGCAATTCTAGGAATTTGTCCCAAAGAAGACAATCAAATAAGCTTGAATTATCTTAAATTTTGGTTTGCCACCAATAAGCAGAAACTCATAAATCAAGGCAGAGGAGTAGCCTTAAAGAACCTATCCGCAACAATCGTTAGAAATTTAGAAATACAGCTTCCGCCCTACGATGATCAAAAACGCATTGCTAAATTACTTGGAAAAGTTGAAGGTCTTATTAATCAACGAAAGAAAAATATTCGACAGCTCGATGATTTATTGAAAAGCGTATTTTTGGATATGTTTTCTCCAAACTCAAAAGATTATGAAAGTTGGCCTTTAAAAGAGATAAAAGATTTAGCTGCACCCCATAAAAGATCTATGAGGACGGGACCATTTGGTTCAAACTTAAAGCATGATGAATTTACAGTTGATGGTGAAGTAGCTGTATTAGGCATTGATAATGCTGTTAAGAATAGCTTTACTTGGAGTGAAAGGCGCTTTATAAGCAAAGAAAAATATCAAGAACTCAAGAATTACACGATTTTTCCAGGGGACGTGATTATCACTATAATGGGTACTATAGGGCGAAGTGCTGTTATTCCTGATGACATCCCATTAGCCATTAATACTAAACATTTAGCTGCAATTACACTAGATAAAGACTTAGCAGATCCCATATTTATATCTTACTCGATACATTCTAGTCCCTATATTTTGAATCAATTCAAAAGTAAAAATAGAGGTGCGATTATGAGTGGACTAAACCTTGGAATCATAAAAGAAACAAAGATTAAACAACCACCTATTGAACTTCAAAAAAAGTTCGCTGAAATCCACACTAAAGTTGAAAAAATTAAAGCTGACTATCTAAATAATTTAAAGGAGTTAGAAAGCTTATATGGTGCTCTAAGCCAAAAGGCATTCAAAGGTGAATTAGACTTATCTAAGGTGCCACTTCCTGATGAAATCGAAGAAACCACTGATGATATGAGCTCGGTAGATCAAGATAATATAGCTGAACATAAGATGGGAAATTCAATCCTCGGTTTTAGTCAATTTAGTCCAGAGAGTATAAAAGATAACGATTTACGAAAAACTCAACTGAGTAAATGGTTTACTGAGTGGCTTGAACATTATCAACAAGAAAGTGATTTAAATATTAAGCACTTTTGGCAATGCATTGAATTTACAACACAAGACTATGTAGATGAAAATGATGAACCGTTAAAAATAAATGTTAGTGATTATGACCATATTAAGGCTGAAGTTTTCGCCGCCATTAAAAGTGGCGTTATAAAACAGACGACTAATATGATTGAAACGGTTGTTGATGGTAAAACACAGCTAGAGCCCGGTAATCAAATACTATTAAAAAAACAACACTAAGCGAATTCACGGATGAAGTTAATCAGACTAAAAATAACCGACTCAAAAGGCTTTAGAAGCCTGCAATCAGGTTTTGAGCATTATTTTCGCAAAGAATGGCAAATCAAAGAAAAACCTGAACTTGCCGAGTTTGCCCCTTTCGTTTGTGCTGGCCCTAATGGCAGCGGTAAATCGAATTTACTCGAGGTGTTGGGTGCTATTTTCTATCAGCTGGAAGTATTGCGAATACGTCGCAATTTTTTACCTGAAATTTTACAAGATAATGATCAAGACGATACTCTCAGTTCATTCGAACTTGATTACCTGATAAAAATTCCTAAAGACTATATAAAGCCCGGAGGCACTGAGTGGGCGAATGTTAGTGTATGGAAAGAATCAGGCACAACCGTGCGTTTTCTTTGGAATAACCAAAGTGAATTTGAGACTAATAAAAATGAAGTGTTTTCTGGAGGGTATGCAGATATATTGTTACCCCAATATATTATCGGTTATTCATCGGGTGAAAATGAAATTCTCAGCCTACCATTCTTTAAAATGCGCTTTGTGCAATATGATGAATATTATCACGCGTTAAAAGAACAATTACCCTACGGTGGCTCACCTGAATCTCGCTTAATCTATTTGGATAACAGTTTTAGCCAAGCCATTTTATTAAGTAACTTACTGTATCAAACTGATGAAACGCTGGCACCATTTCGTGAAGATGTCGGCATCGAATCGCTTAATGAGTTTCGTATTATCATTAAGCGACAATTTACAGTGTCAGCGGATATGGCCAACGAATTTGGTAGCAACAACCCAAGTATAAAATTTGATAGTGAAAACAATCGTTACCAAGTAGATTTAGTGTCGTTACTGGAAGCTAACGAAGCTTTGCAAAAAGAAATTTCTGAAGATTCAGAAAAAGAAGGTTCAAGTTCGATCAGTGCTTACGGTAATTTTTCGCCGGCCATTACTCGACTAAAAGTTGTGCCACTAGCTGGTTTGAAGACGATACAACTGATTCGTTATATTTAGATTACAGTGTAAACCAAGCCACAAAAGATGCTTTTAAAAACAACTTCAATTCTGCTGTAGAGCTATTCCAAGCATTTCAAGTACTGCTAACACTTAACTTATATACCGTAAGTGAAAAGTTAAAGGCTGAGCTTTATCAATCAAACAGCCATTATGTTAGTGAAACGGTGCCTACCTTAGCGTCCGATGAACGCATTATGCGCTTTAAGTTTGTTGAGTTTACGAAGGCTGGTATTGAAGAGCCTGTTATGTTGAAAAACCTCTCTGACGGTGAACATCAACTATTACATACCCTTGGTTTATGTATCTTGTTTAAAGACACTAATAGCTTGTTTCTATTAGATGAACCTGAAACCCACTTCAACCCGCAATGGCGTGCTAATTTCATATCTCGTTTACGTCAAAGTTTTAGTGACAAGGATAGAGAGAGTCATAATCAAGAAATACTCATCACAACTCACACCCCTTTTCTTATTTCTGATAGTACGCCGGATAAAGTGCTGGTGTTCAACAAAGATAAAGAAACCGGTGAAGTAGCGGTAAGCAACCCTGAATACAACACATTAGGCGCATCAATTAACAAGATCACTATGGCAACTTTCGATAAGCGAGAAACCATTGGTGGTCTTGCACAATCCTTATTAAATGATTTTAAAACTAGTTCAGAAAAGCAAGAAACTGATAAAACGCAACTCATAAAAGATATCAACAATAAGCTTGGTGACTCTGTTGAAAAAGTTCTCTTGATCAAAACGATTCTCGACGGTATGGAGAGCAATGATTAATGCTATTTTCCTATGTATATGTACCTCATCAGATGGAAAAGATACAAGAGTATTTAGATTTCATTTTTTTAGAAGTATGGTCACAAGCGCCTAATGCAGGTGGTTTTGATCTTAGCCTTTTTGATAATAACGCAGATCTAAAGAATCTCATGGAAAGATTTTACTGGAGTGATACTCAAGGTGGTGATTTTTTCTACGGGCACGTTGAACGGATCTATAATTTATTTTCTCAGCTTTCTGTGCAACAAATCAACGACATCCAAGCTTGTTACAGAGCTAACAACACAATAGAACAGGTATGCCGTAATCAAGCAGCACTTGAAATTACCCGTTATGCAGATATTGAGGCAGGTTTCCCTAATTTACTTGAGCAAATATCTAGCTTTTATAAAGGGCTTTATTCGAAAAAAATTTTAAACAACGCAGCTTTTAAAGAAAGCGTTGGGGATATAGAGCAACACTACGAATCATTCATGACTCATAATACCGTTGGGAAATGTCCTTTTTGTGGAATCACGGATTTTCTTGGGGTTTACCACACCAAAAGAGAAGCTTATGACCATTACCTACCAAAAGCACTGTACCCATTTAATTCTTTAAATTTTAAGAACCTAGTTCCCACTTGTCATTATTGTAATAGTAGCTACAAAACCACCCGCGATCCTGCATATACACCTAAAGATCCTGCTGGCGAAATTCATCGACGTAAAGCGTTTTTTCCATACTCACCAAATCGGCATGATATTGAAGTCAGTATTGAGTTATCGGCAACGCATGTCGACAATATATCAACCAACGACATTCAATTAACTTTTGGTCCCGACAACATAAGTGAAGAAATTGAAACATGGAAAGATGTTTACGGCATTGAAGAGCGATATAAAGCGAAATGCTGTAGTGAAACGGATGGTAAAGCGTGGATTAATAGAGTACTGGATGAAAGGCGTAATTATGGACTATCAATTGAAGGCATGCTCCAAGCCGAAATAAATACTGCCAAAAACCAGCCATACTCTGATAGTAACTTTCTTAAAAAAGCTTTTCTTTATGGATGTAATGAAGCAGGTCTTTTTGATGGTGATAGTCATAACACCGAATAATGGTGATATATAGATTCAACCAAAAGTCAGTTGAATGGGATGGTACGAGCATGACTTATCTGCATGTAGCTGCCGCTTGGAATCGACTTCAACATAATGGTTGGCTTCGATGATACTAGCAAGGGATATGACAAACTAGTTCTACGCATATTGAACCTACACTTACCCGTTTCAATATGGGAGCGAAGCCTAGTCGTAGTTTACAAATCATTTGCTAGAATTGAAAGTTAGGTATCACAGTATCTTTAAGTGGTTACTAATTTGGTTACTAAGTCTGGTTTTTTATGAAGAGATCTGTTTTTTATTTAATTATTACAGGTGTTTATGTTTTTATTCGATATACAGATCCAGAATGTTGAATAATGTTTCCCCCTGTTTTAGCAGGTATTAAATTCCTTTAAAAACCGATAACTTAGCGGTTTTTTCTACGTGAGTATTTTCCAATTAACAAATGAGTCTGGCTACTACCTTGTCTACTTTGAGAATGACTGTTTTGGTCATTATTTTTCTGGTAGCTTTGTTGATCTGAACGAGCTCTTTCTTGTTCGCGCTTGAAGTTTTCCGATTCTCTGTGAATTGCTTCTTCCGCTTCTCGCTTTTGTCGAATGCTTGAGCAATAAAAATTATAGTTAAATCTTTTTGCCTTGATTTTGACGAAAACATTAAAATTGAATTGCCCTATATCACTGGTGGTTGTAAATTTTTCGGGTTTGACATGTCAAAATCTGAGTTCTTAAGATTAGTAAAAACTAAAAACTGTGAACTATTAGAAACATGACGCACATAAACCACACTTTTACGCGCATTAATAATAATTTAAAATACACTTTTAAGCGCATAAAAATGAGCAACAGCGACATTTTATTGTACATTAAAGCGTTATTTAATATACTGTGTTGCCATGTATGCATCAATTTATAAAGGCGGTTAAGTGAAAAGATTGCTACTTGAAAAACTAATTGACTGGAAAAACAAAAGTAAGCGTAAACCTATTCTTCTTGATGGAGCAAGACAAACGGGTAAATCTTTTCTTTTGGAAAAGTTATTTGGAGTACATTTTGAACAAGTTATCCGCTTGGATTTTTTAGAGCAGCCAGCATTAGCTAATCTTTTTGATGAATCCCTAAATCCACAGGATATACTCGACAATATAGAGCTTGAGCTAAATGTTAGTATTGATAGAAGCCAAGCGCTCATTATTTTTGATGAAATTGGAGGGTGCCAAGCGGCTATCAACTCGTTAAAGTTTTTTTCTGAACAATGTTCTGATATGCATATATGTGCATCCGGCTCTAACATCGGTTTATTAGGTTCATTTCCCGTAGGAAAAGTAGAACTACTCGAACTTTACCCACTTACATTTGAAGAATTTTTATGGGCGTCAAAAAAATCACCGCTTATCAAAGCATTTGAACAAAATAAAATGACTACAGTAGCTCATGACAAGTTGTTTAGCTTATTGCTCGATTATTATTATGTTGGAGGAATGCCTGAAGCAGTTAACGCATGGTTTGTAAGTGAAGGTGATACTGGCATATTAGAAAGAACTCAAATAATTCATCAAATTCATACTTCATTGATTGCAGGTTATGAGCGTGATTTTGGCAAATACTTTCACAATGGCACAGACAAAGTATCAGCGCAGCATATACAAGCAATCTTTCATAACATCCCTATTCAACTATCACAAAATATTGATGACTCAGTTAAGCGTTTCAAATTTAAAAACGTTATTCAGAAAAAAACGAGATACCAAGAGTTATCAGGACCAATTAATTGGTTGGATAAATGTAAGTTACTGTCTAAGTGCCATCCTATCGATTGTCAACCAAGATCACCATTGCCCGCTTTAGCTAAAGAGAATATTTTTAAGCTATTTCTTTTTGATATTGGTTTGTTAGGCAATATGCTTGGACTCTCATATAAAGAGCATCGAGACCAGGGTTTTAACTATAAAGGTTATATTGCTGAAAATTTTGTGCAAAATGAACTCGTCGCAAAATATGGCAGCCCCAGCTATTCATGGGAATATGCTAGAAGTGAAATAGAATTCTTATTTAAAGATGACAATGGTAATGTTTTTCCCATGGAAGTAAAAAGCGGTAAGAGAACGAGAGCTAAGTCGCTTGATGTTTATGTTCAGCGCTATCAGCCAGCAAAGACGATAAAATTAATTGGTTCACGAGGTTCGCTAGATAATCCTAATGCTTTGGTGCTACCATTATATTATGCAAGTAAAGTGGAGCTTTTTTTAAACAACCGACTGTAAATTACAGCCTATAAGATGTTTTATTAAAATACAGTCTATAGGTTGTATTTTAGTTGCAAGGGGTAAGTATTCCCATTAACTTGAAATTACAATTTAATGCTTATAATTTATAAGTAATGTTTACAAATCGAATAAAGCACCTATAAAATTAATTTTTGTTTGAACTAAGTGGTGACATGATGGGTGACATAAAGCCAACAACGGCCACTTTAAACCACCTAACACAATGAAAATAAAATATTTTATTTTTATTTTTATTTTCATACTGCGTGAGCAGATCCAAATATCGAATTAATATTAAACCACATTATATTTCCTAATATTACTTGTATTAGAGCCTTTGGATTCAATTAAAAAATATCAGTCATTTTGTGATACATCATGCCCAATGCAAGTAGTGGAGAACGTAAGTATTTACCACCAGGGAAGCTCATATGTTTAACTTTAGAAAAATGTTTAATACGATCAGTTTCACCATTAATTTTTTCAGCTAATAATTTTGCTGCCATGTGAGTTACATTGACGCCATGTCCTGAATAGGCTTGTGCGTAAAACACGTTGGAGGCTAATTGCCCTATTTGTGGTAATCGATTTGCACCGATACCGATCATTCCTCCCCACTGATAGTCTATTTTAGTTTCTGTTAATTGAGGGAAAACTTTAAGCATTTTTGGATAAAGTGCCGCTTTTATATTTTTAGGATCACGACCTGAATAATTGCACATTCCCCCAAATAACAAACGTTTATCAGCAGATAATCGAAAGTAGTCTAAATCGATTTTTTGGTCGCACACAGCATGATTATTGGGTAGAAGTTGTTGATGTAACTCATCACTTAATGGCTCGGTAGCGATAATATAACTGCCAGCAGGTAACACTTTACCTGAGAGTTTTTTATTTAAATCACCTAAATATGCATTGCCAGCAAGAATAACTTGTTTAGCAGATACTTGTCCTTGTGCTGTTTTAATAATAACGGTGCTTCCTTCATCTATGGAAAGTACAGCTGAGTTTTCAAAAATTTGTACACCCAAATCGTTCGCAACCTTAGCTTCACCTGTACATAAATTTAATGGGTGTAAGTGACCGCTGCCCATATCGATCATACCGCCTAGGTAATTATTTGAACCGATAACTTCACTTTGCAACGCCGATTTATCGAGTAGACGTATTTGATGCGGATAATTATTTTGCTCTAATTGCTTAAAATCTTGCTCAAATGTTATTAAATGCTTGGGTTTGTTAGCAAGATCGCAATAACCCATCGTTAGGTCACACTCAATGTGATATTTATTCACACGATCAACAACTATTTTATTTGCCTCAATGCCCATTTTTGTTATGGCGTCGATCCCATGTTGACCAATACTGTTACGAAATATTTCTAAATCGTGACCTATACCACGAATAAGTTGACCACCATTTCGACCTGAAGCACCCCAACCAATTTTATGTGCTTCAAGCACAATTACTTTATATCCTCGTTCTGCTAGTTCAATAGCACTTGCAATACCAGTAAAACCACCACCAACAATACATATATCAGCACTTGTTGATTCAGTTAGTGTGGAGTAGTTTTGTTGATATTTTAAACTTGCGTAATAGTATGAACGAGGGTATTCATTGGTATGTACCGTGCTCATTTGCTCACCTGTAAAATAAATTATTCAGTGTAAAATATATCAAACAATATTGGGTGTGGCTAGTCACAAATTGCTATATTCCTTAAATTATTAAACTAAGGTAAAATCAACCAATAACATATAAGTTTACTATTTTTAAGGATTTTAAATTGGACGTAGGCGCAAGATTAAAAGCGATCCGCTTGATCAGAAAAATATCGCAACGTGAGCTAGCTAAACGGGCTGGTGTTACTAATAGCACTATTTCGATGATTGAAAAAAACAGCGTTAGTCCGTCAATAAGTTCATTAAAAAAAGTGTTGAACGGTATTCCTATTTCGTTAGTTGAATTTTTTTCTGATGAATTTAATCATGAGAAAATACAACAAGTGGTTTATAGCCAAGATGAATTGATGGATATTGGCTCTGGTGATGTACATATGCATTTAGTCGGTAAATCGTTTCCTCGTCGACAAATGACTTTTTTAGTTGAAACTTATCCACCCAATGCTGATACTGGCACCGAAATGTTACAAAATGATGCGGAAGAAGGTGGTTACATTCTTGAAGGTGAAATTGAATTAACCGTTGGTAGTGATGTCTATATTTTAACTAAAGGTGACAGCTATTATTTTGATAACAATAAACCACACCGTTTTCGCAATCCATTTGGGCAAGTCTGTAAAATAATAAGTGCTACAACACCAGCCAATTTTTAAGTATTCGCTTTGTATTCATCCCGTTAAATAAAAATACCATATTAAAAAGCCTTGTTATTTTAAGTAAATAACAAGGCTTTATTTTTTATTTAGTAACTTTAATCCGTTTATATTTAAAATGAATATTTAATATTAATACCCGCATTACGGCCACGACTAATACCAAAACGGTTGATGCCGGTGTCTTCTACAGCACCTTCGTAATACAACTTGTCGGTGAGGTTTTCAATATAAGCAGATACTTTCCACGACATATTTTCAGCACTAAATTGTAAACCAAGTATGCCGTATGCATCTTGTTTCAATAGATCACTACCACCTAAAAATTCACTACCAAAGGTTTTAGACTGCCAATTGTAGGTTACTTGTGCGGTTAAATCGACATCGCTTTCTAAATACCAAAAATAAGAACCGACAAAACTAATGGTAGTATCAGGCGCCGCAAGTTTTTGTCCTTTTATTGATTCCCCATCTAAACCTTGACCTTTAATAACTTCAGACGATTGTAAAGCTGAAGCAAGGTACAACCTTAGGTTGTCTGTTGGTAAGTAGGTAATATCAAATTCAACCCCTGTACCCTCAGCTTGCCCAATGTTTTTTATAACAACACCACCAGCATTTGGGAAAATTCCTTGAAAATCTTGATAGTCGTAATAGTAAGCGCCTAAGTTAATTTTAACTTTGTTTTCAAAAAATTCACCTTTCAGACCCATTTCATAACTGTCAACAATTTCAGGATCATAGCTTGCTAAACTGGTGCCATCAGGCATCTCGCCACCATAAAGCTCAGAAGACCAATAATCTTTATCTGTATTATCGATAACACCATCAGGTTCGTAGGTAAAGTCTTCTTCAACTGCATCGTAACCTGTCCAGTCTTGATAATTAATATTAAAAGCGAAGGTATTAAAACCACCAGCTTTATAACCTTTTGAATAGTTTGCATAAAGGTTTACATTATCATTAAGTTTATGATTAATTGCGACCCGTGGTGTAAACTCTGACCAATTTTTATTATCATCAATCCACTTACCACCCGTGTGACCTCCCACTAACCAGTAATGACCTAACCAACCTTCAGGATCTGGTAGATTTAAACCAAATTCTTTTTTGTCGTATGAAAAACGGCCACCAATAGTTATGTCAGTTTTTTTCGTTACCGACCAGGTTATATCGCCATATATGCCGTAACCACTGTTAGTACCACGTGCAAAAACTTGTTCACGTAAGCCTATTGCGCCGTCTCCCGCTGCGGGAATTTCACCATCAGCCACTAGTTGAGCAATTTCATCTGCATCGGCAGTAGGATCTAATCCGTACCAACTATCAACAATTAATGCATGGCAATCGGCATAATAATTTTCTGGTTGACTAGTGTGAGAGCTTAGTGGTTGATCCCATTCTTCTAAATTAGGTAGTTGGGCGCAAAAAGCATCTTCGTTGTATTGATTGTAAAATGAAGAGTTGATTTTTTCTTGATAGAAGTTTACCCCGACAAACCAGTAAACATCACCATCTTTGTCTGAGTTAATTCTAAACTCTTGGCTTAAGTATTTTGTATCGTCTTTTTGATTATAATTCCCTAAAGCTAAGGCGGTGCCATCGTAATCTTCTAAATAATCCCATGTATAGTTTTTCATCGCAGTTTGCGAAGTAAAAATATAATTACCAAAATCATGAGAAAAATCTAATGTAGTCGCAAATACTTTGGCTTTATCTTTGCCTTCTTTGCCTAGATCTGAAGCAACAGCACGCTTATCACCTTCAGTCCAAATTGAGCGATAAATTCCACCATCCATATCACGGTCTTCATAATTTACCGTTAACCGTAATTTACTATCTTGCCAGCCTTCGTAAGTAAAGGTTGTTCGTATTGCAGAAACTTTTTTATCGCGTAGCGTATCACCATCAAAAATATTATCGATAAAACTATCTTGAGTTTGATTATAAACAGCAAAACGAATATAGGCATCGTCTGATATATTGGTATTAAAAACACCAGTGAACTCTTTCATGTTGTCAGAGCCAATGCCAAAATCAAGACTACCTTCAGTACCATCAACCGCTTCGTTACTGTACATACTGATTGCCCCAGAGGCAGCATTGCGACCAAACAATGTACCTTGTGGGCCTTTAGTTACTTCAACACGTGCCATATCAAAGAAGCTTGAAACCGCACCACCACTCCGACCTTGATACACTCCATCAAAATATAAACCGATAGAAGGATCTCCGCCAATACCGTAATCTGAGGTAACAATACCCCGAATACCTAATGAATCAATATAGCTGTCGTTTTCACTGCCGCCATTTAAACCAGGGGTAAATTTAGCTAAATCGGTGGCGTTAGTCACATTAAAATCGTTGATAAAATCTTCATTGAATGCACTCACCGAAACAGGTACTTCTTTTAAGGTTTGTATGCGCTTTTGTGTAACAACAATAACTTCGTAGTCATTCTTTGCTTTTTTCTTTTCCGTTTTATTGGCAACATCATCTTTTGCAAAAACTGTCGAGCTAGCGACAACAGTTGCAATGCTCAAGGCGATGAGTGATTTACGATATGGCATCATTTTAAACTTCCTCACTATAAATAATATTTGTCATTGTTGTTATATTTATTGATTAACTTATGTTCGATAATACACTTGGTGTAAAATAAATCAAACGCAAAATGCTTTTAATGTAAAATTTATTTAGAATAAAAACAAAAAGGTATGTTTTATTTAGCTTATAAACGATGCTTATTTAAATTAATCTTTTGTTTTTTATCTATTTTATTTTTTGTTAGTACAACTTTAACTTTTTAATAACTGTTAACGGTAGCACATTAAAAATGTTTCTTTTTATTTACAATTTAATCCAAGTTGCTTTAATTTCTGTGTATTTACTAAAAGCGTGTAAAGATTTATCGCGACCATTTCCTGATTGTTTAAATCCACCAAAGGGTGCGGTCATATCACCACCATCCCATTGATTTACCCATACAGAGCCAGCACGTATTGATTTAGCCATTTTATGAGCTTTTGATAAATTAGCCGTCCAAATACCAGCCGCTAAACCGTATGGTGTGTCATTGGCAATTTGTATTGCTTCTTCCATGTTATTGAAAGTAAGCACTGATAATACGGGACCAAAAATTTCTTCGCTAGCAATCGCCATATCATTGGTTACTTCACTAAACATCGTTGGTTGTATATAAAAACCGCCTTCAACGATATCAGCATTTTTTCCACCGCAACAAAGATTAGCGCCCTGTTCACTACCTTTATTAATATAGTCTAATACGCGATCATATTGAGTTTTATCTACAATAGCGCCAATGTTAGTGTTTGGATCAAGTGGATTTCCTGCTTGCCACGTATTCATGGCTGTTTTTACTTTGGCAATAAACTCATCTTTAATACTGGCTTCTACTAATAATCTTGATGCTGCGGTGCATACTTCCCCTTGATTAAAGCAAATTGCATCTGCTGCTGCTTGCGCGGCATCATCTAAGTTAGGTGCATCGGCAAAAACAATATTAGGACTTTTACCACCAGCTTCTGTCCATACTCGTTTCATATTTGATTCACCGGCATAAATCATTAATTGTTTTGCAGTTGCTGTAGATCCTGTAAAAACCAAGGTATCAACATCACCATGTAAAGCTAGTGCTTTACCTACTTCGTGACCAAAGCCAGGTAACACATTTAAGACACCATCTGGAATGCCCGCTTGTTGTGCTAAAGCGGCTAGTTTTATTGCCGTTAAAGGCGATTTTTCTGAAGGTTTTAATATAACACTATTACCAGCAGCAAGTGCTGGACCTAATTTCCAACTTGCCATGGTGAGTGGGAAATTCCACGGCACAATAGCGGCAACCACACCAACCGCTTCATGCGTAACTAAGCCAAGTTCATTGTCAGCTGTTGGCGCCACTTGATCATAAATTTTATCTATTGCCTCAGCACTCCAACGAATAGCGCGAATTGTTCCTGGTAAATCAACATTAATTGAATCGTTAATGGGTTTACCCATATCTAAGGTTTCTAATAGAGCGAATTCTTCACTATGCAGTTCAATTAAATCTGCGAGCTTTAACATAATCGCTTTGCGATTTACTGGTGAAAGTCTTGACCAAGTACCTAGTTCGAAAACGTTGCGAGCGGCTTTAACCGCTATATCGGCATCAGTACTCTGACATTGTGCTATTTCGGTTAATTTTCGTCCGTCAACTGCACTCATGCAAGGAAAGGTTTTTTGCTGTTGAGCGTTAACATATTTACCGTTTATAAAGGCACGGCCTTCAATACCAGCATTTATTTTTTCTTGTGCTTTTTGTTGCCAAAAAGCGAGATTTTGTGTTGTCATAATAAAGCTCCAATAAACATCGCTGTGTTTTTTATTTTACACTAAACTAGCTAAAATCGACACAAAGTTCAATATATTTTACAATTTTATGTTTTGTTTTGTTCTTTTAACGCTTAAATCATTACATATGAAATAATTATCGTTTTGTGTTCAAAATATGAAACAGTTAGTATGGGCGAACCATATTCTCATTTTATAATATAACGTTAACTGTTTGATGGCTTAATCGGTTTATGTCTATTGCTTGACGTAAACGTTAAATGACCGTATAAAATACGTTCATTCATTATTTGGTTACTTTATGTCTTCTCGTTATCCTATTATTGCTGTTACTGGTTCTTCTGGGGCTGGTACATCAACAACAACTGAATCATTTGAGCATATATTTCGTTCGTTAGGTTGTAATGCGGCGAATGTTGAAGGGGATAGTTTTCATCGTTTTTCAAGACAAGAAATGGATTTAGAAAAACGCAAAGCAGATGAAGTAAATCGTAATATTAGTTATTTTGGCGATATAGCCAACGACTTCGATGCGTTAGAACGTTTATTTAAAGATTATTCCGAAACAGGACAAGGTAAAATACGCCGTTATTTACATACCTTTGATGATGCGGTTCCTTATAACCAAATGCCTGGTACTTTTACTCCCTGGGAAAATATTGGCGAAGGTGCTGATTTATTATTTTATGAAGGTTTACATGGCGGTGTTACTACAAACAAAAATGATGTTGCAAAACATGTGGATTTACTTATTGGTATGGTGCCAATAGTTAACCTTGAATGGATACAAAAAATCATCCGCGATACCGATAAACGTGGCCATTCTCGTGAAGCGGTTACTCAAAGTATTGTTCGCAGTATGGACGATTACATCTCGTTTATTACCCCACAGTTTTCGCGCACTCATGTCAATTTTCAACGAGTACCAACCGTTGACACCTCGAATCCGTTTAGCGCAAAAGCAATACCTACATTAGACGAAAGCTTTGTGGTAATTCGCTTTCGAGACTCCTCCAATATTGATTTCCCTTATTATTTAAGCATGATCGATGGCGCTTTTATGTCTCGTATTAATACGCTTGTTGTGCCTGGAGGGAAAATGGGCTTAGCAATGGAGTTAATTTTAACGCCACTCATTCAAGCATTAATTAATAAAAAAAATGAAGCAAATAAGCAACTTGATTGGATGAGTGACTTATAAATTTTATCGCCTAGATCCTTAAAACTCTTTTCCATAGTAAATTTCTTTACGCTCTTGAGTAAGTAATAGGCTTATTTTATCTCGAATTTCTTGGCTAAATTCAATTGCTTTGTGTTTGAAAAGGTAGTTATTTATCTCGAATTTTTTTTGGATCAGTTTGGTAGAGTAAAAATTATTTTCAGGCATATTTATATCTAACATTTCATGCTTTTTATGCTGTTCGTCACTAATAAAATCTTGAATCGAACATAAAGCATGATCAATAAAACGCTTTTTACCATCGACTTGCCGGGTGAAACCACGAATACGGTAATCAAAGGTTAGAACATCGGCTTGGCAACTTTCAAGTATGAAATTTAGGGCATTAAGGGGGGAAATTACACCGCAAGTTGATATTTCGATATCAAGTCTTAGCGTGTTTATACCCGAAATAGGATGTGTCTCAGGATAAGTATGGATACACAAGTGACTTTTATCTAAATGACCAACTAAACTTTTGTTTTCTATATTCTTTTTTTCTACATAAGAAGTGTTTTGATCAGCCACTAATAGGGTAACACTACAACCTTGTGGTTGGTATTCTTGTTGAGCGATATTGAGTACTGTTGCACCAATAATTTGACTGATTTCAGTTAATAATGAAGTAAGTTGTTCGCTACTAAAGCGTTTATTTATATATTGGTTATAACAATCTTGTTCTTGCGGGTTGTGCACATAACTGAGTAAATAAGCTGAACATGCAAAATTTTTTGTCAGATTGTTAAAACCATGAAGCTTTAATTTATTTTCTGGCGTTAAATTCATCTTCAGAGCTAAATGTTAATTATTTGAAATTTATGGCTTATATTTACTGATTTATTAAGCATCATTGCCACTGAACAATATTTATCGGCTGATAAACTTACAGCGCGCTCTACGTGTTTTGCACTAACATTCGCCCCTGTAACAATAAAATTAAGTTCAATATCGGAAAAAAGTCTAGGAACAGAATCGACGCGCGTGGCATTGATCTCCACTTTACAAGCAGAAACATTTTGACGAGCCTTTTGTAGAATGCTGACAACATCAACCGAAGAACACCCACCTAAAGAAATAAGAACATTTTCTAAAGGGCTTGGAGCTGATTTTCCACCATTTGCATCAAGTACAATTGTATGACCACTTTCAGATATGCCTAAAAATAATTCATCAGAAATCCATTGAACACTCGCTTGCATTTTTATTCCTTAGTTTGAATATAACCTCATTATTCTAACTAAGATAAGTATTTAGCACTAGTATAAATACATTAATCATAATTAATACGTTGATCAACACAGGATATATTTGCAGATTTTGAATAATCAATTTGGGTATAGTTGAATATAGCTTGGAATAAATTAGGATTTCATCAAGGTATTGATTTCAGTATCAAACAAATTTTTGATTAATGAAGAAAATTCAACCAAAAACTCAAGCTGTTCCATGGTTACTGGATGATTAATAACGCCAGATAATATTTCTTCAAGATCATATAAAATGGCATCTACTTCACGGATAATTTCGTTTCTTTGGTTAAATGTTAACTCTTCATTCTGAGTACACACAGAAATAATTTGCTCACTTAACTGCTCTTCAATAATTTCAATAACACTTGGATTATTACCAACAATTGCACTGCCACCTTCAAATAAACTTAAGTGCTCAGTTAAATATTCAATAATATGTGCATAACCTTCTGTATCAGTAACCATAACCAACCTTTATAAATAAATAGTAGGTGAATAACTCCACATCAACTATAAACGAGTTTAACTTATTTTCTAGTGTTATTTTAAGGAGTAAATGGGATTGATTTGTAAAAGTACGGTTGGCGGATATAAAAAGATGTTTCATTTGTACATCTTTAGTTACAAAATTGAGTTGACTATTTAATACACATTAAAATTATTTATCTCTTTGACTTGCGTCATCTAAATTATTTAGTCAGAATAACTCCGTTTATGTAGTTTTTTAAAGCATATAAAACTAACTATATAAAGATAAAATAATTATATAAAATAATAATTTACACATCTTTACAGGGAAACATAATGAAAAATATTCTAAATAAATCACTATTAGCTGGTGCTATTGGTGCTGCTCTAACAATGAGTGGTGCTGTAAACGCTGATGATATAGTAGGTAAAGTTCAATTAAATAGCGCATCTGTTAATGGCGTAAAAGTTAAAGCCGTTAATGTATCTACAGGTACTACTCGCGCTGTAACTTTAAATGAAGATGGTAGCTATCGTTTAGCTAAAATGCCATCAGGCACATATAAAATTACTGTATTAAAAAATGGTGTAGTAGTAGCCGAAGATACAGCTGTTGCCTCTTTAGGTAAAAACACAGTAACGAATTTTGATATCGCAGCACAATCAGACACTGAAGTTATTCAAGTTGTTGGTTCTTCAGTTGCAACTATCGATGTAACATCATCTGACGCTGGTTTAGTTGTTGGTGAAGTTGAAATCGACCGCATGCCAATTGCTCGTAACATTACCGCTGTAGCATTATTAGCTCCAGGTGTAGTTCAAGGTGATTCACAATTTGGTAATACACCTTCATTTGGTGGTGCATCGGTTGCTGAAAATGTTTGTTATATTAACGGAATGGAAGTAACAAATACTCGTCAAGGTTTAGGTTGTGGTCAATTACCTTTTGAATTCTATAAAGAATTCCAAGTAAAAACTGGCGGTTATTCAGCTAAATATGGTCGCGCAACAGGTGGTGCAATCAACGCAACAGCTAAAAGCGGTACAAACAATTGGGAATTTGCTTCTGTAGTTAACTATAAGCCAAATTCTTTACGCGGCGATGGTAAAGTTTCTCGCGCTGATGGCGGTACAGGCCAAGTTTTCCGTGACACTCGTAATGATGAATTTGATACATCAGATATTACCTTTTCTGTTGGTGGTCCAATTATAAAAGATAAATTATTCTTTTATGCCTTAGTAAACCCTCGCAATGTATCTAGTCAAGTTGCAGATGGCGGTTACCGTTATGCTGCAGATGATCAATTATACAAACGTGATGCATCAGGTAGTAATAATATCTTTTGGGGCGCAACAATTGATTGGGATATTAGTGAAGATCACCGTTTAAGCTATTTTGGTTATTCAGATCGAAGCGATACCACCTTAGATATTTATGCAAATAATTTAGATACTGGTGTTGTTGGTGCTCGCACAGGTGCTTTTTTACAAAAACGTGGTGGTGAAACGCATAGTGTTAGCTACACAGGTTATTGGACTGATGATTTAATTATTACTGCAATGGCAGGTCAAATTAAAACAGAATATGAAAATACTCCTGAGAATCTTGATTGCCCATCAGTATATGATGAAAGAACCAGTGGTGCTGCTCTTGCAGTATCTTGTGGACCTGGCGGTAGCTTTGGTGCTAATAACGATAAAAACACTCAATATGCAATTGATGCAGAATATACATTGGGTGATCATACAATTACTGCAGGTTATGAATTCCAAGATCGTAGTTCATCGCGTATAAATCGCCCAATTACTGGCCATAGCTGGACTTATTATACATTACCAGCTGGCGAGTCTATTCAAGGTGATACTGGTACATTATTTACTAATAATAGCAGTGCTGATGCTGATTATGTAAGTGACCGTATTTTTGATGGTGGTGGTGGTTTCAAATCAGAAATTAGCGCCTATTATATTGAAGATAAATGGCAAGTAACTGACAATTTAGTATTAAATATTGGCGCTCGTGTTGATCAATTTAAAAACTGGGGTACAACAGACAAGCTTTTAACTGAATTCAAAACCGACATTGCACCACGTTTAGGTTTTAGCTGGGATCCAACCGGTAACGGCGAATCTAAATTTTATGGTACTATGGGCCAATATTACTTACCTGTTGCAAATAACACGATTTACCGTGCTGCATCAGGTGTAAGTGATACCACTACTCATTATACCTTTGATGGTGTAGGCGCTGATGGTGCGCCAACAGGTATCAGCCCTGTAAATGGTTCTGCGGGTAACTCGCAAACGGTTGGTTCAGTAGCTACAATTCCTGAAAAAGATATTTTCCAAGCTCAAGAAGCGGATCCGTTTTCTAAGTTAGAATACATCTTAGGTTTTGAAACCATGTTAACTGACGAATACTCAGTTTCAGTTAAAGGTACTTACCGTACCGTAGATACAGCACTTGATGACTACTGTGGTTCTTATGCATATCCTTATTGTGTACTACTGAACCCTGGTGAAGATTCATCTTGGTATAAAGATGGATTATATTGGAATGGTGCATCTTGGGATTTAGCCCCTGGAGTAACTAATAAATGGAATGATCCTCGCTTTGATGGTAAACCTGATGAGGGATCATTGACAACTTATTCTAACGCTACTCAAATACAGCTTCCTAAAGCTAAAAATGAATATTACGCATTAGAAACTATTGTTAAGTATAACTTAGACGATTTGCGTTGGACATTAAGCTATAGCTGGTCTCATAGCTTTGGTAACTTTGAAGGTGCAGTTAAATCTGATATCGGTCAACCTGATGCAGGTATTACGCAAGACTTCGATTTCCCAGCGTTAATGGATGGTGCTGATGGTAACCAAGCTAACGATCGTCGCCACGTATTCAAATTCTACGGTAGCTACAACATTACTGAAGATTGGGTAGTTGGTTGGAACTCTACGTTAGCAAGTGGTCGCCCACTTTCTGCCTTTGGTAAAAGCTATCCTAGTACTGACTCTAATTTATTCGGTGGTTACGGTGATACTTTCTACATTACTAACGAAGATGGTTCATTTACACGCCTACCTCGTGGTTCTGTAAGCGAAACACCATGGACGTTCAAAGTTGACATGTCTACAAGCTATGATTTCAAAGTTAATGACATTGAAATGCAAGTATCTATGGATATCTTCAATATTTTTGATATTCAAACAGTTACAAGACAAGATGAACACTTCGAAAGAACAGCTGGTAACCATAATAAATACTATGGTTCAGCATACGAATGGCAAGCACCGCGCTCAGTTCGTTTAGGCTTTGAAGCACGTTTCTAATTTAGAATTATAATATAGAAAAACACTATTATTTCTAATACAAAAATCCAATACTTTTTAAGTATTGGATTTTTTTTGTTAATTTCGCTTGTTTTAATCTAGCTAATACCATATATGGACCCTCGCCGATTGCAAGACAATTTAAAGGGATAGAGATATTGCGCCGAGCCAAGTAATAGTGATTTTAATAAGAAGAATAAACGATGAGTGAGTTGTAGAGCAATATAATGAAAGCATGCAGATGTGGCTTAAACAGCGCCTCAAAAGGCAAGAAATTAGTTGAACTAAATAGTTCGATTGTTATTGTGATAATAAAACCCTAAATAGCCTACCGAAACTACAAAAAACAGTATTCCAAGCGCGATTAACCAACGATTTTCTTTTCTTGAAACTTTACGTTGAGCTAATAATTCAAACTTATACTCTACCCCTGAAATGTTCTGTAAAAACATCTCTCCTTGATATTCATCGGTTAAATGAAAATTCAACATTACGTCTTCTGATTGAACAATTTGAACAGGGGTTGCTTTATAGGTGTAATAGGTTTGAGGGAAAAAAAGCGACAAATAACCTGACACGACTAGAACAATAGAAATTGTAACTAACACACTCACAATATAATGAATTTTCTGATTTTTGTTAGGCTCAGGCAAAAGTTCACTACTTTTTATTTGATAGGCAAAACATAATTTATCAACAACTTCAGAAGACGGTACATAATGACCATTTTCTAATTTAGATAAATATGATTGCTGAATATCAATAATGTTAGCAGCGTTTGCTTGGGTCCAACCCTTCGCTTTTCGTAATTGTACTAGTTTAGTGGCAAGTTCCATTTTAATTCCCCTATTAAAGCAGAGATTAATTATCCCTTTTATTCACAAAAATGGAATAGTACAAAGCACTAATATCAATGAATATTGTGAATAACTATGAATATTAATAAGTTATATTGTTTTTATAAAAAAATACCGTAAAGTTTAAGATATAAAAAATGGATTTTAATTTTTACAAAATGACAAAAGGTATTATGAAATGGGATATAAAATTACATTACTGTTTAACGTTATTTGTATGTTACTTCTATCTAACAGTGTTTACGCTAATTCAATAAATAACCAGGAACATCTCCCAATAAATAATGATGTAAATAGCAAGGCAAATCACCAACAAGGCTTAGCAAAAAAAATAATGGTTAGTATTGAAGTTTATCCGCTTAATAGCAATCTATCACTCAATGACTACGTTCATGTCTTAAAAGAGACTAAACCCGAACAAACGCCATCACTATTAGTATTATCTGGCGAGCCAGCATCAATAGAAATTAACAACCCTACATCAACTAAAAATGTAATAAAAATTAACTTTTTAGCAAACACTGAAGCAACAAAATACGATTTGGATTTTGAATTACAGCAAAACGATGAAAAAAGCATATCAAATATCAATAAAATGGATATTGGCCGTTCAATCGTTTTTTCAGCAAAACTTAATAATAGTGCAAAACTAATTAAAGTGTCGACTAAATTGGTAGCGGGTAATGATACCGATTCTAAAGGTATAAACGCCACAGAATACTTGACTATTGATAAAAAATTGAAATTTATTTACCCAGAACAACAATATATCGAGCCAAAAAAGCTTTGGGTACATGATAATAAATTAAAGAGAGCAGCAAAAAATATGAATAAATTGGGAATTGATTCCTCAATAGCCCTTGACTACAGCTACGCATATTTAACCAATACGAATAAAAACAAAATTATAAAAGGATTTATAAAGACTCAAAACAATAATAATTATTTAAAAAATACAGGAAACTTTGGCAATATGAGAGGTGGATTAACTGCCAATCCTGTACCGAGAATTGGGCGTATTATGTCTCAAAAAAGTAAAGATGCTTTAATTGAGTTTTATATATTACCGAACAAGACCGCTTTTTTAGGGCGTTTTTATAGTAACTCAACAATACAAATAATCAATGCAAGCTTTCTAACCGAAACAGAACAAAAACGATTACGCGCTGCAAATGAAAATTATAAAACTGAAAAATAATAAAAGTTATAAATATAACATAAGCATAATATCTTAAGAAAAAGGAATAAAAATGAAAAAACTAATTAAATGTATCGGCATACTCTTTTTTACGTTAGCAGTGTTTGGTAATGCTAAAGCAGACGTAAATATGAATGATGAGGCAAAACGTATTATTGTTAATGTAAGTATTTATGCCTTAGATGAAAATACTCCTGCAACTGAGTATGCAAAAATATTACAAACAGTGAAACCGGAACAACAACCTAATTTACTGGTTATATCTGGCGAGCCCGCGATACTAAAAATGGATAATAAAAACAATAATGGTAGTTTAAAGATAGATTTTATTTCCAATAAACAAGCGACTAAATATAAACTGGCGCTTGAGTTAGTACACAATGGCAAGGCAGAAGTTACTCAAATTGCGAATAAAGATATAGGCAGAGTTATTGCTTTTAAAGCAATGGTTGATAACCAAAGTAACTTGGTAAAAGTTATTACCAAAATAGAAAAAGCTAATAACACTGACAGTAATGGAGTTAAAGCAATCTCCCATTTAAGCATTGAGTCAAAAGTTAAATTTGTAAATCCTGAACAGCAATATTTGCAAGCAGACAAAATATGGTTAAGCGACAATAAATTAAAAAGAGCAGCGCGTCGCAATGCTCATGGTAGTTCAATGGAACAAAATTTTCGCTATATGTACATTGAGAACAATGATCCGAAAAACATCATTAAAGGTATTATAAAAGTTAAAAACAGAGTTAATTCTTTAATATCTAATAGCAGTGGCGTTGCATCAGGTGCGCATGGCGATTTAAATAACATTCCTAGAACCAATAGATCAATATCACACAAAAAACAAAAAGATTATTTAATGGAGTTTTATATTTTACCAAATAAAACAGCATTTTTAGGGCAGTTTTCAGCAAGTACAAAGGTAACAATACTCAATGCCAGTTATTTAACTGAAGAAGAAAGTGCAAAAATAAACAACGCGAAATAATGGTTAAATTGTAAAACTTTAGGTTTTGGGCAGAATACAAAAGGATGTGTTTAAAAATAATTCGGAATGAAATATTTTTCTGCCTGCTTTTTTACACAAATAGCCAAGAATAACTAAATTATTTAGTTATTTTCTAATTAATGTCATGTTAATAATGCAGGGTATAGATCAAAAAATTGGCGCTCTCGGCAGGAATCGAACCTGCGACTTAGACTCCGGAGGTCCACGTGATATCCACTTCACCACGAAAGCATTTTGATTACAGCGATTTTAGACAAAAGCTTCCGTTTTGGCTAGTATAACTGGATATAAAGCGAAATTTTGTTTGATTTTTTAAGGATGGTTTATTTTTTAAGCTGCTTTGGAGTTAAAACTCGACTATTAGTTTAAATCATCTTGCCTTTTCATGATCACATCAGCAATTTCTAAAAAATTAATCCCGCAACTTTTTTCAAATTTAACACATTGCTCAGTTGTTACATTTGATCCTACTACAGTAGGACATAAATCTTGTAAATACTCGGCCATACGTTCTTTTGCATCGATTCGTCCATAAAGTTCTTCGGCACGAGCATCAACAATTGTAAGACTATCAGAAGCCATTAGCATTTGTATGTAACAATCAGTTTTGTTATTCATCTTTTTATTCGCACTGAATTCAGTATGTAAAGAGTAGAATAACTAAATTATCTGTGTTGATTATTGATGAATATCAAACTTTACCAAAGTAGAAGAAATTTTGTGCAAAAAACATCAATAAACAGATAACACTATTTTTGTATCGATATAAAAAGAAACAAAGCACTGATACTAGCAGCAATACCTGCAAAGAGTAATTGTGATTGAGTATATAACAGTACACTACTTACCATTAAACCAGCACCAAGAATACTGTAAACAATTTTCTGTTGCTGTTCACTATTGTGCTGAGCAAGTTGCGTTAATAGCTCTGCCTGTTGTTGATGGTGATGTTTGCCAGCGTTTAGGTAGTCGTAAAGCAGATCTGGTATTTCAGGCAGTTTTTCATTCCAAAATGGTAGGTTTTCTTTAATTTTAGTGAATACTGCTTTAATACCCATTTGCTCTTTAACCCAGTTTTCTAAAAAGGGTTTAGCGGTTTGCCACAAATCGAGCTGCGGATAAAGCTGTCGCCCTAGCCCTTCAATATAAAGTAAGGTTTTTTGTAACAATACTAATTGTGGTTGTACTTCCATATTAAAGCGGCGGGCGGTATTAAACAGGTTTACCAGTACTTGTCCGAAAGAAATTTCAGCTAACGGTTTATTAAAAATTGGTTCACAAACGGTGCGTATAGCAAATTCAAAGTCATCTACACTAGTATTTTTGGGTACCCAACCCGAATCAACATGAAGTTGTGCAACTTTGCGGTAATCACGATTAAAAAAAGCGACAAAGTTTTCCGCTAAATAACGTTTATCTTCTCGATTAAGGGTACCGACAATACCGCAATCTATCGCGATCCACGTGGGATTTTCAGGATTAGTTGCATCCACAAAAACATTACCTGGGTGCATATCCGCATGAAAAAAACTGTCGCGAAAAACTTGGGTAAAAAAGACTTCAACGCCACGTTCGGCAAGCAGCTTCATATTGACATTACGTCGGTGTAATTCGTCTATTTCGCCCACACCAATACCATAAATACGCTCCATTACTAAAACATTTTTATGTGAAAATTCACTATAAATTTCAGGTACGTACAAAATTTGATCTTGAGTTGACGATTGTTTTTGGGGTGATTCAGAGGAAAAATTACGACGTAATTGAATAGCATTAGCAGCTTCGCGATTTAAATCTAATTCATCAATAATAGTTTTTCGATATTCCTCAACCACTTCTACTGGACGAAGGCGTTTACCATCAGGCAACCAACGCGCAACTATACTCGCAAACAGCGACATAACTTCGATATCGGCAATAATTATCTTGCCAATATTGGGGCGCAATACCTTGAGTACAATATCGTGTTGAGTTTCATCAATAGTTAACGTCGCGGTGTGAACTTGGGCGATAGAAGCAGAGGCGAGTGGCTTGAGTTCGAAATCACTAAAATGTTGTGAAAATACTTCGGCACCAATGGCCTCTATAATTATTTTTTTTGCTAATTCGCCTTCATAAGGCGTTACTTTGTCTTGTAATAGCGCCAATTCATTAGCAAAATCGGGTGGTAGTAAATCGCGGCGAGTAGAAAGCATTTGACCAAACTTAATAAATACTGGTCCTAACGATTCTATAGCGAGGCGATAGCGTTGCGCTAAAGATTTGTCTTTATGTTTATTTCGTAGCCAAAATAAACTTAAGCGGGCTAATTTTGCGTACCACGGCAAGAATTTTTTCGGCACTAATTCGTCTAAGCCGAAGTGCAAAAACGTTTTTAGTATTTTATACAACCGTTGAATACGCACGCATTGTCCTTTTTGTTTGTTATTGGTTTTTTCATAATAAGCTTTAGATACTGAAACAAGTTCCAATGCTGTTCGTTTAAGCGTTTTCTTTACGCTTTTGCGACCGCTTTACTGGAAATTTCCCTATCCTCATTTTTACCGCCCTAGGATAATTAGGGCGTTTTGATTTGGG
>Ga0316203_1000690_pt1 | contig 34979 bp, 27 predicted proteins | sample 6monrhotite_MG_FD_204940 | JGI IMG/M metagenome (GOLD analysis project Ga0316203, IMG submission 204940) | Microbial mat bacterial communities from mineral coupon in-situ incubated in ocean water Damariscotta River, Maine, United States -... | ecosystem: Environmental > Aquatic > Marine >... | reverse complement strand
CGTTGTTAATAATGTCTAACGCTTGAGAAACTTGCATAAAAAAAATCCGATGAAAAATATTCATCGGATTTTGATCTCTTTGGCCAAATTTTCAAGCTATTTTTAGCTTAACTGATCGGCATTACAGCTTTAATGCTGGCTTTTTGCATTCTAAATTTAAAATATTTTAATGGCTATGTTCCCTTAGTTGTTCCTAAATGCATATTCTCCTACCACGACAAGTTAAGCTTCTTGTGCTTCTTGTGCCTCGTTTCACTCGTGACAATCTACAATAAATTTTATTTAGCAACAGTTGTGTAAAATATAAACATTTTAATTAATGTTTTAACAATCAATACAATCAATACAATCAATACAATCAATACAATCAATACAATTAAATTGTTATTGGGAACATAAAAAAGCCAAGCAATATTTATTGCTTGGCTTTAAGTTTATAAATCAGATGTTTAATTGTTTATTGTGTTTTTGCGATTGCTTCATTACACAAACGTGTAATAGCAGACCAATCTTTAGCTTTGACAATCTCGTCAGTAACTAACCAAGAACCACCACAACATGCAACATTAGATAAGGCTAAATAATTATTAATGTTATTAATATTTATGCCACCCGTTGGGCAAAACTTAATATCAGGAAATGGTCCACCAATAGACTTTATTGCGTTTACACCACCAGAAGCTTCTGCGGGGAAAAACTTCAAATGATCGTATCCATAATCAATACCTTCCATTAATTCTGAAATAGAAGAAATTCCCGGAATTAATGCAATATCACCTTCTTGACCCGCTTTAAGTAAATCTTTGGTTAATCCGGGGCTAATCGCAAATTTAGCGCCTGCATCACACGACTGTTGCAACATTTGTGCATTAGTTACCGTACCGGCACCAATTATAGCTTGCGGTAAATGTGTAGCAATTTCATGTATAACGTCTAATGCAGAAGATGTCCGTAAGGTAACTTCAAGTACTTTAATACCCGATGCCAGAATAGCTTCAGCAATAGGTAAAGCATCAGCAACGTCTTTAATAACAAGTACTGGTACGATTTTTCCCATGGCAAATAGATCTTTAGGGGATATTTGCCATTTATTCGTTAGTTGGTTAGATAAACTCATAAATCCTCTGTTTATTTTGAAATTTGCTGCGTAATTGATAATTGTTGGCTAAGATAGGCTGAAGCACCTAGCATGCCCGGTTGTGATTCGGTGATCACAAACGTAGGTATATTTTGGTTATAATCAGAAAAACGTCCCTTTTGTTCGAAACATTTTCTAAAACCACTTTTTTCAAAAAATTCAATAAATCTTGGTACTATGCCACCAGCAATATAAACACCACCAAAGCACCCACCCGTTAAGGCTAAGTTGCCCGCAAAGCTGCCAAGAATTTTGCAAAAATGTTGAAGCGTAGTAACACATAACTCACAGCTGTTATCTAACGCTTTTTGTGAAATATCTTGGGCTGATAGTGGGGTGAATTCACGATTATTAATGTGATGTAATGCTTGATAAATTTGTTCTAAACCAAGTCCTGACAAAAGCTGTTCATAAGAAACATGATGATATTTGGTAAATAAAAATTGTAATATTTTTACTTGCTCTTCATTTACTGGAGCAAAATCTCCATGACCACCCTCACCACTTAAGCACACCCATTTGTTATCAACATTAACTAAATTGGCTACACCTAATCCAGTACCTGGGCCACATACTGCGATAGGTGTGTTAGGTACTGCTTTACCATTACCCACTTTTATTTTTTGTGATTGATTTAATAAAGGAATTGCGTGTGCAATAGCGGTATAGTCGTTGATCAACCATAAGTTGTTTAAATTAAGTGCGCTTTTTAACTCTCTTTGTGAGAAGACCCAAGACATATTAGTCATGATCACTTGATCATTTTCAACAGGACATGCAATCGCTAAACAAGTATTAATGCTAGTGTCGCTAATTTTTTTAACTTTAAAATAATGTTTCAATACATCAGCAAGTGATTCAAAATCACGACATTGATAGCTTTCTATTTGAGTAAGTTTTGTATTTTCATCAACAATAGCTAAACGGATATTTGTACCACCGATATCGGCTACTACATTTGTTTGTTCAATATTATTCATTAGCATTCACCTTCGAAATCTTCAAACAGTGAACACGCACCTGTTTCAGCTGTGCTTAAATTTTTACGCATAAAACCAAACAACTCACGTCCCATGCCTTGGTGATGACCATTGAGATTGAATTTCGCTATTTCACGTTTCTCGAGTTCTTCTTCATTAACCAACAAGGTTAATTCACCTGTTTCACCGTCAACATTAATCATATCGCCATTTTGTACTTTTGCGATCAAACCACCGTCTAACGCTTCTGGACATAAGTGAATGGCTGCAGGTACCTTTCCTGAAGCACCAGACATTCTACCGTCGGTAACTAGCGCAACTTTAAAACCTTTATCTTGTAATACACCAAGTGGTGGTGTTAATTGATGTAATTCAGGCATACCTCGCGCTTTAGGTCCTTGAAAACGAACAACCGCAACAAAATCTTTTTCTAATTCACCGTTGTCAAAAGCGGCTTGTAATTCATGTTGATCTTCAAAGACAACTGCTGGTGCTTTAATCGTAAAACTACCAGGACGTAATGATGATGTTTTTAACACTGAAACACCTAAATTACCTTTTAATACTTTTAAACCACCATCGGCTTTAAATGGGTGTTGGGCAGTGGCAATAACGTCGCTATCACCAGAAACATCGACACTATCAACCCAAACAAGCTCCCCCTTATCATCAATGATTGGTTGTTTGGTGTAGGCGTCTAAGCCTTTGCCACAAATAGTTTCAACATCTTGATGTATTAAGCCCGCTTTAATCAATTCTTTAAAGAGTAATGCCATACCACCCGCTTGTTGAAAGTGGTTAATATCCGCTTGACCATTAGGGTAAATCTTAGTTAACAACGGCACCGCATCAGATAAATCGTTAAAATCTTGAAAATTAACAATAATGCCTGCAGCTTTAGCAAAAGCAATAATATGCATGGTTAAATTGGTTGAGCCGCCTGTTGCTAACAAAGCCACAATCGCATTCACAATTGAACGTTCGTTAATCATTTCACCAATAGGTTTATAATTGCCCGCTTGTTCAGTTAAACGCGTTACTTGACGTCCTGCAGCCTTAGTTAGCGCTGTACGCAATGGTGTGTTAGGCGCAACAAAAGAGGCACCAGGCAAATGTAAGCCCATGATCTCAACGACTAATTGATTTGAATTCGCGGTACCAAAAAATGTACAAGTACCGGCACTGTGGTAAGACGCTGATTCTGCTTCAAATAATGCATCTTCGCCCACTTCGCCATTAGCATATTGCTGGCGAACACGTGCTTTTTCTTTATTGGGTATACCTGAAGGCATTGGCCCTGCTGGAATAAAAACAGTCGGTAAATGACCAAAGGTTAAGCTACCTATCAGTAAGCCGGGTACAATTTTATCGCAAATCCCTAACATTACCGCACCATCAAACATGTTATGCGATAAACCAACAGCAGTTGCCATGGCAATAACATCACGACTCATTAAGCTCAGTTCCATACCCGGTTGTCCTTGGGTAACGCCATCACACATCGCGGGAACACCTGCCGCAAATTGGGCAACGCCGCCAGCTTCTTCAACCGCTTCTTTGATTATATCAGGATAGCTTTGATAAGGTTGATGGGCACTTAACATATCGTTATAAGAAGAAATAATGGCAACATCAGTATGATTTAAACCGCGTAATTTATTTTTATCATTTTGGCCGCAGGCAGCAACGCCATGCGCTAAATTACCACAAGATAAACTTGCACGATGAACAGTAGTTGACTTTGCCGCAGCAATTTTTGCTAAATACGCCTGACGTGTTGCTTTACTACGTTCAATAATTCGTTGGGTTATTTCTATAATTTCTGTTTTCATAATTTATTTCTTACCTTAAAAAGGTGTTAAAGCTAAGTAAATTTTTTGCCAATGATCACACTAAAACAAGTTACTCATAACGACTAGCAACGATTAATTAGCATACATAATTTCGGTGGTAACCTTGTTATTATGTAAAAATGCACGAATTGGCATGACTACAGCGTTTTCGTCAGCTAACGCTTGTTGTAATACTTGTTGTTTATTTTCACCACAAAGGTGCAAAAAAACAGTATGCGACTTCAATAATGCTGCTAAGGTAAAACTAATACGTAAATGCGGTGCTGTTTTAGGTTGTACGCTGATTAATGATACTGCATTGTCTAAGGATAACGCCTCGTTAATTTGCTCACTGCAAGGGAACAATGACGCAGTATGACCATCTTCTCCCATACCTAAAATAAGTACGTCTAAAGGCAAAATTGGTGCGACGCTTTTGTTTAACTGCTCTAGTGTTATTTGATTTAACTCATCGGCAATTTTTAAATTAAAAAAGGTTGCTGACGAAGCGTTATTTTGTAATAAATTTTCTTTAACTAAATGCGTATTACTAGCATCATTATTTTCATCAACCCAACGTTCATCCGCTAATGTTACGGTTACTTTATCCCATGCAAGTTTTTTTTGAGATAAAGCATGGAAAAAACCTTTAGGGGTTGAACCACCAGATACCGCAATACTTGCTGAACCTTTTTGTGCAATAGCAAGGGTTAATAATTGCGCAACTTGTTCGGCGAAACTGTTATCGAGTTCATCGCGCGAGGTAAAATTAGTTAATTGATACATTTATTCATCCCACTGACGATCGTCACGTGCGATTAATGAAATTGAAGAAACGGGTCCCCAAGATCCAGCTGCATATGGTTTTGGTTTTTCATTACTGGCTTGCCATGCATCAATAATGCTATCAACCCAATGCCATGCTTGCTCAACTTCATCACGGCGAACAAATAACGATTGATTACCATTTAATACTTCAAGCATTAGGCGTTCGTAGGCATCAATAACGCGTTTGTCGGCATAGGTTTCAGAAAAGCTTAAATCGAGTTTATTCTCTTGAATATTCATTTGTGAAGCAATGCCAGGGATTTTATTCATCACCTGTAATTCCATACCTTCGTCTGGTTGCAAACGAATCGTTAATTTATTAGCAGGTAAATCACTAAAACTATCACTAAAAATGTTATGTGGTTGTTCTTTAAAATGAATTGCTATTTCACTATGTTTTAAAGCCATACGTTTACCAGTACGCAAATAAAAAGGTACGCCTGCCCAACGCCAATTATCAATTTCAGCTTTTATAGCAACAAAAGTTTCAGTATCACTATCGGTGTTAGCGCCTTCTTCCTGTAAATACCCTGGTACAGCACTACCTTTTAAAAAGCCATCTGAATATTGTCCACGCACGGTTTTATCTTTAACGTTGGTACGGTTAATAGGACGAAGCGCTTTTAAAACTTTAAGTTTTTCATCACGAATACTATCAGCGCTTAGATCTGCAGGAGGCTCCATAGCCACCAAAGATAAAATTTGTAATAAATGATTTTGCATCATATCGCGCATTTGACCAGCGTCGTCGTAAAAACCCCAACGCCCTTCTATACCAACACTTTCAGCAATAGTTATTTGTACATGATCAATACAATTATGATCCCAGTTACTGGTAAACAAAGAATTAGCAAAACGCAGTACCAACAAGTTAAGTACTGTTTCTTTACCTAAATAATGATCAATGCGATAAATTTGATCTTCGTTAAAAAATCGAGAAACTTGATCGTTAATTACTTTTGAAGACTCTAAACAATGGCCTATGGGTTTTTCCATAACCACACGATCTTTAGCTGTAATTAAATTACTTTCTGATAATCCATCACAAATTGCCCCATAAACAGCAGGTGGTGTAGAAAAATAATAAACACGAGTGCCATTACCAGAAGTTAATACTTTTGCTAATCCTTTAAAACCGATAGTTGTGCTAAAATCTAATTTTTGATAACTAATACGACTAACAAGTTTGTTCACGATTTCGTCATCTAAACTTTCACTTACAAACTGATTTAAACTCTCTAACACTAATTGAACAAATGATTCTTTATTATGATCGGTACGAGCAACACCAATAATAGTACTGTCAGTATGTAAAAACCCCGATAATTCTAATTGGTATAATGCTGGTAATAATTTTCGTCGAGAAAGATCTCCAGCAGCACCGAAAATAACAATATCGCTTGCTGTTTGACAATCTAATTTATTCATAACGTTTAATCTCAGGTAAATTCATATGTAACTTAACTACATTTTAGACTAATTTATCCTGTGTTGCTTCATCAGTAAAGAACTTTTTGTAGTTTTATTACAAAATTACATTTACCACAAGAGTATTTCTGTTAAATCAAACTAATTTGTATGATTATTTATTAAACATTTGCACATTTTAAGTAAAATGCTTTATATTAGTGGCAATATATGAAATAAAATTTCATAATTTTTGTTATTAAAAAAGAAAAAATATTACAGTTCACTAAAATTCTGGGATCGTAAATGAACATATTAGAAAAGATCACCAACGAAATTAATACGTTTAGTAAATCTGAACGAAAAGTAGCAGAAGTTATTTTAGCCTCACCGAACACGGTCATTCACGCAAGTATTGCTGCTTTGGCTAAGCAAGCAAATATTAGTGAACCTACTGTTAATCGTTTTTGTAGACGATTGGATACTAAAGGCTACCCTGACTTCAAATTGCATTTAGCACAAAGTTTAGCAACAGGTACACCTTACGTTAATCGTAACGTAGATGAAAACGATAGCGCTGAAGAATATACCGATAAAATTTTTGAATCAACCATGGCTAATCTTGATTTAGCCCGTAAAAGTTTATCGGGAAGTGTAATAAACAGAACAGTTGATCTGTTAACTCAAGCAAATAAAATTTCATTTTTTGGTTTGGGTGCTTCAGCTGTTGTAGCTCATGATGCCCAAAATAAATTTTTTCGTTTTAATGTACCCGTCGTTTATTTTGATGACATTTTAATGCAACGTATGAGTGCTATAAATAGCCGTCAAGGTGATGTGGTTATTGTTATATCTCATACAGGAAGAACGAAATCACTGGTAGAAGTCGCTCATTTAGCGAAAGAAAATGACGCAACAGTCATTGGCATAACTCAAGAAGGTTCTCCGCTTGCAAAAGAATGCCATATTGTATTATCTATTGACGTGTCTGAAGATACTGATTTATACATGCCAATGTCTTCGCGTATTGCACAACTAGTGCTGATCGACATTCTTGCGACAGGCTTCACCTTACGACGTGGATCCAAATTTAGAGACAATTTAAAGAAAGTTAAAGATAGCTTACGCAGTTCTCGTTTCGAACGAAAAGAGTAATCGTTCGCTTTTTATTATTAGTTCCATTATTTATAAACTTAAGGATTTTCATGTCTAGAAGAACCAAAATTGTTGCAACCCTAGGGCCCGCAACAGATGACAGAAATGTATTAAAAGATGTATTAGCCGCAGGTGTTAATGTTGTACGTTTAAATTTTTCTCATGGTTGCGCACAAGATCATATCGACAGAGCTAACCTAGTCAGAGAGATTGCTGGCGAATTAGGTATATACGTAGGTATTTTAGGTGATCTTCAGGGTCCAAAAATCAGAGTATCAACGTTTAAAAATGGACCGATCCGTTTAACCATTGGTGATAAATTTGAACTTGATGCTAGCCTTGCTAAAGGTGAAGGTTGCCAAGAAAAAGTTGGTATTGATTACAAAGAATTACCAAACGATGTTAATGCCGGTGATATTTTATTACTTGACGATGGTCGCGTGCAATTACGGGTTTTAGAAACTAAAGTTAATTCAGTATTTACTGAAGTGACAGTGGGTGGTCCATTATCGAATAACAAAGGTATCAACCGTCAAGGTGGCGGTTTAACAGCCCCTGCTCTAACCAATAAAGACAAAGAAGACATTAAAACAGCAGCACAAATTGGTGTTGACTTCTTAGCCGTATCGTTTCCCCGTGATGCGAGCGATATGCGTGAAGCTCGTTTACTTGCACAAGAGGCTGGCTGTGATGCTCGCTTAGTTGCAAAAATTGAACGTGCCGAAGCGGTAAATGATCATAAAGTACTTGATGATATTATTCTTGCCTCTGATGTTTGTATGGTTGCGCGTGGTGATTTAGGTGTTGAAGTGGGTGATGCAGCATTAGTTGGTCATCAAAAACATATTATTGCTCGTTGTCGTCAATTAAACCGCATAGTAATTACTGCGACACAAATGATGGAAACAATGATCGAACAACCTATGCCAACACGTGCAGAGGTTATGGATGTCGCTAATGCCGTATTGGATGGTACTGATGCTGTAATGCTTAGTGCAGAAACTGCTGCAGGCAAATATCCCGTAGAAACAGTAAAAGCAATGGCTGAAGTATGTGAAGGTGCTGAAAAACATCGCTCAGTGAATACTTCACACCACCGTATTGAAATGATGTTTTCTGAAATATCTGAAACTATTGCGCTTTCAGCAATGTACGCAGCAAATCATTTAAATGGCGTAAAAGCGATTATTGCTTTAACTGAATCTGGGCACACCAGTAAAATAATGTCTCGTATTACTTCTGGGTTACCCATTTATTCATTGTCGCGTCATCCTAAAACATTGAATAAAACTGCTATTTATCGTGGTGTTTATCCTGTTCTTTTTGATTCAACTCATACGGATTATTCACTTTTACCCGATCTGGTTTTAAAAGAGGTATTAAAAACGGCTAAATTCAGTGTCAACGATACGGTAATATTTACCCATGGAGATTTAATGGAAACCGTCGGTGCAACAAATACCTTAAAGGTTTTAAAAGTAACCAAAGCACACTTACAAGGTTAATTTATCTCTGTGAAATAATGGTGTTAAATCAAGGCAGCTTCGGCTGTCTTTTTATTTTTACTTTTACACATAAAAGCCTTATTATTTAATCAATTATACCTACCTTGTTAAAAACTATGCGCACGATAAAAAAAATAGGCTTATTAACCAGTGGTGGCGATGCTCCAGGCATGAATGCTGCGATACGTGCTATTGTGTTAGCCGCTCATCATTATGACATTGAAATCATCGGCTTTAAACATGGCTATAATGGTTTGATCAATCAAGAATTTTTCAATATAACGCCATCACAAGTACATGGTATTATTAATCTTGGTGGAACAATATTGAAAAGCGCACGTTGTAAAGATTTCTATCAAGAAAATGGCGTTAAACAGGCAGCGAACACCTTAATTAAATACAATATTGATGCCTTAATTGTTATTGGTGGCGATGGTTCTTTTAATGGTTTATTACAATTACAAAAACACTGGAATGGCCAAGTTATTGGTATTCCCGGCACAATTGATAATGATATTGATGAAACTGATCACACCATAGGTTTTGCTACTGCAGTTAATACAGCGATTGAAGCTATTGATAAAATTCGTGATACCGCAGATGCCTTTGAAAGAGTGTTTATTGTTGAGCTTATGGGACGAAAAAGTGGGCATATTACCTTTAATGTGGGCGTTGCCTGTGCAGCTGAACAAGTGTTGTCGTTTGAAAATTTTTCAACCGAAAATAAAAATGAAAAATTAGCAGAATTAGCACTAGATATTAAACAAGCCCAAAGTCATTGTCACTCAAGTTATATCATTGTTATTGCGGAAAATTTATGGGAAGGTGGTGCGCATCAACTGGCCATTGATTTAAAGCAACAGACACAAACTGATTGTACCGCCTGTATTTTAGGTTATATTCAACGAGGTGGCTCGCCTGTTGCGGAAGACAGAATATTAGCGACAAAAATGGGCGTCAATTCAATTCAGGCGATAATTGAGGGGAAATCCAATATGATGATCGGTGAGCAAAACGGTGAAATCATTTCAACTCCTTTAGAACATGTTATAAATCACAAAAAACAAGTCAATCAAAATTTAATTTCCGTTCAAAATAGTATTCTCGCTAATTCAGCTCAAACTATGATAGATGAAATATAACGCTAATTATGACGACATCAATTGTTTGACTTTTTCTTTATAACTGCGACTAACTTTTAACTCTTTACCGTTTTTTAAAATTAAGTAATATTCACCATTAAGTTGGCTACATAATTTTTCAACATATTGTTGATTAACAATAATAGAGCGATGGGTGCGAACAAATTGGCGCGGATCAAGCGTTTCTTCTAATTGTTTCATGGTTTGACGTAAAATATGAGTGGTTGTTTCAGTATGTACACACATATAGTCACCAGCAGCGTCTATCCAAAGTATTTCTTTAATAGGCACTCGGCTCACTTCACCACCATCTTTAATCGCTAAAATTTCCGAGTATTGCTCTAAAATTATGGGTTTATCACTTTCTAATTCAGCCATTATTTGTTGGCAATCATTACCCGTTACATCGCTAACTAAGCGCATAAGTTTGTCTTGATGATTACTATTAATTTTACTTTGCTGATAAAAGCGTATTTTATCAATAGTTTGAGATAAACGAATTTCGTCAGCAGGCTTTAATAAATAGTCAAGCGCATGCACTTCAAATGCTTTTAAAGCAAATTCATCAAAGGCTGTGACAAAAACAATCATAGGTATTTTTATTCTTTGTAAGATTAATTGTTCCAACACTTCAAAACCAGTTAAACCGGGCATTTGAATATCAAGAAAGACTAAGTCAATATCCTGATTTTTTAGTAATTCAAGCGCAATCTTACCGTTAGCACATTGCGCAACTACATTTATCTCAGGATAAGCTAACAACCTAACCTCTAAACCTTTGCGTGCTAGGGGTTCGTCATCCACAATGATGGTGTTTAAGGTTAAGGTCATAACGGCTGTTCAACTTGATAAGGTATTCTTATGTTTACTTTAACACCACTAGGTGAGTTATTAGCAACAACTAATGAAAATTTATGCTGATACAATGCTTGTAAACGTTCTTTGGTATTGACTAAACCAACACCATTTTCACGATAAATATTACCGGACTCTATTTTAGCCCCAGGGCCATTATCCGCCATTTCAATAAGTAAATCATTACCAAACTTATCAATAGTAATCGTAATACAACCACCCTGCTCTTGCACTGCTATTGCATATTTGATCGCATTTTCTGCTAACGGTTGTAAGATCATACTTGGTACCAACGCATTGGAACAATCTTCATTAACCTTAAAGATCACTTGTAAACGTTCTTCAAAACGTACTTTTTCAATATCTAAATAATAATTTAGCGCTTGTATTTCACTGGTTAAGGTCACTTTTTTCATCGGATCTTTATCAAGAGAGTAACGTAAAAATTCACTTAAGCGCGTTACCATTTTATTCGCTGTATGGTTTTCGTTTACTAAAATTAATGTAGAAATGGCATTAAGAGTATTAAATAAAAAATGAGGGTTTAATTGATAGCGCAACATTTTTAATTGTGCTTGATGAGCTACCGTATTTGCATGTAATACGTTTTGTTTAGCTTTTTGCAACATTTGGTAATATTTTATACCAAAGTACAAACCACTCCAACTTAATAGAATATAAAACGACCAAACACTGTTTTGAGTATAAAGTAACCAAAAATCTGGTTTGTAACCGTGTTTATATATCTCCCAATAATTAATATTTTTAATTACTTGCCACAAAGTCGCCGTAAAATAAGAGCTAAAAATTACGACTAACGCTATTTTTAATGGTGATAAATTCCATGCGCGACGATAAATATAACGAAGAGGAATGGTTAACAACCAACCAGCATAGGCGTTTAAAAGAATAATTATGGCAAAAATATCACGTAGATCATGTAATAATGATCCTAAATAATGTATTAAGGCAAAACCTAACCAACCAGCGCTGTGAAGTACCCAAAAGAAACGTTTTTTATTTTCGATTAATTCTTTCCAATTCACAACTTATCCAAGGAATAGACATATTATCTTATATTATGAGTGAGCTTGACTAATTTAACAGTACCTTTAGTCGTAACAATAACGCGACTTATCTCATTTGCTTACTGAGTTTACTGACAGTGAATTGTGATTTATCAAACAATTCAAACTGTTTCAATGCTTGAATATGGTACTCGTTATTCTTATTTTGCTGATATTTGTTATAAAACCATAATGCATTGATTAAATAAGAGAATACTAGATAACGCTTAACTAACCGAAAGTTTATTTTAACGGCTAAATAGTTTTTTGAGTAATGTTCATAGATCAAACAAACTTCTTGTTGATATTTTTCTTCAAGATCATTAATGGCTAAAAACATTGCTATATCAAACTCAACATCGGCTTTACAAGCACATTCAAAATCAATTAAATAACTCCCGTTATCTTGCCGATTATCATGATTATTTATTGTATCATTCGTTAATAACACATTATAAAAATTAACATCACCATGACACACATAATGACCTTTAACATCAATATATACTGATAATTCTTGTGCTATATTTTTTAATAATACAATTTGCGATGGTCGATAATACAAAGGGTTAAGTAAATCAACAATAGTTTGATATATATGTAAAACGGGCAACGCTATTGATTGTTGATGGAATTTAAACATTAAAGAAACAGCGGTACGTAACTTATCCTTTAAACAAAGAGATGAATAAGCCAATAATTCTCCTTCAATAAATTCAGTAATAAGCCATTGTTCATTAGTAAAATAAACCTTTAGCGTGAGCCCTAGTTTTGCGGAAATCAAATTACAGTTGATTTCAATATCCACCTTATCTTTATCATTACCACCCAAATATTTAGCAAAAAAAACACCTTGTTGTGTTTGTACTTTAAAAGAATGTGCACTCAAGCCAGTAGTCATCGGTTCAACGTTTATAATTTCATCAAAACATTGTAATTGTGATATTTTTTTTATTAAGTGCTTCATTTTTAAAATCAACCTTGTTCGGGTAAATTTTCTAAAACAGGGTCTAATTGATTTTTATATTGTGCAAACCATTGAAAATAACCGTAAAGAGCGATAACTACATACACTACAAATAAAGCGGCGGTTGGCTGTAAGTTTTTTTCAAGGTAAAGATAAATAGAGACAAAATCAATAATCAACCAATAAAGCCAATTTTCTAATACTTTTTGGGTAACTAAATACGTAGTAAAAATCGCAAAAACAGTAGTAGCACTATCTAAATAAGGGAAAGCCGCGGTAGTATAATTTGCCATAATAAAACCTAACACAAGGCTAAGTAAGGTTAAAATTACAATAAATTTAACATGTAACTGCCAACACCAACTAATAATGTAGAGCTGAACTTGTTTTTTTTGAACCTCAGTCTCATTAATAACATTTTTTATCGCTTGGGAATTTAAATATGGTGATGAATTATGAACATTGTGCCAGCTATACCAGCCATAAATTGCCATCGCCATATAATAAACACTCAAAAAACTATCCATGAGTAATGAAACATCATAAAAAATCACGGTATAAATCGCAGTGCTGATAAAGGCTGCAGGCCAACACCAAGAATTGCCTTTTGTCGCTAAAATAACGTAAGCAAGTGATAAAACAACCGCTATTATTTCAGCTAAAGGTAATTGTAAATAATAATCAAATAGCGACATCATGTGTTTCTGGCTCGACTTGTGATCTATCACCTGAAATAAACTTACAAACAAAAACGGCAGCCCCTAACGTTTGATGAACTTCTTTTATTTCTGCCATGACTGAATTAACCGCTAAATCATATTCACCAAAAACTTGGGTACTCATTCCGTTAGTAACAACCTGTAAACCTTCAATTTTACGCAGACGTTTAATGAAGCGCCAAATTTCTGTTTTGAAAGCTGCTTCTGCTAATGGGTATAAACTTAACTCTATAGATATTTGCATCATTTTTCTCACTGTTAAAACCCTGAACCAAGTTCAGGGTGACATTTATATCGGTTACTAAAAATTAAAACTGATAATCTAGCGTTGCACCAAAGACTAATGGTTCAGCCAATTGCGTATATTGCTTCGCAGTATAACCATCACGAGGATCATTACCAAAATAAAAACCGCGCGTTGCATAATCACGATTAAACATATTACGAGACCATATTTTTAACTGCCAATTATCTTGCATATAGGTAATAGCGGCATTGAACAATGCCACTTTTTTAGATTTCTCGTTGTGACTATCTGAAAAATAAAAATCATCTTTCGCATCAAAGGATGCATTAACCAACCAATGTTCATTTGGACTAACATTAACACCTAAGTCAACTTGATAATTAGGCGCATGAGCCTGTTCTCTACCAGATAAGTCAGCCCCTTCTGCGTTAATAAAGTGACCAAATTTGGTTTTTAACCAACCTACGCTACCGTAAATTTCGACACGGTCACTCATTTGCCAAGCACTTTCAAGTTCAATACCTTTATTTGTACCACTGGCAGCATTATCAATAAAAGCAATAAACTCACTATTACCCCCCTCATGTAAAATGGTTTTAGCGCTATTCGCTTGTACATCAGTTCTATCCATATAAAAAAAGGCAGCACGCAAGTAAGCTTGGTTATTCAGTAAATTAATCTTATAGCCAGCTTCATAGTTCCATACATATTCAGGTGAAAACAGTCTAAATTCAGGTGCTAAAGTACCATCGGTATTAACACCACCTGCTTTATAGCCTCGATTTATTTGACCGTACCATAAAGTATCATCATTTTGTTGATAGGCTAACACGACTTTTCCACCGAGCATGTTGTCGGTAATGTTTTGATAGAAATTTCTATCCGCAAAGTTGGTACTAATTAAATCAGAATTTTGATAATCGGCATTACGCTGTTCTATACGCAAGCCTGTGGTTAATGTGAGTTTACTATTTAACTGGGTATCCAATTGACCATAAGCTGCATACGTTTTTGTTTTAAATAACGATGAAAAGTCATCTGTTAAATAGGTGTATTGTCGTGTTAAGTCTGCGTCTTCTTGTTTGTAATATAAACCCGCCACCCAAGCAGTAGTGCCATTAAAAAGTTGATCCCCATTTTTTGAAACGGCGCGCATATCAGCTGTCACTGTTTGGCGATCTCTAAAATAATGGTCAATAGATGAATATTCCCAGTAGGCAAAATCTTGATTCTCAATATTTTCTGGAGCCGAAATACCCACAAAAGCCCAATCTTCATCATAACCATAGCCAAGATTTGAGTCGGAATAAGTGAGTGTGATGATCAAATCATGCGAAATAAGACCACTATAAGTGAATTTACTAGCTAATGCGGTGCTTTCTTGTGTGTCAAAACCCGGCTGATCAGAAAGCGTATTTCGGTTGTTATCGAGTGAAAATGCATCGTAGCCATTATTAAAATCAAAATAAAATGCGGTTAAATCAATAATAAGTTCATTACTTGCTGCAATGGCTAATTTACCACGAAAAGTAAATTCATCACGGTTATTGGTATCGTTGCGTTTTAAAAATGTGTTTTCAATAAAACCATCACTGTTATATTGCTCAACACCTACGCGATAATTAACTTTCTCGGTTGCGGGGCCTGATAAAACAAGACCTGCACCGTAACTGTTATAATTACCAGCCTTAAGTTGAACGGCTCCTTCAAATTTTTCACTTGGCGAATTGGTGGTGATGTTAATCAACCCAGCCATTGCACTTGCACCAAAACGTGTACCTTGCGGCCCACGGTAAATTTCGGTTTGTTGTACATCAAATGTTGAAGCAATGCTGCCAATACCAGAAAAATCAATATCATCAATGATCAAACCAACGGAAGGGTTAATGGGTGCATTAAATTGACTACGTTCACCAATACCACGAATTTGATAATAACGGGCACGTTGTGAACCACTAGAAAAATTAATATTAGGCGCTAAAGCAACCAGTTCTTCGAGGTTCTGAGCATTTCGTTTATAAACATCATTAGCTGTTAATACTGATAACGAAGCCGCTGTTTTTTGTAAATTATGCTGGCGAAAGTCTCCATTTACCGTAATGATTTCCATATCACTAACCGATACAGGTTCTTCATTAATTTTTTTGGTCGGTAAATCATCAGCAAAAACGATGAAAGAGGTAAAGCTTGCACTTATTGCTATAAAAAGTGTCTTTTTTGACAGGTTCATTGTGGATCTCATTTAACTAAAGTTATGGGATCCGGCACATGGAGGCGGTAGTTTAGAACGTTTGAATTATTTTATTTAGTCAACACACGCGAATAAAATGGTTAACAAGTTTTAATAAACAAACGTTCTCAATGCCATCCCTACGCCGGTATTATCCGGTTCAGGTTCAAAGGGTTCGATATACGTCTCAGTGAAGTTAGTAAAACCAACCTTCACACCCCTTGGCTCGGCGCGCATCATAACAAAAGAAAAATCATGTCGCCATAAAATTATTTTTCAACGATAAGGTGTTTAATTTTATTCGGTACACCATCCCATTTTTCAGCGTCTTCAGGTGACGCTTTAACTTCAGTAATGCGTGGCCATACTTGTGCTAGTTCAGCATTAAGCTGTATAAAATCCTGTTGTTCTGGGGGTACTTCATCTTCTTGATAAATTGCCCCAGCGGGACATTCAACCGGACATAAATCGCAGTCGATACAATCGTCAGGGCTAATAACCAAAAAATTAGGCCCTTCAAAAAATGCATCCGCTGGACAAACCGCGACACAGTCGGTGTATTTACATTTAATACAATTGTCGGTTACTACAAAAGCCATATCATCGTCAGAAAAATAAATAATAACCGTGATCATACCTATGTGATCAGTAAATTCAAATGAAATTGTTTTGCTGCAAGGTTAGTTCAGGTAAAATATCGCTAATTTCTCTGTACTTTTTAATTAAGTGAAAACCTTCATGATCCGTTTAACCAATATCAAATTAGATCTCAATCATTCAGATGATGCATTAAAGCAAGCAATTTTATCTAAATTGCAGCTTAATGCAGAACAGTTAATTGATTATAAGGTCTTTAAACGGGGTTATGATGCTAGACAAAAAAATGCCATTAAACTTATTTATACACTTGATGTTACTTTACAAAAGCCAATCAATAATGGAATTGATGAAGCCGATCTATTAAAAAAATTTACTAACGACCCGCAAATAAAACAAAGCCCTGATACAAGTTATCATTTTGTTGCACAAGCGCCTAATAACTTAACTGAACGTCCCGTTGTTATAGGTATGGGGCCTTGCGGCTTATTTGCAGGATTATTATTAGCGCAAATGGGATTTAAACCGATAATTCTAGAACGTGGTAAAGAAGTACGTGAGCGCACCAAAGATACCTTTGGCTTTTGGCGTAAAAAAATATTGAATACTGAGTCTAATGTCCAATTTGGTGAAGGTGGCGCGGGGACATTTTCGGATGGTAAGCTCTACAGCCAAGTAAAAGATCCTAAACATTATGGTCGTAAAGTACTTACTGAATTTGTTAGTGCTGGTGCATCAGAAGAGATTATGTATGTTAGTAAACCGCACATAGGCACCTTTAAATTAGTAACTATGGTTGAAAAAATGCGTAATAATATTATTGCCCTCGGCGGTGAAATTCGTTTTTCTCAACGTGTTGACGATATAAAAATCGAAGATGGTAAAGTGCAAGGGTTAACTTTGGCAACCGGCGAGTTCATTAAAACCCATCATATTGCGTTAGCTATTGGGCATAGCGCACGCGATACCTTCAAGATGCTCTGTGATAAAGGTGTTTTTATTAAACCAAAGCCTTTTTCTGTCGGCTTTAGAATTGAGCATGAACAATCTGTGATTGATGAAGCCCGTTTTGGTAACAATGCAGGGCATCCTATTTTAGGTGCGGCCGATTATAAATTAGTACATCATTGTAAAAATGGTCGTTCTGTATACAGTTTTTGTATGTGTCCTGGTGGAACCGTAGTCGCGGCAGCTTCAGAAGAAGGTCGGTTAGTCACTAATGGTATGAGTCAATATTCTCGACATGAACGTAATGCAAACAGTGCTATTGTTGTTGGCATATCCCCTGAAGACTTCCCTAAAATTGAGGGTAAAGAAAATGTACTTGCGGGTATTGAGCTGCAACGTCAATTAGAAGAACAAGCATTTGTATTAGGCGGTGGTAGTTATGATGCACCAGTGCAATTAGTAGGAGACTTTTTAGCTGGGCGAGCAACAGGAGAACATGGTGATGTAATTCCGTCATACAAACCTGGTGTAACCTATTGCGATTTAAGTAGTAGTTTACCTAGTTATGCAATAGAAGCGATTCGTGAAGCTATTCCAGCATTTAATCGTAAAATCAAGGGATTTTCAAATACTGAAGCCACTTTAACGGCTGTTGAAACACGGACATCGTCCCCTATTCAAATTACGCGCGATAACGATACCTTTGAAAGTATTAATACTCAGGGATTATATCCTGCAGGAGAAGGCGCGGGTTACGCAGGCGGCATTTTGTCGGCAGGTATTGATGGCATTAAAATAGCGGAAGCTATGGCTAAATCAATGACCAATTTAAAATAAGCATAAATGCAGTATTATGCTTATTAGACTGTTTTAAACAAGCAGACTATTATAGGTGTATCCTTATTTAAATTATTGTGTTTATTGCTGCTTGTGGTTAACTATATAAAAAGAAAGAATTCAACTCGCTATATTTACTTTTTCATATTTATAGTTTTTTTTAAGACTAGCTATGGTGTTGAATTAACCTTGGTTACTGAAAGCCTTCCTCCTTTTCAAATGCTTGATGAGCAAAATAAAATCACTGGTTTTGCCACTGAAATAGTACAAGCAGCACTGAACAAAACGCCCTATAGTTATCATACGGAAATGTATTCTTGGGCTCATGCTTATAATATTGCTCAAAAAAAGAAAAACACCTGTATTTTTTCTATTGTAAGAACCAAGGAGCGAGAACATTTATTTCAATGGATCTCCCCTATCGTCTCAACCAATAGTTATTTTGTTGGTTTAAAAGCCAATACAAAAATAAAATTAAGCTCAATGGAAGAGGCTAAAAACTATATCACAGCGGTTATAAAAGACGATGTAAATTACCAGTTACTGATTAAAAATGGCTTTATTGAATTTAAAAACTATGATGTGATCAATAATTCAGATTCTTTATTAAAGCTGCTAAATACCCGCAAACATATAGATCTAATTTTAATTGATGATTTAACCATTGCCTATCGCGCAAAACTTGCTCATTTAGACCCAAATATATTTAAATTCTATTTAAAGTTAAACACTAAACCTTTAAATTTTTATCTTGCCTGTAGCAATACAACGCCGATAGATGTGATAAATGCAATCAGTAAAGCCATTATGCAATTAAAGACATCAGGGGAAGATAAAAAAATAATCGCTAAATGGCTACCACACAAAATGGCTTTATTAAATGAATAAACATTTAATTATACTCTTTAAAGTAGTAATACTTTACCTTATTTTTATATCATTAACGCATGCGAATAAGCCTACTGTATTTCTTGTGACGGAACATTTACCTCCTTATCAAATTATTAATGCAGATAACTCTATTACAGGTTTTGCAACCGAGGTGGTTTTAGAAACATTAAAACGTAGTCAATATAAATATGATTTGAATTTATATTCTTGGGTAAGATCCTATAATTTAGCTTTAAACAAAGCCAACACTTGTATTTTTTCAATGGCAAGACTTCCCATAAGAGAAAAATTATTCAATTGGATTGGCCCAATAACCGAAAAAAACAATGCCGTTGTTTGGGGGTTAAAAAATAATGACAATAGCCAGCACATTGAAACAATAAGTGATCTCAAAAAATATGTTATCGCGGTTAATAAAAATGATGCAACACATCTTGGAATGTTAAAAAATGGTTTTGTTGAAGGAGAACATCTCTATATTTTAGAACATACCAAATCTTTACTTAAACTTTTAGTACAACGACCAGAAATTGATTTTATCATCGCTGATGACATTACTATTTCACATAGAGCAAAACTTGCTGGTATCAATATCAACTTATTAAAACGCGTAGTCGAGATCAAAAATTTGCCCCTTAATTTTCATTTAGCCTGTAGTATAAAAACGGATAAAGATATATTAACGTCTTTAACTAAAATACTGAGTGATATTCATAAAGATGGGACTTACGATAAAATTTTATCTAAATGGACAAGTAAAATGCCGCATCTAATCAATACTATAAATAAATAACCCGCTTTTAATGGATTAAACTTTATCTATTGAAGATAAGGATTTATATTATTTTATTTCACCTCCTATAATAATTAGTGGTACTAATGATTTTATTTTCCAACACTTCTTTTTTATCATCTACCTCTTCGCACTTATCAAAATATAAGATCTTATCTAAATATTCTTCTAAAAGTATTTTATTGAAAATTTCAAAGACTGTTGTTCTCACATTTGGTTTAGCAACATCAGTAAACGCTTCAAGATTACCGAGCACACCATTAGAAATTGACCCTGTTGATGTGAACTTGAACTGTCCTCATCAAAATGTAACGTTTAATATCAACACCATATTTAATGAACAAGATAAAGATATTTTGTTGTTTCATCGCTGGGTGAATGCATTACACATTACGACAAAAGAATTTACTTTAAAAAATGAAACCGCTTTTTTTTTAAATAAATGCAATAAAAATAAAACTGATTTAGCGGAATTAGAGCGGCATTTGCGTGCCAAAAAATTTATTCGTGATGCAAAAGTTAGTGCAGATAACAACTTAAAAAATATTCTGGTTGAAACGTGGGACAACTGGTCGTTAACACCTACCATAAGTTATGGGCGTAAAGGGGGAGTTAACACCTATAGTTTAGGACTTAAAGACCGAAATTTATTAGGATTGGGTATTGATACTCAAATCCAATCATTTTCTAATGCTCAACGTTCAGGGTATAAATTAGAAACGAGTATTCCCTTATTTTTAAAACAGAATTCAGAAGTAAAAATAGTATTATCAGATAATGATGACGGCAAGCAAACATCATTATTTGTCGTGAAAAATTTCGCAAGTTTACTTACGCCCTATGCTTATAATGTTGGTTTTAATAGTGAAAAAAGGAACGACACTATATTTCAAAACAAACAAATATCTACCATTTTTAAGCATAATATCACCTATCGTACGGCAAGTTATGCATGGTTAACTAAACGTTTTAATTCTGCTTTAAAAAACAAGGACGATACCCTGAGATTGAGTTTGGGACTAACACAGGATCAGCATTTATTTAGCACGATAAATGATCAAGAAATATTATCGCCTTTCAATCTCAATAAAAAAAACAGAACAACAAATACTATTGAATTTAATGAGTTAGCATCAAAAATAACACAACAAAATGGTATCGCGTTACCAAAAGACAGAGATTTTATCTATCCGTGGTTTAACATTGAATATATTGAAAACGACTTTAAAAAGCTTACCAATATACATTTAGTCTCACAGTTTGAAGACTTTAATTTTGGCTGGCATGTAAACGCAAAATTAGGGATAGCTGATGGTAATAAAACTAATTCAGCTTGGGCATTGTGGCGCTCAAACATAAGTAAAGGTTTTTCGATAAATGAAAAAAGTTTAACGCTACTGAATTTCTATTTGGCAAGTGACCTATACAATGATAATGAAAATCGTTTTTTTGCAAAAATAGAGGCTGAATTGTTTTATCATTTATCTGATCAATGGAATTTTTATTTAGCAAATAGCACCGTTTTTAGTGATAATCAATACATAGAACAACCCATTACTTTAGGTGGCGATAGTGGCATGCGAGGTTTTCCCCTTCAATACCAACATGGCAAAAATAGTTTTAAAGTAACCTCTGAATTACGTTATTATCCACATATTAATGTCTATAAATTATTTGAACTCGCAGGCACAATATTTATAGATGTGGGTAAAGCCTCCGGTAATACCTTAACCGCAAATATTGATAATGGCTGGATTTACTCGCTTGGCATCGGTGCGCGAATATATTCAACACATGCTTCTCTGGGACGAGTCGTTCACATTGACTTAGCGAAGCCTTTCTCCGATAATCCCGAGCTTGGCGGTTTCGAAATACGCCTACAAGCTAAAGAAACATTTTAACAAACTAAATTTTTATAAATGATTAGTTATATCAATTTCACTGGTATTTTACATCTTCATGTAGGATGAATATAAATTTAAACTGAGACCCTATGATCAATAAAATCAAACAATTTATGGCAAAAAAACCAATTTCGGCTAACACACTAATTATCTTACTCAGTTGCTATTTTATCGCCGTCTTTAATCAACCTTTTTTATCTTTAGCCTTTACAAAATTACTCGCGTTAAAAGAACACAGTAATGTTTTTATGTTTACGGTGCCCTTTTTATTATTGAGCTTATTGTTAATTATTTTCTCTTTAATATCCGTTAAATATTTATTAAAACCTGCACTTATACTATTCACTTTATTATCTTCGTTAGTTTTTTATGCAACCTTTACTTACGGTATTGTGTTCGATTACTCAATGATGATTAACATTGTCGAAACCGATAATGCTGAAGCGTTTATGTATTTAAATATTGAAGCGATATTGTTCTTTTTATTTTCAGGAATATTACCCGCGTTATTAATTGCTTTTGCTAAAGTGACTTATCAACCTTTTTTGAAAGAGTTATTACAACGCTTAAAGTTAGTAGGTGGTGCAATATTGTTATTTCTAACGATCGCTTATTTTTTCTATTCAAATTACGCCGCTTTTGGCCGAAATAATCACGAGTTAAAAAAATATATTGTGCCGATTCAATATATCGATAGCGGTTATAAAGTCATTCGTGATAAATTTTTCACTGCGCCAGTTCAATTTAAAATTATAGATCCGAAACCTGTAATGAAAAATGCTGACCCCCTCAGTAACACCAACGACGATAGCAATACCAAAAATAAAAATGTAATGGTATTAGTTATTGGTGAAACTGCTCGCGCAATGAACTTTAGCTACAACGGTTATCAACGCAAAACAAATGCGTATACACCAGATTATAATCCTATTTATTTTCAACATATGACCTCTTGTGGTACGGCAACCTCAACGTCATTACCCTGTTTGTTTTCATCTTTAAATAGGAAGAATTTTGATAAAAAAGTAGCCGATAACCAGCAAAATTTACTGGATATCGCAAAACTGGCAAAAATCGATGTATTATGGATAGACAATCAAAGTGGCTGTAAAGGTGTATGTAAGCGGGTAGAAACAATAAAAATACCAACCAATAAAGAAAAGCCTTTATGTGATGGTGACTATTGTTTTGATGAGGCGTTACTTGAACCATTAAACACTAAATTGACTCAGCTAAATACCAAAAGCACCTTAATTGTTTTGCATACTATAGGATCGCATGGACCAACCTATTATCGTCGATACCCCCATGATTTTGCAAAGTTTTTACCCGATTGCCAGCGCAGTGATATTCAAAATTGTACCGCGGAACAATTAATTAATACTTACGACAATACTATTGCTTATACGGATTTTGTACTTGCTAAAATCATGAAACAACTTCAGAAATTACCTGAAAATATAAAAGCAACTATGCTGTATGTTTCAGATCATGGTGAATCATTAGGGGAAAGTGGTGCGTATTTACACGGATTTCCTTATGCATTTGCCCCCAAAGAACAAATAGAAATACCTATGCTTTTTTGGCAATCTTCACAAAACAAAACAATACAGCATGATTGCTTAACGGATATTGCGAATAATGAAACACTTAGCCACGATAATATTTTTTCTTCTTTGTTAAGTTTATTAGAAATACAATCAAGTGCTTATCGGGCCGATGATGATATATTTAAAGGTTGTAAAACTCAAAATTAATGTTTAGTGATAAACGAATACACAAAAACCTGTAAATAGTAATATTTACAGGTTTTTTATTAAGCAGTGATGATTTTTATGAATTGATTTATGATATTTAACACAAGTTAATTATGAGGTGTTGGTGGTTTTGCCTAATTCATCATAAAAACAAACCAATTAAGAGTTAGTGTTTTTTTACTTTTCCAAAACATTTCAATGATGCCTATGGTCATTACATATCATTACAATTTTAGTAAGCGCTTTAAATAAATAAATATTGCTATATACAGTGGTATTTTTTATTATTGGGCACACCGTAAGCTAGACTAAATATTAATAAAATAAATGAAAATAACGAATTACTATAGAATCAAACAACTTGCGCAAAAGCGTTTGGTGTGGATTTTATTGTTTTCTGTTTTTCAGTTATATTCGACTATTTCATTAGTCCACACCCAAAAACATACTTTAGTACATGATCATCAATGTAGAATATGTTTAACTAATTTTAATCACACGCCCTTTTTATTAACGAATAATTTTACGTTTATTCCTGAAATACAAACCAGTTTCATTGTTAAAAAAACGTTTACTCGCCTATTAACACTTACCTACTTAAGCATTGGCAATCGCGGCCCCCCAAATAACTAAAGATTCATCCTCATTTAACAACGCTATTAACTTAATTAACCTAAATGTTTTATATATTTGTAAAACATATTTATTTGATTAATTTTTCTATTTATAAGTTGTATTTTATGTTGAGAAATAAATACCTAGACAGGGGGCCATTTAACTCAGCTTATATAACTTATCGTTAATGCGTTTAATAATATATTGTTTTAAGCTTATTCGGCTAGCCGTATAACTTATTTACGCTTTAGTAAAATATTTTATAAGAAATTATTTCATGAAATTAAATCAAATCACCCTACTTTTATCGACAGTTTTATTCACTGTTGTATCCAATCAATCGGTTGCTGCGAATCAAAAAAATGATCCGTCATTAAGTAAACTCAAAACTGAATTACAAGAATTAAAGAAAAACTATCAAAATAAAATTGCAGAACTTGAAGCTCGCTTAGCCGATGCCGAAAGTAGTAATGATGAAACACAAGAAAATGTAGAGCAATTAGCGATTGACGTTTCTCAGCAAAGCAACCAAAAAGCAGCCAATACTTTTAACCCTGGAATTGGTGTCATACTCAACGGTCGATATGTCAATTACAATGACAACTTTGAATATGCCCTACCGGGATTTTTCTTAGGTGGTGAGTCTGGTCCTGGAGATCAAGGATTACAACTTGCTGAATCAGAACTTAATATGAGTGCTAATGTCGACGATAAGTTTTTCGCCAGCTCAACGATGGCTTTTGGTAGTGGCGAAGTATCTGTTGAAGAAGCCTTTATTCAAACGATTAATTTAGGTCACGGTTTTAATATCAAAGCAGGTCGCTTTTTTTCTGATATTGGTTACTTAACAAATAAGCATACCCATACTGACGATTTTGCCAATCGACCATTACCTTATGAGGCATTTTTAGGTGGGCAATATGGTGACGCTGGTATACAGACCACTTGGCTAGCACCCACTCAACTTTACTGGGAATCAGGAATAGAATTATATCGAGGTGATAGTTTTCCTGCCGCAGGTTCTGGAAAGTCAGGAAAAGGCGTTTGGACTGCATTTTCACATATCGGTGGTGATATAGGTTCATCTCAAAGTTGGCGTGCTGGTTTGTCTTATTTACATGCGGATGTTAATGGTCGAGAAAATACATTAGGAGATGTTTTTTCAGGAACCAGTAAATTAACTATCGCTGACTTTATTTATAAATGGTCACCTGGTGGAAATAGAGCTAATCAAGAATTAAAAATTCAAGGTGAATATTTATCGCGTAATGAACAGGGAATATTTAGTGATAGTAATTTAACTAATGAATTTCTCGATAGAAATCAAAACGGTTGGTATGTTCAAGGCGTTTATCGTTTTGCCCGTCAATGGCGAGTTGGTTTACGTACATCAAAACTCAGTTCAGATGTTCTACCAACACAATTTAATGGCAGTTTTCTTGATGATTTAGGGCATTCGCCTATACAGCATTCACTAATGCTAGATTGGACAAACAGTGAATTTAGTCGAATTCGTTTACAAGTTGATAATAACAAACTAAACGGTGAACAAAACAATGTTTGGATATTGCAATACATAGCAGCCTTTGGTGCACATGGCGCGCACAGTTTTTAAAAATAAAAACGTATACAACCAAACGCTCAACTACACAGCAATATAAACAAATAAAATAGGTAATAACTCATGAAATTAATTACAAAAATCTCGTTGATTTGTTCAGCACTAGCCTTTAGTCAAATAAATATCGCTTCAGCAAACATCAATGTATTTACATGTGAGCCTGAATGGCAAGCCCTTGCTAATGAACTAGGTGGAGACAAGGTTACTACGTTTTCAGCCACAACCGGAATGCAAGATCCACATCAAGTGCAAGCTCGCCCTAGCCTTATCACTAAAATGCGTAATGCGGATTTATTAATCTGTTCAGGTGCTGATTTAGAAGTCGGTTGGCTACCAGTATTATTACGTCGTGCCAGTAATAGTAAAATTTCTGTTAATAAACCGGGATATTTTTTTGCTGCTAATCACGTAAAACTTTTAGGCATTCCTAAAGTAATTGATAGAAGCCAAGGCGATGTTCATGCCGCAGGTAATCCACACATTCAAACCAACCCTAAAAATATCGCATTAGTTGCTAAAGCTTTAGTTAAGCGTATGAAAACTATCGATCCAAGTAATGCAAATTATTATCAAAACCAAAGCGATGATTTTTTAGCACGTTGGAAAACAGCTATGAAGCAATGGAAAAAACAAGCACGTACTCTAAAAGGAAAACGCTTTATTGTGCAACATGCTAGTTGGGATTATTTAATGGACTTTGGTAAATTTGAACAAGTGGCTACGATTGAGGAAAAACCAGGTATTCCTCCAACAAGTGGACATTTAGCAGACTTAGTGAATCAATTTAAACAAAATTCTGCCGATATTATTATTCATGCCGGTTATCAGGATGAACGTGCTTCAAAATGGTTATCAAAACGCAGTGGTATACCTTCAGTAACGTTACCATTTACCATTGGTGGCACAGATCAAGCGACAGATTTATTTAGTTTATATAATAATACTTTTGATTTGCTAACAAAAACCCTTAACAAAGCACCTTAACCAACACTAAAGAGCATAATAATGAATTGGCAAGCACTTGATTTATCTATTTTAGGTCCCGCGTTTATCGCAGGTTTATTAGTACTTTCAACCCATGTCCCTTTAGGTCGTTTAGTACTAAAGCGCGGTATTATATTTATTGATTTAGCCGTAGCTCAAATAGCAGGTATTGGAGTAATAGCGGCAGATCAATTTGGTTGGGATAGCAATCCTTGGCAAGTACAATTAGCAGCCGTAACTACCGCTATTTTAGGAGCTATGTTACTGCGATGGACTGAAAAACGTTTTGGAGATATTCAAGAAGCGTTAATAGGCGTACTTTTTGTACTTGCTGCAACACTTTCATTATTATTACTAGCTAATAATCCTCATGGTGGTGAACACTTAAAAGACTTATTAGTGGGACAGATATTATGGGTCTCTTACGAGCAACTAATTCCTGCTGCCATTATTTATGCAGCGTTATTATTTAGTTGGTTTGTGTTAAAAATTGGAGACCGTTTTCCAAGCGCTTTTTATTTAGTTTTTGCTGTAGCTGTAACCGTTTCAGTGCAATTGGTTGGTGTTTATTTAGTATTTACTAGTTTAATTATACCCGCTTTGGTTATGCGAAAATTAAACGGTAAAAAACAATTAATATACGCCTATTTGTTAGGTGCATTTGCTTATGCTCTAGGGTTAGCCGCCTCAGCATTATTTGACCTACCTTCTGGTGCGGTAATTGTTTGGAGTTTAGCGGTAAGTGGTGTCGCAACATCAATAATATGGAATAAAAAATGAATAGTATTAAATAAAGTTAAATCGTTAATGATAATTTATTAAATCAATTATATACGCCATTTTCCTCGGTACTTTTTATCTACCGGAGGAAAAGGCGGATATGATTATTTTAGATACCAATTTAGTGTTCTAACACTGCTTCATACACCAGCGAAATGACACTACCATATTTACCCGTTTCAAATTCTTTTCCCTTAAAATGATAGTTTTTATTATCCCCTTCAATTTTTGAATGGCGAGCATTGGTAAGTAAAACTATCGCCAAATCATGCTCAGGATCAATCACCGTTACCGTACCTGTCCAACCTGTATGCCCAAAAGCCGAAGCACTAGCATAAGGGCCAAATTGCCATTTACGTGAACCATTATTGGCACGACGCCAACCTAAGCCGTAACTGCCATCACCATCATCAGGTTTAATAAATTGATCGATTACCCAAGGTGAGAATAATTGCGTATTACCATAACCACCACGATTTAATAATGTTTGCGCCAATATAGCTAATTCTTTTGCCGTTGAAAATAATCCTGCATGACCTGCAACACCGGCTAACGAATAAAAGGCTTTTTCATCATGGACTTCACCTTGCAAAACATAGCGACGAACATGATCAAAAATAACTCGACCACCGCGGCTATTTCCTTCAATTTCAGTCGCCGCAATTTGATTTTTAACAAAGCCTTTTTGTAATGGGTTAAATACCGAATTGTCGAGATGTAATGGATGATAAATTTCATGTTCAACATAATTATCTAAAGACTGACCAGTGATTTTTTCGACTAACATCCCCAACAAAATATAGTCGGTGTCGCTATACATGCGTTTATCATCTCGTCCTACTATAAAAGGAACTTTAGATAATATAAGTCGTTTAGTTTTAGCTGAATTTTGTGAAAAAAACGCTTCTCCTAATTTGTTATGGTGAGTAAAAAACTTAACTTGCGGTGAATATCCCGCATGATGAGTTAAAATATCTTTAACTTGCCTAGTTTCGCGACCTTCACCGCGATATAAAGGCAAATAATCAACAATGGCTTTATTAACGTCTAACTTACCTTCACTGACTAATTTCATTAACGCGAAATTGGTGGCAAACATTTTAGTATTTGAAGCAATATCAAATAAAGTATTGGTTGTCATTAACGTAGGCTTTGCCAATAATGCACCACCATCATCATACTTACGAGCATAACCATAAGCAGTGTTTTTTAATATTTTTCCATCTTTTATAACCACTAAAACAGCACCTGGAAAGCCATTTTTAATATCTTGATTAATAAAATTATCCACGTTTTTAAAGCGATTTATATTTCGCCAATGTCGACTCGAATCGACTAACTGTGGGTATGGAATAGTTACATTAATGCTAGCCCCTTCAGGGATCACATTATCAACCCTTAATGTGTTTTCACCCGTTTTTGTTCGCTTTTTCAAACTATATTGATAACGATGATAAGGTAGTAAAGGTTCTGCAATATTTAATTTTTGTCCATTTACATAAATATTGGCAGCGCTGGCATTGTTATTATCAATAATGATTTGCCCACGTTTACGGTAACTTTTAAATATTGTTCTATCATTGACGAGTGCTCGCGTACTTCTATTTTGTTGCGGGAACACGCTATCTACTTGCCCTTTTTTAGTAGAGGCGATAAGTGGAGTTTCTGTAGGTGTTAATTCACGTTGATAGCGTAAATTAAGTTTATCCGCTTTTAGTGGGAAATATTTTTCTAATAAAGCAAATAACACAGCAGCTGTTTTTTCATCGGCTTGTGCGGTTACATGCCAAGGCAGAAAATGCATTTGAAATGCTGATATAACCGAGCGCGTTTGTTGATCAACTTCACCTGTTTCAATAATAGGGTATCCATAATGTTGTAATGCGTTTTGTAATAGTCCTATATTAGGGAGTTGTTTATTTGTGAAAATATTCCAATATTTAGTCACAGTTTCCTTGTTATACCATGCACCAATACCCTGTTGATATAATTGATACCACGGAAAACGAGGACCGGGATCTTTATGTTCCTGTGGTGCAATATCTGAATGCCCAACCACCTGTGTTGGAAAAATATTAGGGTTTCTTGCTAATATATCTTTTGATAGCTTTATTATTAATTGAATTTGTTGAGGTTCATAATCAGGATAAAAGCACAATTGGTCGAGTTGTATGTTTTGAGTTTGTGCTAACTCTGTATTTTGATCGTTTTCCCCTTTAAATTTACATTCGGGTGTGTTTTCTATCGTAATATCAATCGATTGTGCTTTAATATCTTGGTGACCTTGCCAAAAACTATCGCCTTTAATCGTCACCCTATTTGTTTCTTTAAGTAATTGTTTAACAATTATATTATCATTACCCGCAATACTTTTTGTGCTACTAGGGACAAGATAATGTGCACCGATTTGTTGTGTTTCATTTTCTATTTCTGTAACAGCAACTTGGTTTTTGCGAGCGGTGTAATGCATTACTAGGTATTTAATGCGCTTATTTAAATCTTGAGATGGAATTTTTTCAATATTTACCGAGCTACAACTCGTTAAAGTAATAAAAATGGTAAACGGCAAAAAAAAATTTATTAAAGTCTTCTTATACATGTTATTTACGTTTAACTGTTTAGAAATATTACAATTTGATAAGTTAACTATACCAGTAATTAAAAAGTTCACTGCTCTAATGCTTTAATTTATCGGCATTTATATTATTCACTCACCTCGTCAAGCAAATATAAAAAAGACTGGTAACTGATTTTACTATGTTCACTTAAGCCTATTTCACATGTTCTACTATTACTGATACCTCGATTACACAAGCTGGGAATTTGATCAGGTAAAGCTATCAATGCATTTTTATTGAGTTCGGGCAGATAAAAACCTTTATCACCGGCAAAACCGCAACAGTGCACATTGTCAGGAATGATCACGTTATCACTACAAGCCTTGGCAATTTGTTCAAGATATATACCTTGATCCATTTTTATACTGCTACATGTTTTGTGTAACATAAAGGTATCAAAACTTTTAATTATGGTTAATTTTTTTAGTATAAATTTGGCAATATATTCACTCGCCTCAAAAATTTTTAGTTCATTATTATTATCCAAAGTCATCTCACCATTAATCGTTAACGCGCATGGGCTAGCGTCAGTAATAATGGGTAATTTTCCATTGTTTGAGGCTTCACTCATAATATGAATAAACGCTTGGCGTTTTTGTTCAGCGATATTGTTTAATCCTTTAGATTCCCATGGCATACCGCAACATAGATCATTAATCCCCGCAGGTATAATAATAGAAATCTTAGCTTTTCTTAAAATAGATTGCATAACTTCAGGTAAGGAACGTGTATCTTCTGCGCCATTGTCGGCGGCAAAAATACGGTTGGCACAACTAGGAATATAAACAACTTTATCGAAAAAGGTAGTATTTTGACTTTTTTGAATAGCTAAATGACTATTAACACCTGTTGGCCAAGCTGGATACCATTTAGGAATTTTGTTTGACGTAAAACGATTCATTGCCGCAAAACTGTTATAAGTCAGTTTATCACCCACCACTTTATTGAGCTGAGAAATCCCCTTTAACCCCAGTTTAGTAATACTTGTTAGGGTAGAAAAATTATTGGCCAACAATTGCGCTATTTTTTTTGTGGCGGTGCTATTCATCATATTTTTACTGCGTAACGTTTTAATAAAGTCCCCCGTATTAATGCTAACAGGACATTGTTGCCCACAAAGTCCTGTTGCAGCACAACTATCAATACCGAAATATTGATAATCTTTGATTAATGTTTTTAGTTCTAATTGCTGACTATACCGTGTTTTTTTATTGGCTGTATTTGAATTATTTACTAAAGTTTGTAATTCATTGATGCGTCGCCACACTGCAATACGTTGGCGTGGCGTTAAGGTTAAATGTGTAGATGGACATACCGATTCACAAAAGCCACATTCAATACAACTATCAATTAACTTATCAGCAACAGGCATGGCTTTAAGGTTTTCAACATGACAATTTTTATTGTCATTGATGATCACTCCTGGGTTAAATAAACCCAAAGGATCAAATATCAGCTTAATTTGTTGCATTATTTGGTAAAGATCCGTGCCCCACTCTAATTCAACAAAGGGAGCCATATTTCGGCCAGTGCCATGCTCGGCTTTTAACGAACCTTGATAATCTACTGCAATCATTTGACTAACAGCTGCCATAAAATCATGATATCGCTGTATTTCAGACTCATTTTCAAAAGATTGAGTAAAAACAAAGTGGAGGTTGCCCGCTAATGCGTGACCAAAAATAATCGCTTCATCATAACCAAACTGAGTAAACAATTGATGTAACTGCTTTACACCTGAAGCTAATCTATCAAGTGGTAAAGCAACATCTTCAATAATGACCGTGGTTCCAGCGCTACGATTGGCACCAACAGCAGGGAACATCCCCTTACGAATTTGCCATAACTGTGAAATTAACGCGTTATCTTTAGTAAATGATATACTTGGAAGCAGGTGTTCACTTGTAGATGAAATATGGGATTCAATCTGTTGTTGGCATTGACTTAACGCTTTGAGATCATTAGCACTAAATTCTATTAATAAAGCAGCCGTTTTCTGATTTGCGCCATTGAACTGCAACAGTTTATTTAATGTAATTTGTACTGAATTTAATGCACGTGCATCGAGTATCTCAACAGCATCAAGCCGCTCGTTTGACAATTGAGCAACTAAATCACAAGCCACGCTAATGTCATCAAATAAATAAAGTCCAGTCGCTTTATATTTTTTTATTTCAATGGTCTGATAAGTAACATCAGCAATAAATGCAAGGGTTCCTTCAGAGCCGATCATTAAATGACTAATCATCTCAATAGGATCATCAAAATCAATTAAAGCATTTATGCCGTATCCCGTGGTATTTTTTAAACGATATTTATGCTGCACCCGTTGTAACAACTCTGGAGATTGTTTTATTTTATTTGCCAGTGCTTGCAATTGAATAATTTGCTGATTATGCCTTAATGAAAAAGCTTTGATAGATTTTTCATCTGCCGTGTCTAACACAGTCCCATCAGCAAAAATTAAGGTAATAGCTGCCAACGTGTGATAACTATTATGTTTGATACCACAGCACATGCCAGAGGCGTTATTGGCAGCAATACCACCAATTTTACAACTATTAATTGAAGCTGGATCTGGCCCTATTTTACGACCATAAGGTAACAAAGTTTTATTTGCTTGCGCGCCAATAACACCAACTTGAAGTTTTATTTGTTCACCTTCGGCTAATATTTCACAGTGCTGCCAATGGTTAGATAATATAACTAGCACTGAATCGGTTATTGCTTGTCCTGAAAGACTTGTACCTGCTGCGCGAAAAGTTAACGAAACATTAAATTTATTTGCCTTAGCGATGAGTTTAATCATTTGAGTTTGATCATTAATGCGTACCACTAGTTTAGGTACTAAACGATAAAAACTAGCATCGGTGCCATAAGCAAAACGTTGAATATAACGAGAAATGATATCTTCTTCTTGAACAAAATCAGTGAGTGATTTTGTAAACAAAGCAATGTTATTACTGTTAAGTGAACTCATTTTAGAACCAATTGAATTAATATAAATTGCATGTACCCTCTCAAAGAAACCGCTTTTATATACATAATTTACTTATTCTTTATACAGTAAATATGGGTGGCGACGTTTTTTAAAGTTATTTAAATCAGCTTGCCAGCCTTGTTTAATAACTTTGAAACTTTCCCCCGCTAACAATGCTTTTCTAAATTTATCAGTACCTGCTAATTTATCTAAAAATTTGGGTCTGGTTATAAAATTAACACCTGCGTTTTTAAATTTATGGTAGGTATTAATAAAAGTACTTAAATCAAATGCTGGCGTATTAATCTCACTAAACTTTTGTCCGTAAAGTTTCATATTCATTAATTTGGGATGTAAGGCTGCGCCGGGGCTAGAAACGGGTGTAAACCTAAAATTTCCTAATTTAACAGTATTATGACCAATCACTTGAAACGGAAAAGGTGTACCCCGCCCGACACTTACAGGTGTAGCCTCAAAAAAACCCAATTGAGGATAAAGATAAATAGCCTGTTGATTAGGTAAGTTAGGACTAGGTTTAATGGGTAAAGTATAATGTGAATGACGATTATAATTAACCACAGGAATTACTGTTAACGACAATTTTTTCGTTGTATTTAACCATTTTTCACCGTCAAACATTTTAGCTAATTCGCCAACGGTCATGCCATGAAGTAATGGAATACAATCCAAACCAACAAACGATCTAAAATGAGGATCTAATATAGGCCCATCAACAAGCGAAATATTAGGGTTTGGTCGATCAAAAACTATAAAGTTAACTCCAGCATCACTTGCTGCTTCCATAACGTAATGCATTGAGCTGATATAAGTATAATAACGGACTCCCACATCTTGAATATCAAACACTATAACATCAAGGTTTGCCATAATATTGGCTTTAGGTTTTCGTGTTTTTCCATAAATAGAGACAATAGGAATGTTGGTTTTAGTATCAATATTGTTAGAAAATTTAGCCCCGGCATCATGATCACCCCGAAAACCATGTTCGGGCGCAAAAATAACACGAATGTTTACCCCATTTTTTAATAAATGATCTACCAAATGCACACTTTGACCTTGGCTATTGATAAGTATTGAGGTTTGATTAACCACTAAACCAACACGTTTACCTTTTAATAGAGGTAAATAGCGTGATGTTTGTTCAGCTCCTAGGATAATACTTCCGTTGTTGATATGAGCTTGCTCAATCGAAAAGAAGTCATTTTTTTTAGGTATTTGTGAACCAGTACTAAAATAGCTAACACTAAAAATAAGAGCAATTAACAAAACTGATAAAATATGTCGATTAATTTTATTCATGTAATAAGGTCTGTTGATCTTTCATTTTAGTCTCTGCTATAGGCTATTTTTTAAGATAACAAGGGAAAAATTGTTCAATGTAGTCATTCTACTTTAACCATTTTTAATGATGTTAGCTTGAAAAATAGTCATAGCCCCTTGGGTTGCCTTGAAAAAGTATCACTCTTTGTTGCTTAATGTGCATTTGGAACAACCAAACATTACATTAAGCGCCTCGATTGCCATCTTTTTCAAGTGCAACAGAGCTATAAACTGAAAGATC